>Ga0114966_10000475_pt1 | contig 38511 bp, 43 predicted proteins | sample M_130207_XF_Meta_FD_87029 | JGI IMG/M metagenome (GOLD analysis project Ga0114966, IMG submission 87029) | Freshwater microbial communities from Lake Montjoie, Canada to study carbon cycling - M_130207_XF_MetaG | ecosystem: Environmental > Aquatic > Freshwater > Lake | place: Lake Montjoie... | reverse complement strand
ACTGGATCGGCTTGGTTAATAACAGGAAACACAGGAACCCTGGCCTCCACCGCTGCAATAGGCAGTGCCGCTAATAATAGTTTTATAGGAACTACTGATAGTAAAGATTTTGCTATGGTTACCAATAACTTAGAAAGGATGCGCATAGCAAGTGGCGGTAATATAGGAATGGGGAATATAAGCCCTGCTGCTACTGCGGCCTTAGATATAACGTCTACTACAAAGGGCTTACTTATCCCAAGGATGACTACCAGCCAGCGTAATTCTATAACATTGCCTGCCACAGGACTACAAATATATAATACCGATTGCAGCATGCTCAATTACTGGTCTGGCAGCTGCTGGATTTCAACTAGCAAGGCACTGCCATGTCCAGAGCCTATAACTAGTAGCGGAACAACTGTTTTTTGTGCCGGACAAACCCGCACTTATTCAATTCCTGCTGTGCCGGGAGCAACAAAATACGGCTGGACAGTGCCTGCAGGAACATCTATAAATTCCGGACAAGGCACTACCAGTATTGCCGCAACTTTTGGCAATATTTCAGGAATGGTTTGCGTGGATGCTTCCAATAGTTGTGAAACAAGCCCTGTAAGATGTTTAAGTGTTAGTGTAGATCCCATCCCAAATACCCCTGGCAACATTACAGGTCCTTCAAGTATTAACCCCGGTCAACAATCTGTAAACTATTTTATAGCATCTGTTAATGGTGCAAGTGCTTATACATGGGCTTATAGCGGAACTGGTTTAACAATATCTTCAGGAACAGGTACCACCAGTATTGTTGTAAATTTTACCTGTAATGCTACTGCAGGTAATTTAACTGTAACTGCCAACAGTACCTGCGGTGCCAGTACGGCTTCATCCTTAGCAGTAACAGTAACAACAAGTATTACGGCCAATGCCGGAGCAAATAAATTTGGCGGAGCAGCCATTGGGGGCAGCCCAACGGCTGCAGGTGGCAATGCTATTTACACCTATTCCTGGAGCCCTAGTTCTGAACTTTCTAGTTCCACAGTAGCGAACCCCACTGCACTATGTACCGGTTCCACTACTACTTATACTGTTACTACTGCCGATGGTAATAGCTGCAGTGCTACAAGTACTGTGGTGGTTACACGAAACCTAAGTGCTAGCGCAGGACCAAATTTAGCCGGAACCGGATCTATTGGAGGTTCTCCAACCGCTTCAGGTGGACAAACCACCTATACCTATTTATGGAGTCCTACTACTAATCTTTCCAGCTCTACAATAGCAAATCCAACTGTTACAAGTGGTTGCTCTTCTGGAACATATACTGTAACGGTAACTGATGCAAATACCTGTACAAAAACGAGTACAGTTGTTTTGTCCGCTTTAACATCTTCACAAGTGGCATACACCACTGCGGGTTCATTCTCTTGGACATGTCCTGCCGGTGTAACCTCCGTTTGTGTAGTTGCTGTTGGTGGTGGTGGTGGTGGTGGCTATCAATGGTCAAGCGGCGGTGGCGGCGGTGGTGGCCTTGGTTGGAAAAATAATATTGCTGTTACCCCCGGGACTTCCTACACAGTTGTTGTTGGTGTAGGTGGTTCTGCAAATATTGCAAATGCCTATCAGAGTGGTACAGAAGGCGGAAATTCCTATTTTATATCCCTAGCTACAGTGGCTGGTTATGGCAGTGGACGAGGAGGTACTTTAGGAGTTACAACTGTATCTCCTGGTTATGGGGGAGGTTATAATGGAGATGGGGGCGGATCTGGTGGACATGGTGCTATTGGTGGATCCTGGTACCAAGGTGGAGCCGGTGCAGGTGGGTATGCAGGGAACGGTGGTAGTGCTTATTCAGGCACCGAAGGTGCAGGTGGAGCAGGTACATATGGCGGATATTATTCTTCGACCTATGGTGTGAGTGCAGGTGGAGGTGTTGGTTTAAAAGGTCAGGGAACCAGTGGTTCAGCTCGGTACACTCCATGGCAAGGTTATAGCGGCACCTACGGTGGAGGGCAAGAAGGTTCTGGCGGTGCCAGAGGAATGTATGGAGAGAATCCCTATTCAGGTATGAATGAATGTGGAGGCAATAGATGTATTGCTGGTGGGGCTTGTGGCGGTGGTGGTGGTGGCTCTGGTACATCTTATGGCGGTGGACCTGGTGGTGCTGGTGGGGTTCGAATCATTTGGGGGTGTAATCGATCATTTCCAACAACAAATACAGGAGATCTTTAATACCTGATGCCACCTGCTAGTCTAAATTTGCAATCCAAGTTGAAGATATTGGGATTTATAATCCCATAAAATTATCCCATCTCCTAAGATTTCAATAATTGAACAAAAACAGCTAAAATGGGTATCCAATACCAATATTAAAAGCTAAAAAGCTATATTTCTTTTCATTATCAACCTCATATTTTTTTTTCCATGCCGATTTAAATAAATTATTTATAACCCAGCGTTTATCTTCAGCAAATTGAGGATCCCGTATTTTCAAACCAATATCAAGTCTGATAATAATAAAATTAAAATCGGCACGTATTCCAAAGCCCCCTCCAATAGCAATTTCTTTATAAAATCTGTTCAATTGAAAGTCGCCACCTAAGCGTTTTAGATCGGGCTGTCGCAACCACGTATTACCAGCATCAATAAAAAAAGCGCCATTAATAATTCTAAATAATTTCAGTCGGTATTCCATATTAGCTTCTAACTGTCCATCACCAAACTGATCGGAGGAGAATATTTTATTGGTATAGGAACCAGGACCAAGTGTACGCGACTGCCAGGCGCGAATACCATTAGCGCCACCACTAAAAAAGCTACGTTCGAAGGGCAATACCGGGAAATTTTTTAATGGCACCCCTATTCCGGCAACAAAACGAAAAACTATTTTGTTAATTTCACTTGTATTAATATAAAACCTATAATCAGCATCCATCCGCACATATTGAGCATAACCAATACCTATAATTTTATATTGATCATCTTTATAAACCCTAATGGTGTTTGGAGATATACTATTTGTTAAATCGGAGATGGCTCTCAAAAAATTACCCGATGATTCTACATTTATTTTCAGGAAAGAAAAATTTTCTTTCCTCATAATATCTTGTTCATCATAAGTAAAGGAATAAGTTGTACTTGAGCTTAAATGGGGATTAAAACTATTGAGGATAAATCTATTTTGAACTTTATTAATCAAATAATCTTGAAATTCGGGCTTTAGATCCACATTTACATAGTCAATAACAATAGGATTGATGGTATGTCGTTTTTTTACAGTTTCTCTCCAGGTGTATCCCAATGAAAAATTAGATATGGTACGGGTATAATCAGGCCTGCGCTGAAAATTGAAGAAACTAGTAAAAACAGTTTTAGGATTTGAGTTGACAGAAGGATTTACCTTAAAGGGCAATAAAAAACGAGGTATGTTAATTTTCATTTCAGGACCAAATTCCATGGTATTAAATAAATTTACAGGCTTATTAATATCATTTACATTGGTTTCGTCCTTGAATGTACGTTGCGCCAAAATACCACCTTTCAAACTTAGTTCGAGTATTTCGGCACCATGAAATAAGTTACGATTTTGGAAAACAAAACTACTGGAAATACCTAAATTCCCCGACCTGTTAGTTCCCTCCGTTTCCACTGAAAAAGATTGTTTAAAAACAGGAGTAAGCTGTATGTAACAATCAATAGAATTAGAATCCTTGGGTGTAAAAAAAATATTTATAGTTTTAAAAGCTTTAAGCTCCGATAGTCTTTTATAAGTAGTTTCTACATTTTGCAATTGATAAAAATCGTTTTTATGAATTAATATATTATTAAGCAATACTTTATTTTTATACTGTAATTTAGAGGAGCATAGAATAATAAAATCATCAACAAAGCCGGTATCTTTGGGTTCCAAATCTAATTGTTTAGATACAAAATCGGGATGAATGTAAATTGCATTAATACGAAATTGTTTATGAGGTGATTCTACAATAGAATCGGCATATACTTTATGTTTTTCAGCATAATTTTTTATACTCATTGTAATATTTACCATTTTAGTTTTTCTTGCAGCATTGTTAATGCTTGTGTCCACCTCAAAATAAATATAATCTTTAGTAAATAAATAATAGCCCTTATTATTTAAAAAATTGGCAATGCGGTCTCTCTCTGCATGAATTTTATCAGCATCATAATTATCTCCATTCTTAATAATGCTATGGATGGAATCTCTTAAAATAAAATTTTCAAGCTTCCCGTCCTCAATTTTATATTTCAGTCGATTTATAGTATAGGGCTCGGAAGTTTTAATCTTATAATAAACATTTGCTTTTTTCCTATGCTTAAAATAGTAAACCGAATCATAAGCGGCTCCATTAAAATAACCTTTGTTATTAAGCAACAGTTTAATTTGTTTTGTAGTTTTTTGCACCAGAAAAGTATCCATTATTACAGGAGGCTCCCCTTTATTTACAAGCCATTCGCCAATTAATGAGCTTTTATTTTTTTTTATTTTTTTTCTTCTTGCAAGTCGCTTAACATTTAAAGTTTCGCGCTTTTTATTAAGTAGTGTTCGCTTTCGTATTATTCTGTCCTCGTTTGCCATATTATGCAGCCAAAGATGAAAACTAAAAAAAACTAAAATTTTGCGGTTAGGTTTTTGTTTGATATAATTCTCAATTTCCTTCTCATCTAATTTATAGTTTTTATTAACAATATAATTTTTATGAAGCAGAAATTCCCCATCTAATAACTTCCGCGATGGATTGCAGGCGCTAAAAAGCAAAGGCATTATAGCAATTAGAAGAAACTTTATTTTAGTAGATAAATTGATAATTAAAATTTTATAATTAATAATTAGAAATTAAAATTTTGGTGTTATTTTTTTTCAGTGCGACAATAAAAAAATTAACATCAATAAATATATGAATATTGTTTAAAACATAAACTTTTTATGAGAAAAAGAAAAAAAACAAAGAAAAGATTACTCGCTTTGGCCAAAGCATATATTTTTTGTTCAATGGTTCGGAAGGTTTTTCAAGTAGGGACTAAAGTACCTGAATTCATTTGGTTTCACTATAAGCCCAGCCTTAAGACTGGGTTTAATAAAATGCATGATATTAAAGGGCTTCAGCCCTTACTGCTATAAAAGTAACGAACCATTGTTGTTAACAAAACCATTAAATGCCTCTTTCCGCTGATAATTTTCTTTTTCAACACCTACCCTATCCTACCCTACCCTATCTAATTTATTCTAAGTACTTCTACTCTAAAAATAAAATAAATGTTATTTTAATAATTGGATTAAAAAACCTATACGCTTGCTAAATTACTACATTTACCGAAATAAAAATTGATAAAAAAACATGATATCAAAAAATCAATTAAAGTTTGTTAACTCACTGAAGCAAAAAAAAAACAGGGAGGAGCATAATTTATTTATTGCTGAAGGAACAAAGATTATTTCGGAACTATTACAATCAAGAATAAAAATAAAACAACTTTTTGCAACAAAAGATTTTTTTTCACAATACGAAGAGCAAGGGGAGATGGAAATTTTTATTAAAAATAGTATCGACTGTTTTGAAATAAAAACAAATGAACTGGAACGACTGTCATCACAGGTAACAGCAAGTAATGCCCTTGCAGTATGTGAAATCCCCGAATATAATTTAAACAAATTTGAATTAAAGGATAAATTAACACTTGTACTGGATACAATAAACGATCCTGGTAATTTAGGGACAATTATCCGCATTGCAGATTGGTTTGGTATAGAAACCATACTATGCAGCAATAATACTGTAGATGCTTATAACCCAAAAGTAATTCAGGCAACAATGGGGTCTATTGCCCGGATAAGTTTGCATTATATTAATTTAATTGATTTTTTAGAAGAGTTAAAAGCTGATAAAATTAATTTACCTATTTATGGTGCATTAATGGAAGGCGATCCTATTTATAATGCACAATTAACTAAAAGCGGATTAATTATTATAGGTAACGAATCGAAGGGGATTTCGACCGATTTAAGACCTTTTATAACACATGATCTAAATATACCTTCATTCTCTCATTTTAAATCATCAGAAGGCAAACCGGAGTCATTAAATGCTGCTATTGCATGCTCAATTATATGTTCTGAATTTAGAAGAAGGAGTTAAATCTATTATTTTGGGCTCTTTACCGTTCAATTCATGATACAATTTCTAGGTTTCTGAAATAGAAAACCTGCCTTTGCTCCAAACCTTAAAAGCCTTTGAAAATAGGTTTACGTTTATTCAAAAAAGCATCTACCCCCTCCTTATAATCATAAGATAATGCTGCCTGAACTTGCATTTCAGCCTCACATTCAAGTTGTTGTGACAAGGTATTGTTCATTGATTTATTTAACATGCGTTTAGTTAAACCAATTGCTCCAGTAGGCATTTTGGAAAGTGTTATTGCTATTTTCATGGCCTCTTCTTGTAATTTATCATCCGCCACTACTTTATAAATCATTCCCATTTTTTCTGCCTCTTCAGCAGTAACTTTATCACCCAACATCATTAAAGCAGCCGCTTTACCGAAACCTATTATTCGTGGTAAAAAAAAAGACCCACCATTGTCGGGCACCAATCCTATTTTACTGAAAGCTTGGATGAAGGAAGCCGATTGGCCAGCAATAATGATATCACAAGCTAGCGCAATATTTGCACCTGCTCCAGCAGCAACTCCATTAACTGCACAAACAACGGGTTTTTCAAGAGCACGTAATTTTAGTACAATTGGATTATAATGTTCCCGAACAATCCTTTCAATTCCCGGACCGCTTATATCTATTGCTTCAGCAAGATCCTGTCCTGCGCAAAAGGCTTTTCCTTCACCAGTTAAAAAAACGGCACGAATGGCATCATCTTTTGCGGCTACATCTAATTCCGCTTGTAATAGTAAAGCCATCTCCCTATTAAAGCTGTTAAATTTATCGGGACGGTCAAGCGTAATTTTATATACACTCCCCTCCATTGCTGTTCTAATAAAAGTTGACATAAATTAATGATTTAAAAATTTAGAATTTTTCATTAATTATTATTTATTAATAATTAACTTATTCGTATAATTAATTGTTTCTGAATGGATATTTATATAATAGATTCCATTGGGCTGAGAAGATAAATCAACCTGCTGCATTCCGGCAACAGAAAGGTTTAACTTTTTTTGTAAAACAAGCTGCCCCAAAACATTTGTTATCGCTATTATTATGGTTTCCGGAACAGGCAATGCCACATTTATATTGATATTTCCATCACTTGGGTTGGGAAATATCTGGAAAGCATTATTTTTTTCTGAAAAATTTACAGCTGTTGAACTTGTAATGTTAATATCGTCAACATAAAGATTATTTTCATAGTCAGAAGTAGCTTTCCAACGAAAAAGAACATTGTCATAAGATAAATATGCTCCTAAATTTATCGTTTCGAGCCGCCAATTGTTTGCAGCAGGTGTAAAGGCACTGTTAGAGAAGGATGGAGTAATAGTTGTGAGCAGCGTACTATATTTAAAGTAAAGATTAGTCCAAGATTTTCCACAATCGGTTGAAATATCTACTCTAAGCGTATCTGACCAGTTTGGAGGAGGAAGGCTAGGATTGGAAAGCATTCGGTATGCCACCTGAAATGTAAGCTGAGGATTATTAAGGGATGTCAAGTTAAGCCTTGGAGATTGCAAAATATCTACACAGCCGTTACAAGTGTAATTAATGCTATTAAACCACATGGATGCTAAACCTGTTTTTGCAGCAGCTGTTGTCCTTGCCCATGTTACTAATGAATCAGGATTATCAATTGTCCATCCTGCAGGCGGAAAAGTAGCCGCTTCAAAACCTTCAATCAGCGGCAGTGTTTGTCCTGGAAGTACCACATTAAAAGTGCTGCTGGAACTATCATTTCCTATATTGCCATCCGCTAATCCATTGGGAAGTATTGTAAAACAATTAAATGTATGTGCGCCAACACTAGTAACAATAGAACTAAGCAGAATTGTGGAGGATGACAATGAAGTTAAATTCCCTGACCAGTTATATGTTTGAACAGGACCTGCATCAATTTGATAGTTCAAAACAAAGGAAGTAAGATTATTATTCCCCCTATTTCGGATCAATATCTCGGGATCAAAAGTAGTAAAGCAGGTTATACCATTAGGATTTATAATAGATAATACCTGAGCATCATTTTCAACAAAACTAACAGCAGCACAGCCGGGAGAAGTTTTCAATAAGTTATAAGGGGGGGTATTCAATACAGCATTACATCTTGCAGACTGCCCTTGCGTAAAAATATTTTTACAGCTTGTTAAACCATAATCCATATAATTCATAAACATATAGCCAGGTGAATTATTTGAGCAGGAATCTAAGGCAGGGAAAGTTGGGCAGTCGTTAGATGCATCTGATTGGTTAGGAGTGTCGCTTACATTATCAGTTCCAGAACATGCACCTGAATCATCTCCCCAAATATGAAAAAGGTCGAAACAATGCCCAGCTTCATGAGATGCCACCCAAGAATTAAAATATTCATAATCAATAACACTGCCATGTGTGTTGCTAATAGCAGCAGTAGGGAATTCACCATAGCCGCCTAATCCATCAAAAAGTGGGCATATCCAAATATTAAAATATTTTGTTGTATTCCAGGCATCATCGCCACCCTGAGCAGTAAATTTCACTTTGTTATCTAAACCGAAAGTAGTTAGGGTAGTATGTGTTCTTATAATTCCTGATGTTGGTTCAGCATTTGAATCCTGTTGAGCAAGGCAAAATTGGATACCAGTGTTGGCAGCTATGGGTTTCCAAATGGCTGGAGTTTGTGCTGTATCAGGATTTGTTCTGCTGAAATCCTGATTTAACATATTTATCATTGTATTTACATCATTATCAGAAATATTTCCCACAGAGGTATTCCATACTATATGAACCACAGTAGGAATGGTAATAACATTTCTATCCTCATTCTTTTTAAGGTTGGGGGAGCTGTCAATAAAATTCTGGATATTATTTTCGTATTCAGCTCTTCGTTTTTCTAACAGTATATCAGCACCTTTCAGGTACTCCATATTTGGCATTGTGCCACATTGATGAGGTGATTGAGCAAAAACATGTTGAATAGTAATCCACAAGCTCAAGCTCGTTATAAAAAGAAAAGTTGAAAATATTTTCATTTTTTTAGAAAATTAAGAAATCCTTAGATATTGTTAAGAAATAAATGGTAAAGAATTGGCGAAGTAATTTTGTTCTTTTCAAAGCGTAAATGAGGAGAATAGTCTTAGCTATTTAACGATTTTACAACACAGAAAAGGGCAAAAGAACAAGCCAAAATGTATTAGTTATTTTTTAAAAATGTCTTAATGGTTCAGATAAATAGATTTAACTTGATATGTTCCATTGGTAACAATTCTTTCGTTTTCGTCAAGGCCATTGAGAATAATTGTATTTTCAATATTCCCCTCCCCCACTTGCACAAATTTTATTTTAAAAACTTCGGGCTCATGATGAATAAAAACTACCGGCTTCCCGTTAATTTCACTGATGGCCGACGTAGGTATTACCAAATATTTCTTTTCTGTTTTTGCCAGAACAGCTACATTAACAAATTGACCAGGCTTAAAGTCTCCTTCTTCATTATCAATTTCCAATATTATTTCTGATGACTGATTAAGAGGGTTTACAACATTGCTAACAGCAAGTAATTTTGCAGTTTCTGTTTTATGATTTCCCTGAACACATTCAACCAAAAAATTCACATCCTTGGTGATAATTTTTAAGTCCTTATCAAAAACCTGGGCTTCTAATTTCACCTTCTTTGTTTCATATATATTAAACATAGAATTCCCTTGTTCCAATTGCTGACCTATGGATAAATTAAAATTATCCACAACACCGCTAATAGGCGATTTAATTGAATATAGCTTACTACTACTAGATGTTAGGTTATCAAATATCTTTTTATTTGTTTCGGCTGTTTTGTAACGGATTTCACATAATTGAAAATCTTTTTTTGCCACAATATCCTGAATAGATTTTAATCGCTCGTATTCTTTTTTTGAACTTTCGTACTCTGCATTAGCATTGTTTTTTTCTGTACTAAGCTGCACTATCTCAAAAGTATTTAAATTCTGCTCCAATATGGCAAGTATTTGCCCTTGTGCAACTCTTTGGCCAATATTTACATTAAGTGAAACAACAGTTCCATTTTGTGGAGAGATAATTTTCGCTGAACCATTTGTTGCCGGCATCACTTTTCCATATATTTTAAGGATGCTATTGTATTTTGAATTATTTGAAATGCGAGTTTGAATATCAAACAGAAATTGAGTTTCCTTAAGTACTTCAAATTCATCTAAGACAGAAGCATTTGATATCGCTTTATTGTAATCATGAAATTCATCCTCATGCGCATGAGCTATTTCATTTACACTTAATGGCAGTATAGCTAGAAAGACAAGTATTACTATAATTATTTTTTTCATATTAAAATAATGTATGAAATTTACAGTTAAATAAAATTGAAAATATTAGTTTATTAATTTTTCATAAAAAACCTAATAATGATTAAACTAAAAACCATTCCAGCAATAAATACAAATAATAATTTCCAACTAAAAAAAGAGGTTTCTATTTTTTCCTCCTCTGGCAAAGAAAGTTTTTTACCTACTTCAATTCCCTTTATTAAAATTAAATCTACTTTATCTCCATAAGATATGTTTGCAACTAGGTTATATCCTTTATTTTCAGGAAATGTCCCTTCAACACTATAAATACCTAATTCAATTTGCTTAACAACAAAAATTAATTTATCATTATCAAATGCTGTTATTTCAATTTTTGCTGAATCAATAGCCAGATTAGTCGAAAAATCAGATACAAATAATTTAAATTTTGCTAAACTACCTGCTTCAATAGGTTCATAACGAAGTACCAATTCAAAAATATTGGAGACACTACTTACTGAAAAATAGCTGCTGCCAGCCTTATTTGTTGCGCCAAAATTCTCATTATGCCCATCGTCACCATGTGCGAAAGAAAATGAAATTTGTAAAAAGATGATTATAAAAAAAAATATTTTTTTTATCAAAACAGGTAACATATTAATTTAAATTAAAATAAACTGATTATTAACAATGGTTCGGTACTATTTTAGCAGTCAGGGCTTAAGCCATCTAATATCAGGCATTTTATTAACCCCAGCCTTAAGGCTGGGGTTACAATAAAACCCTATGAATTCAGGCACTTTAGCCCCTACTTGAAAAACCTGCCGAACCATTAATTAAAATAAAAATAAATTTATAATAAACAACATTTTAATTAATGAACAAAGGCGCGCAAACAATAATTTACAAATAGCCAAACTAAAATACCTTTTTTTATTCAAAAAATGATAAAAAAAAGGTGTAAATAATTATTTTCATTGGTTATATAAAAAACTGGAAGAGTTTTCAGTTTTTTACTGTCCTATTAAATAATTAAGTTCTATTATAGCTTGATTAAAATTTTTAATTGCCTCATTATATCTTTGTTCTATTTCAAATCCTTCGTTAAGGCTATACAAATAAATTACAATGCTAATCTCTCCTGCATCATAGGAACGTTTAGCAGTTTTTTTAATTAATTCCGCTTGTTTTATCCCTTCTTTTTCATAATAATTAAGGTTAGATGTATTTTTGCCAATATCGTTTAAAATTTCGGCATATTTCGACGAATATGCATTTTGAGCAATAGCATACTGCGACTGCGACATTTTATATTGATATTTTGCAACTTTAATTTCAGAAGAATAAGTCCAGAACCAAAGTGGCAAAGTAATACCATAGCGCAGGTGGAAATTTACTGGCTGCTCCTCCCCTACCTGGTTAAGGTAACCAAAAGAAAGTCCGGGTAATAATTTTGTTTTTTGCAAATACAAATTTTGTTTCTGCACCTTTGTATTTTGTTCATAGTAGCTAAGTAATGCGCTTTTTTTTATTGCTGCAGAATCAAATTCCAGTCCATTTGGCAGCTTTGTATTTGATTTCCTTATTACTTCATCAGCATTATAATTTAAAGCCTTTAAACCAGCAATTAATTGAAGTTGGAGCTGAGCATTCTTTAAGTCGGCCTTTGCATTTAACAAAGTGTTTTCAATTTCCTTAGATTTTGTTTCTGCACTTACTTTTTCTAATAATCCTAAATCTCCCGCCTCATAAAGCCTAGCAGAAGATAAAAATATATTATGAAAAATACTATCTTGATTACTTAGTTGCTTTACAAGTATTTCAGCATATTGAAGATTTAAATAAACAGTACGCACATCCCTAATAAGTTGCCATTTTGTTAATTGCTGGTTCTCTTCCGAAAGCAAAATATTTTGTTTACCAAGCTTTGATTGTTGAACATAAATAAGTGGGTTCTGAAAATTCTGCTGCACATTAATCTCAAATTTATTTCCGTAAGGTGCTTCTATACCAATGCTTGGGTTTTCCAGGTTATAACTTCCTCGAATCAGCGCTTTTTTTTGCTTAACTTCTAACTGCGAAAGTTGTATTTTCGGATTAGTTCGCAGTGCGCTGGCAATAGCACTATCAATGCCAATAAGTACTTGAGCATTAATCAAAAAAGAAAAAAAGTTAATCACTAAAAAAACTACTACTTTCATTTTATAATTTGAGGATTAACTAAATCTATGCAACAGCCAAGTTTCAATTCTTGTAATAAAATAAAAATGCCAATTAAAATTTAAAATCCATTTTTTTAGATTAATATCATTTCAATTAATCTAATTAAAGATTCGTTTTTTTGTTGTTTTTATTTTTCAGAATCGGCCTCATTCACCATCATAACAAAATCTATGGTGTGCAAAGTATCATCCGCCTTAAATTGCAGCCAACCGCGATAGGTACCGGCCTTCTCGAAAGTTGTATTTAATTTGAATCTTCCATTTACTATATTTGGGTGAATGTGCAAATAGTTTTTTTCATTCGTACTTATCATTACCATGTGTGCCTTTGCTCCAAGATAATTTTCGAGCGCCGATGCATCTATTATTTTACCATTACTTTTTAAAAGAACGTCAATGTTCATTAAAGCACCAGTTACTAATTTAACACCATCAGGAATGAGTGAAACGGTATAGTCACCAGAGGTTCCAGATAATTTTTCTTTATCGAATTTTTTTGGAGATAAAGCATTACCATTAACCTTCAAAAAAATTTTGTCAACTGTATTATTACCAATAGATGGTTTAAAATCAGCAAATAAAATATAGTTGCCAGCAGTTTCAAATTTAGTTTCATTTTGACCCTTTTTATCAGTATAAGGTTTACCCTTAGCTAGCACCTTTATTTCATAATCTCCATTCGCCTTATACTCAGGATGTATGTGATCAAAATAACTTAAATCTTCACTTACTATTATAAGATGAATTTTCTTTTCATGATGTATTTCTAAAGGCACAAGTTCCTTTTCCCTTCCCTTAATTTTGGGATTAAAATAAAGAGCCGCTTCCTTGCCGGCTTCTATTATCCCAGGGCTAGTTGAAAATTCCATATAAAAAGAATCATTGCTCTGCTTACCGGCATTATCATTATGTTCCAGCTGCATGCCACATTTCGAACAAGATTCGCCTTCCTTACCTGTAACTTCAAAATGCATTGGGCAGGCAAAAATATGATCTTCACCAGGAAGGTGTGCATGATGCTGCAGCGAAGCAGTAGAATCTACCTCTTCTATAATTTTATCTCCAGTAACACAGCCAGTAATGGCAGTTGATAATAAGAAAAAAACTAATTTTTTAACATTTTTCATTTTTTTTACTTTTATAATTATTAAAATCAATTATATAAAATCTAAAATACAGGAATTTGTAAAATTGAAATACTTTTTTAAAAATAATAATACCTTATTTATTTTCTTTAAATTCTTCAATTTGCAATTGTTTATTGCAGCAGGTATACTCATATTCCTGTTGATTAGAGCAAACAATAATTAAGCGATTTTGAGAATAATTGTTTATTAAATTCTGATACCAATCAATCGCTTTTTTATCAAGGTTGGAGGTAGGTTCATCCAATAACAAAAGAGGCGTATTCGATAATATTGCCAATGCTAATCGAACTTTTTGTTTCATACCAGATGAATAAAATTTCAATTGTTTGTTTTTTGATTTTTCCAGCTGCGTTAATTCTATAATTGAATTTGTATCTAAATCCTTGAAAAATGGTTTAAACTGCGCCTGAAACTCAATAGATTCTACTAGTGTAAACTCTTCAAACAAATCAAGATACGGCGATGCGAAACTTAAGTAGGAAAAAATATTTTCGTTTTCAATTATAATATTGCAACTTTCGGTTTGTTTACCCTCCCGAAAAAGATCTTTTTTATTTGCGGATGTATCTTTTGTAAGATTACTATTAATAAAGGGCTGTGAATCTTTAATACTATAATTTACCCCCCCCTCCGACTGAATTATATTACCAGTTATTATTTGTAACAGAGTAGATTTACCAGAACCATTTGCACCTAAAATAACATAATTGTTTTCGCTTGTAAATTCATAATTTACTTTACGGAATATCCATTCGTAGTTAAATCTTTTGCCTATGTTGGAAAGGGTAATATTCATTGATAAATTAAGCTAAACTATCCATATTTCTATTTTTAAGTACCAATAGAATTATTATGAAACGCCTCTCATAATACCATTTTTTGATTCTCTAATAAAATTAAGAATTTGTTCTTTTTCAAGAGAAAATGGGGCTTCTTGTTCTATTATCGCTAATGCATTGGTTACGTTAAGACCTTTCAAATAAAGAATGCGATAAATATCTTCTATTTCTGCAATTCTATCGTTATCAAACCCTCTACGGCGCATTCCAATAGCATTAATACCAATATATTGAAGTGGTTCCCTGGCAGCTTTGGTAAATGGCGGAACATTTTTACGCACCAATGAGCCACCGGTAATAAAAGTGTGCGCCCCAATTTTTACAAACTGTTGAATAGCCACAAGGCCTTCTAGTATAGTATAATCCTCTATTTCAACATGACCTGCAAGATTCACGCTATTGGCAATAACAACATTGTTGCCAATAATACAATCGTGAGCTAAATGTGCATAAGCCATCACTAAACAATTACTGCCGATGGCAGTTTTCATTTTATCAACGGTACCTCGGTTAATCGTAACACATTCTCGAATAGTAGTATTATCACCTATTTCAGCTGTGGTTATTTCACCATTAAATTTTAAATCTTGCGGGATAGCAGAAATTACTGCTCCTGGAAATATACGGCAATTTTTTCCGATTCGTGCACCAGGAAAAATTGTAACGTTTGGACCTATCCAGGTATTATCGCCAATTTCAACATCATCATAGATAGTTGAAAACGGTTCTATGATTACATCTTTGCCAATTTTAGCATTAGTATGTATGTACGAGAGTTGGCTCATTGTTTTTTATTTTTACGATTTGCGCCATCATTTCAGCTTCCATAACGGGCTTATTATTTACATATGCAATTCCTTTCATATGACAAATCCCTCTGCGGATTGGCGATAATAATTTTAAGTCGAATACTACAGTATCTCCAGGTATAACTTTTTGTTTGAACTTTACATTATCAAGTTTCATGAAATATGTTAAATAATTTTCAGGATCAGGAACTGTTTTAAGTACGAGAATACCGCCTGTTTGTGCCATTGCCTCTACTAATAGTACGCCTGGCATAATTGGATTCTCTGGGAAATGTCCTTTAAAAAACTCTTCATTCATTGTAACATTTTTTACACCAACCACCGATTCCTTGGTTAGTTCTATTACCTTGTCAATTAATAAAAATGGCTGACGATGTGGTAGAAGTTTTTGAATATCAATAATATTAAGCACAGGTTCTTTATTCAAATCAAAAATTGGATTTAAATTTTTCTTTGCTTTTTGGTTTTTTATATGCTCTTTTATTTTTTTTGCGAAAGCCACATTTCCAGCATGCCCTGGTCGTGCTGCCAAAATGTGCATTTTTAGAGGGGTACCAACCAATGCTAGATCACCAACAATATCTAATAACTTGTGGCGGGCAGGTTCATTAAAATAATGAAGTGTGGTATTGTTTAACACTCCTTTACCTTTTATTTCGACATTTTCCTTATGGAAAACTTTTTTCAAATGGTTAATTTGTTTTAATGAAATTTTTTTGTCAACCAATACAATTGCATTATTCAAATCCCCTCCCTTAATTAAATCATTAGCCAATAATGCCTCCAGCTCATGTAAAAATACAAAAGTACGGCACATGGCTATTTCCGTTTTAAATTCATTAATATTATATATATGCGCATGCTGCGTGCCTAGAACGTCCGAATTATAATCTACCATTACAGTAAGTCTAAAACTATCCTGAGGGACGGCAAGCATTTCTACATTTTTAATAGGATCTTCAAAGCTGAGATTTTCTTTTAGTTCAAAATAGATGCGTTCAGCATTTTGTTCTAATGCGCCTACTAATTCTAAAACTTTTATAAAAGGCATAGAACTACCATCCATTATTGGTATTTCAGGACCATCTATTTGAATTAACACATTGTCTATTTCCAATCCTACTAATGCAGCAAGCACATGCTCAGTGGTATAAACACGCACTCCATTTTGTTCAAGTGTAGTACCACGTGCAGTGTCAACAACATTATCTACATCGGCATCTATTATAGGATTGTCAGTTAAATCTACTCGCTGAAACTTATAACCATGATTTTCAGGGGCTGGAACAAAAGTAAGATTTACTTGTTTTCCGGTATGTAACCCTACTCCAGAGACGGATACTTGGCTTTGAATAGTTCTTTGTTTTATTATCATTGTTTCTATATAAGATGCTATTAATATTTTTTTAACAAAATTTCAAAATGCAATACTTTCAGATTTTTTGAAATCTTTTCTTCATAAATAATCAAATAACCAATACCTAATATAACTATTATTACTAAAAGTGTAAGTAGCAATTTATTTTATTTAAAAAAATCGATTCAAATATACAATAAACTATGAAACAAAGCAAAGAGAAGATTTTATTAGGTTTCAAAAAAAAATGCTAAGGAATGTCCAACTAAATGCTTATTGATAAACCACTCTATTTGTTATAGCTAAATCTGAATTTTAATTTATTGTCTTGTATCAATTATTTTCAGATTATCAATAACTTACAAACATAAATCTTTTTATTACCAATCAATTTTATGAAATAAATTCCGGCTTTCAATTCGGAGTATAAATTTATTTTATTATCCAATAAATAAAAATCTTGTACTATGCTATGGCCAAGAATATCATATATTTCAGTTGAATAAAAATCATTCCACCCATTTATATTTATTGTGATGCAATTTCCATCTTTATCATAAAACAAAGAAGGTGATTTTATTAAATGTAGGTTAATATTAGTAGTATTTTCAATATCAATAAATAATTTTGAAGATTCTTCAATGCAATTATTCGATGTTGTTTCAGTAACTTCTATAAAGTCACTAATAAGACCAAAATTTACTGTAATGCTATTTGTCCCTTGCCCACTTAAAATAAAGGCATCTGAAGGAGTTTTCCAAAAATAGGTAGAACCAATAGTTAATGGAACGCTATAAACCATATTAGTAGCCATTGCCGAAACTTGTATAGCACCTGAAATTTGGTATGGACTTGTAAGAAGCTTAAAAAAATTAGCTGCCCAATAGGTGGAATGAAAATTTTTTTCGATAGCATATGTTGCAGTTACACCACCTTGCTTGGGGCATGCTCCGGTATCAAGTGAAATACCATGTCCCATGCCTAATACCTTATAATAACAAACTACAGGGAAATTTAAATTATCGTTATAGATAGTTTTTTGAATAATTGAATTGCCATCGAAAGAATTATTTGTTGAATCTGCAATTTGATCGGCATTATTTAGGTTTGTCCATTGTTTAATAAGCTCTATGGCATTAGCGCTATTTACTGTAAAATCAAGGTTACCATGAAATATGGCCAACTGCGGAAATCTACCTGTATAATTCTGATTTTGGTTCCTCACCAGATTACCCCATTCTAATGGAGTTTTAGTAATGCCACCATTCATTGCAGCATAGGCATAAAAGCTTGATGTAGCAGCTTTATAAGGCAAGCCAGCCATGATAGCTCCTTTATTAAATAGTTCTGGATAATCAGCAAGCATAACGGCTGTCATTCCTGCACCTGCTGATAAGCCAGTAACAAAAATTGATGACGAATCTATTGAATAATTTGTGAGCATATAATCCACCATCTGTTTGATGGATAATGCTTCACCTTGATCTTTATTTGTTTCGGTACTATCAAACCAATTAAAGCATTTATTATTATTATTAGCTAATATTTGTTCAGGGTAAACGACATAAAATTTATGCAGGTTTGCTAATTTATTCCATCCTGATTGTGAAGAAAATTCTGTTGCGTTTTGAGTACAACCGTGCAATGCAATCACTAAGGGTGCATTAAAACTTATGCCACTTGAAACATAAAGCTTCATATTCAATTCCCCAGGGTTAGTGCCAAAATTAGGAACACTTGTTAAGTTCTGTGAAAAGAAACTAAAAGGTATTAAAAAAAATGTTAAAGAAAAAATTAGTAGTTTATAAGATATCGATTTTAGCATATTTTTTGATGATTTTTATGGACAAAAAAAAGGATAAAGCAAAAATACTTTATCCTTTTTAGTTTATAAATAAAAATGAAAATCAATTATTCACCTGATGCATTTTCATCAGCAGGAGCATCTTTTTTCTTCCTTTTTGCTTTAGGTTCAGAAACAGGAGTAGCCTCCGTTGATTCTGCCGTTTCTGCTGCTACATCAGTAACATTTACGACAGCTTTCTTTTTCGTACTGCGCCTTGCTGCTTTTACTGGAGCTTTCACAACAAGCATATTTTCATTAAAATCAACAAGTTCTATAAAGCACATATTGGCATTATCACCCAAACGACCACCAGTTTTTAATATCCTGGTATAACCTCCTGGACGATCAGCTATTTTAGTTGCAACATCTTTAAACAACATATCTACTGCCTCTTTACTCTTTAAGTATGCGAATACAGTTCGTCTTGAATGAGTTGAATCATCTTTCGACTTAGTTAAAAGGGGTTCAACATAAGTTCTTAATGCTTTTGCTTTAGCTACTGTAGTACTAATGCGTTTGTGCAGAATAAGGGAACTTGCCATATTTGCAAGCATCGACTTGCGATGTGCTGATTTTCTGCCTAAATTATTTATTTTATCTCCGTGTCTCATTTTGTTTTAAGTATTGGGTATTAGGCTAATGGTTATGAAGTATTAATTACTTAATAAATATTTGCTTCCTACTTTTTTTATTCTTTCTCTAATTTATATTTTGCTAGGTTCATTCCAAAAGTAAGTCCTTTGTTAGCTACTAAATCTTCTAATTCTGTTAATGATTTTTTACCAAAATTACGGAATTTTAATAAGTCATGTTTAGCAAATGAAACTAAATTAGCTAAGGTATCAACATCAGCAGCTTTTAAACAATTTAAAGCACGTACCGACAAATCCATATCCACTAATTTTGTTTTCAAAAGCTGACGCATGTGCAATGACGTTTCATCAAACTCCTCCGTTGCCATTTTTTCTTCGGTATCCAAAGTGATACGCTCATCAGAAAATAACATAAAGTGATGAATTAAAATTTTTGCAGCTTCTTTTAATGCTTCTTTAGGATGAATAGAACCGTCAGTAACAATATTGATGATTAGTTTTTCATAATCTGTTTTTTGCTCTACACGGAAATTTTCAATGCTATATTGAATATTTTTTATTGGAGTATAAATAGAATCAATTGGAATTAATCCTAAACTAGCATTTACTGGTTTATTTTCTTCGGCAGGAACGTAACCACGACCTTTGTCGATAGTTAATTCTAATTTCAATTTCACTGTTGGCTCCATATTGCAAATTACTAAATCGGAGTTCAATACTTGAAACCCAGAAGTAAATTTACTAATATCACCTGCAGTAAGTTGTGTTTTACCTGTGATATTTACAGTAACCTTTTCGAAATCTAAGGTTTCAATTTGCTTTTTAAAACGAACTTGTTTTAAATTCAATATTATCTCAGTTACATCTTCTGTAACACCTTTAATAGTAGAAAATTCATGATCAGCACCTTCTATTTTTATTGTTGTTATTGCATGACCTTCAAGAGATGACAACAAAATTCTTCTTAAAGCATTACCTACAGTAATACCATAGCCAGGCTCTAATGGACGAAATTCAAATTGTCCTTCAGTTTCACTGGAGTTTATCATTATAACCTTATCCGGTTTTTGAAAAGCTAAAATTGCCATGAGTTGTTTATTTAGTTATTAGTTAATTATAAAACGTTAATAAAATTTATGCTAAACTATTTCAAAAAGGCTGTTAACAATTTTCTAAAAAATGTCGCCATTGCCTATTTTTTATTTTCTGATTAGCGAGAGTACAACTCGACAATAAGCTGTTCTTTAATATTTTCAGGTATTTGAATTCTTTCAGGAATAGCAATAAATTTACCAGTCATATTTGTCTTATCAAAATCCATCCAAGGATAACTATTGTTTGCAGCAGAAACATATGTACTGATAACCTCTAATGTCTTTGAACGCTCACGTACACCAACAGTGTCGCCTGGTCTTAAAATATAAGAAGAGATATTAATTACATTACCATTAACAGTGATATGACCATGTCCAACTAATTGACGCGCTCCACTGCGGGTGGGAGAAATCCCCATACGGTAAACAACATTATCGAGACGAGACTCTATTAATTGCAATAATACCTCACCTGTAACACCATGAGCAGACTGAGCCATGCTGTATATTTTAGCAAACTGACGCTCTAAAATACCGTAAGTATATTTTGCTTTTTGTTTTTCACGCAACTGAACAGCATATTCCGATTGTTTGGAACGCTTCTTGGATAAACCATGCATTCCTGGAGGGTAATTCTTTTTTTCTAATGCCTTATCTGGACCAAATATTGGTTCTTTAAACTTTCTTGCAATTTTTGATTTGGGGCCTATGTATCTTGCCATTTTACTATTTTGTTATAAATGATAAATTTAATAAATTTTATTTTTTAATAAAAAACTATAAACTTAAATGTTAGTAATTTATAATTTATATTAAACTCTTCTTCTTTTTGGAGGACGACAACCATTGTGTGGAATAGGTGTAATATCCATAATTTCGGTAACTTCAATACCAGCACCAGAAATTGTACGGATAGCGGATTCACGACCAGCGCCAGGTCCTTTAACAAAAACTTTCACTTTTCTTAAACCTGCTGTATGAGCTACTTTAGCGCAATCTTGAGCTGCTAATTGAGCAGCATAAGGTGTGTTCTTTTTCGAACCACGAAAACCCATTTTACCAGCACTTGACCAAGATATTACTTGACCAGTAATGTTGGTTAATGAAATAATTATGTTGTTAAATGTAGCATTAATATGGGCTTCACCAATTGCATCTACTTTTACAACTCTTTTTTTTGCAACCACCTTTGCAGCGGTTGTAGTTTGATTTTGTTTTGCCATCTTTTTAGTTTAAAGTTTAAAGTTTTAAAATTTAAAGTTGTTGGTCTTAAACTTTCCAACTTTGAACTTTCGAACTTTGAACTATTTTTACTTCGTTACTTTTTTCTTGTTTGCAACTGTCTTACGTTTACCTTTTCTAGTACGTGCATTATTTTTTGTTGTTTGACCACGCACAGGTAAACCTAAACGGTGACGTATGCCTCTGTATGCGCCTATGTCCATTAAACGTTTTATGTTCAACTGAACCTCAGAGCGCAAAGATCCTTCTAATTTATATTTTTCATTAAGAATAGTACGAATAGCAGTTAACTGATCATCATTCCAGTCTTGAACTTTTGTATTCCAATCAATTCCAGCTTCAGTAAGTACTTTTTTAGCACTGCTGCGTCCTATTCCAAAGATGTATGTTAAGCCGATTTCGCCTCTCTTGTTGTTTGGTAAATCAATACCTGCAATTCTTGCCATTGTTTATTTTAGTTTGAAAATTTAATAATTTTAATATCTGACATATGAGAATTTGAAATTTAGAACCGCAAATATACTCATTTTCAAATAAATCTACCCTTGTCTTTGCTTAAACTTAGGATTTTTTTTGTTAATAACATACAAAACGCCATTTCTACGAACTATTTTGCAGTCTACGCTTCTTTTTTTAATTGATGTTCTTACTTTCATTTTTATTTAAGATTTTGGATAATTTAGTAATAGCTTTGTATTTAAAGAGCACAAATTCTAAAATAAACTATCTATTTTTATTTGTACCTATATGTAATTCTACCTTTTGTTAAATCATAGGGCGACATTTCAATTTTCACTTTATCACCTGTTAAAATTTTAATATAATGCATTCGCATTTTTCCAGAAATATGCGCGGTAATCACATGTCCATTTTCAAGCTCAACACGAAACATTGCATTTGACAATGCTTCTAAAATAATTCCGTCTTGTTCAATTGACGATTGTTTAGCCATATTTTATAATTAATTTTCTTATTTGAAAATAAACCCAATTTAGATTATTGCATTTTCAAATTTCTTTCTTAATACTTCTTCTATAAATTCAAAACTAGATAAAATATCAGCTTTGTTTTTACCTATTGCAATAGTATGTTCAAAATGTGCAGAAGCTAAATTATCTGCAGTACGTATTGTCCATCCATCCACATCGTGAATAATCTCTTTTTTACCCAAATTAATCATTGGTTCAATCGCAATTACCAAACCTTCCTGAAGCTTTAATCCAGATCCTTTTTTACCATAATTGGGTACTTCAGGTGCTTCATGAAGGCTTCTACCAATGCCATGTCCTACTAATTCTCTAACAACAGAACAATGATTTTTTTCAGCATGTGACTGAACCGCTTCACCAATATCTCCTAAACGATTACCAACAATCGCAATTTCAATAGCTTTATAAAGAGACTCTTTTGTTATTTTCAAAAGATTCAAGACTTTCGGATTTACCTCTCCTACAGAGAAGGTATATGCTGAATCGCCAAAAAAACCATTTTTAACTACTCCACAGTCCACTGAAACAATATCTCCATCTTTCAATACATACTTGCTAGGGATACCGTGAACTACATGTGAATTTATAGAAATGCACAATGTATTTGGAAAGCCACTGTATCCTTTAAAAGCAGGTAAAGCATTATTATCATTAATAAACTCTTCAGCAATTTTATCTAATGATAAAGTTGTAATTCCAGGTTTAATAATTTTAGCTACCTCGGCTAATGTTTTTCCAACAAGTAAAGAACTTTCTCTTATTAATTCAATTTCATCCTTAGTCTTATAAAACAAACCTTTTGGCACAGTATGTTATTTTTAAAATATTGATAAACAAAAAAATGAAAATTTATTAAATCAGATAATATTTGCCTATTTTCAAATTTATTTTTATGCTGTTGTCATACTCATTGAAGCACGTCCTTTTATTGTGCCTGTTTTCATTAATCCGTCATAATGACGCATCAATAAGTGACTTTCAATTTGTTGTAAAGTATCCAATACTACGCCCACTAATATCAATAAAGAAGTACCTCCATAAAATTGAGCAAATTCCTGGTTAATATTTAATTTAACTGCAAAGGCGGGCAAAATAGCTATAAATGCAAGAAAAATAGATCCTGGCAATGTAATCCTTGACATCACAATATCAATAAATTCTGCAGTTTTTTTTCCAGGTTTAATACCCGGTACAAATCCACCATTACGTTTCATATCTTCAGCCATTTGATTAGGATTAACTGTAATAGCAGTATAAAAATAGGTAAATACTATAATTAATAATGCGAAAACTAAGTTATACCAAAAACCATAATGATTAGAGAATGTTGTAACAAATCCTAGCAATGAATCTGACTGAGAAAATCCAACAATGGTTAAAGGTATGAACATTATTGCCTGAGCAAAGATAATTGGCATTACTCCAGCAGCATTAACTTTTAAAGGTATGTACTGACGAACGCCACCGTATTGTTTGTTACCAACAATTTTCTTCGCAAATTGTACCGGTATTTTACGTGTACCTTGCACTAGCATTATTGTACCCATTATTACCAATAATAACAAAACAAGCTCTATTAAAAGCATAATCAATCCGCCACCTTCACCACTTAAACGAGAACCAAATTCAGAAACAAAAGCAAATGGTAAACGAGCAATAATACCTATCATGATGATGATGGAAATTCCATTACCAATACCTTTATCAGTAATTTTTTCGCCTAACCACATAACAAACATAGTTCCAGTAATCAAAATAAGTACTGACTGAATATACCAAAAGGTACTTGGGTCAGAAACCACACCAACTTTATTTGTAATTTGAGAAGCGATATAACCTGGAGCTTGCAACATTGTAATTACTACGGTTAAAAATCTTGTAATTTGATTTATTTTTTTTCGTCCACTTTCGCCCGACATCTGTAACTTGCGAAAGTAAGGCAATGCCATCCCTAATAACTGAATTACGATAGAAGCTGAAATATAAGGCATGATACCCAAACCAAATACCGAAGCACGAGAAAATGCGCCACCAGCAAAAATATTTATTAAACCAACTATACCCTCATTTGCTCCCTTACTAGCTTCAGAAAGAACATCAGAATTTACCCCCGGAAGCACAATATATGAACCTAAGCGGTAAATTAAAATAAATCCAAGTGTATTGAGGATCCTTACCCTAAGATCATCAATTCTCCAAATATTTTTAAATGTATTTATTAAGTTTTTCATATAATAGTAATCGCCAAATTCTAATAAAAAATTCTATTCTAAGATTTATTTTATATTGACACAGCAGTTCCACCCTGAGCTTCAATAGCTGCTTTAGCAGTTGCTGAAAATGCATGAACTTTTATTTCAACTTTTGATTTTAACTCTCCACGACCAAGCACTTTTATTTTATCATTTTTATGAGCCAATCCTTTTGAAATAAGAAAATCAAAATCAATTGTATCAATTTTATTTACTTCCACCAAAGCTTGAATAACATCTAAATTAATACCTCGGAATTCGATGCGATTAATATTTTTGAAACCAAATTTAGGAACACGTCTTTGCAAAGGCATTTGACCACCTTCAAAACTTCTTTTTGCGGAATATCCTGAACGGGATTGAGCACCTTTATGTCCTTTTGTGGAAGTTCCACCTTTACCTGAACCTTGACCTCTACCAATGCGTTTTTTTGCATTTTTAACCGAACCTTCTGCTGGAGTTAATTTACTTAAATTCATTTTTTATTATTTTGATAATTTGATCCTTTAAATAACTTGAAAAACATATTAATTATTTCTTCAAATCAGTTTATTTTCAAATTAGATTAATTTTAAATTTTTTCTATTGTAATTAAATGTGCAACCTTTGCAATCATTCCATTAATTTGAGGGTTATCTTGTTTTTCAAGAGTTTGATTCATCTTTCTAAATCCAAGAGCACGTAAAGTACGTTTTTGACGTTCAGGACGGTTTATTCCACTCTTTATTTGTTTAATTTTGATAGTTGCCATTATTTTTTGAAATTATAAATTTTATTTTGAAAATGTGAATGTACATACTGAAGAATTACTTCATCAATAATAATTCAATATTTTTATTAACCATTAAAAACTTTATCCAATGTAATACCACGATGCTGGGCTACAGTAGCTGCATCACGCATTTTCATTAGCGCATCAATAGTAGCTTTAACAACGTTGTGAGGGTTTGACGAACCTTTTGATTTTGCCAAAACATCCGTAACACCAACACTTTCTAATACAGCACGCATTGCACCACCTGCAATTACACCAGTACCATGAGCTGCAGGCTTTAGGAACACAAGGGCGCCACCAAATTTTCCATATTGTTCGTGAGCCACACTGCCTTTAACGAGTGCCACTTTAATTAAATTCTTTTTAGCATCATCTATTCCTTTGGTAATAGCGTCAGTTACTTCCTTAGCTTTACCCAAACCATAACCTACAATACCTTTTTCATTTCCAACTACAACAATAGCTGAGAATGTAAAATTTCTACCACCTTTTGTAACTTTTGTTACACGTTGAATACTAACAAGTTTATCTTTTAGTTCAATTTCGCTTGATTTTACTCTTTTAATGTTTTCGTTTGACATTATTTATATTTTTTTAGATTCAGTATTTTAGTTTTAGGACTTAACACCCAACTCTTGTATCAATAATTTTTATAATTGTAATTTTTAAAACTTAAGACCAGCTTCACGAGCAGCATCTGCTAATGATTTAATACGTCCATGATATAAATAACCATTTCTATCAAAACGTACCGTTGAGATACCCACTTTTGAAGCTTTTTCGGCTATTGCTTTACCAACTAATTTAGCTTGATCAATTTTATTGCCTTTTATATCTGCAATTTCTTTATCTGATGAACTAGCAGCAATTAATGTTTTACCAGAAACATCATCAATCAATTGAACATAGATTCCTTTATTGCTTCTAAAAACTGATAACCTAGGGTTACTCGCTTCACCGTGTACCACTTTACGGATACGTTGTTTTATTCTTTTTCTTCTAAACTCTTTTGTAACTGCCATTTTTATTTAATTTGATAATTTACCAATTTATTAATTTGAATTTTTTTATTATTTTTTCAATTTTCTAAATCAGTTAATTGATTAATTCATTTTTTACTTACCTGCTGATTTTCCTGCTTTCTTTCTTAATATTTCACCAACGAACTTAATACCTTTTCCTTTGTATGGTTCAGGTTTACGTAAAGAACGAATTTTTGCAGCAACCGCACCTAATAATTGTTTATCAGCGCACTCCAAAATAATTGTAGGGTTCTTTCCTTTCTCTGCTGTTGTTGTTACTTTAATTTCTTCAGGTAATTGAAAAGTTATATTATGAGAGAAGCCTAATGTTAAATCTAAAAGCTGACCTCTGTTAGCTGCACGAAAACCAACACCAACAAGCTCTTGCTCACTTTTATAACCATCACTCACACCTTTAACCATGGAAGCTAATAAGGCACGATACAAACCATGCATTGCTTTGTGGCGTTTTTGTTCTGTAGCGCGTTCTACTATAATTTTACCACCATCATTTTTGACAGTTATAGCAGCATCTACTTTTTGTGATAAGGAGCCATTTTTTCCTTTTACAGTTACCACATTTTTATCTGAAACATTAAAATCTACACCATTTGGAAGTGTGATTGGTAATTTACCTATTCTTGACATTTTATATAAATTTTAAGTGTTAAAAGTTTAAAATTAAAAGTTTTTTAAAAAACTATAATTAAGAAAACCAATAACGAATTTTAATACACATAACATAAAACTTCACCACCAACTTTTTGAACTTTAGCTTCTTTATCGGTCATTACACCTTTAGAAGTAGAGATGATAGCAACACCCAATCCATTTAAAACGCGAGGTAATTTTTGTGACCCTGCATACTGTCTTAAACCAGGCGTACTAATTCTTGTTAAATTTTTTATAGCTGATTGTTTACTTAAGGGATGGTACTTTAAGGCAATTTTGATAGCACCTTGAGCTGTTGAATCTTCAAATTTATAACTTAAGATATATCCTTTTTCAAAAAGAATTTTAGTTATCTCTTTTTTTAAATTAGAAGCGGGGATTTCTACGATTCTGTGGTTTGCTTTAATAGCATTTCTAACCCTAGTTAGGTAATCTGCAATTGTATCTGTCATTTTTTTTGTTTTTATATCTTATCCCGCACGCAGGATAATTATACATTAATACTCTTTTTTTTATTCCAATTTTACTGCTAACCATAAAAACCAAAACGCTATTTTGGGATATAAAGCAATAAAAATCACCTTTGGAAAGTAGGTTTTATTTTACCAACTAGCTTTTGTAATTCCTGGTATAAGACCATCTAATGCCATTTCACGAAATGAATTTCTTGAAATACCAAATTGACGCATATATCCTCTTGAACGGCCAGTTAATTTACAACGGTTGCGCTGACGACAAGGAGAAGAAGCTCTTGGAAGTTTTTGCAAGCCTACAGAATCTCCAGCTGCTTTTAATGCAGCTCTTCTGTCAGCGTATAAGTCAGCAAGTTTTTTACGTTTAACTTCTCTTGCTTTCATTGATTCTTTTGCCATCTTTTATTTATTATATAATTTTATACTTTAGATATTGAAAATTAATATCGAAATTGAACAATTCGTTAATTAATATATTATTTTTTTTGATTTTTAAATGGTAAACCAAACTCACTTAATAAAGCTAATGCTTCCTCATCATTACTAGCAGTAGTTACAATGGTAATGTCCATTCCCATAATTTTACTTACTTTATCAATATCAATTTCAGGAAAAATAATTTGCTCAGTAACACCTAAAGTATAATTTCCATTTCCATCAAATCCTTTTTCATTGATTCCTCTAAAATCACGAATTCGTGGCAAAGCTACGGAAATTAATCGATCTAAAAACTCAAACATCATATCTCCACGTAAAGTAACTCTAACACCTACAGGTACGCCTTTACGAAGTTTAAAATTAGATATATCTTTTTTAGAAATAGTAGCAACAGCTTTCTGTCCGCTAATTGTAGTCATTTCTTTAATGGCACTATCAATTAATTTTTTATCAGAAACAGCATCACCAACTCCTTGGTTAAGGCATATTTTCGATATTTTCGGAACGCACATAGAACTGCTGTAACCAAACTTTTTTTGTAAAGCAGGTACTACATCTGCGGCATATTTTGCTTTTAATCGTGGTGAATAAGACATCTTTTATATAATTTCTATTATTAATTTTTTAATTTGAAAGGATACTATTATACGAATAATATATTCAAATTTTCTATTTCTTAAATACTATTTAATTACTTCGCCTGTTTTTTTTGAAACACGAACTAACTTGTTACTTTTTTCATCCACTTTGCGACCTATGCGTGTTGGTTTACCTGTGCCAGGATCTATTAACATTAGATTAGAAATGTGAACAGCTGCTTCTTGTTTTACAATTCCACCCTGTGTATTTTTAGCACTTGGTTTAGCATGTTTTGAAACCAAATTAACACCTTCTACAATAGCACGGTTTTTTACTCTGTCAATAGATAGAATTTTACCTTCCGAATTTTTTGAATCTCCAGCAATTACTATAACAGAATCGCCTTTTTTGATATGAAGTTTTGTTGACATTTTTTATTTTAATTTTATATATTTCCTTTAATGATTTCTTTAATATTAATATAAATTAAAGGACTTCAGGGGCTAGTGAAATTATTTTCATAAATTGTTTATCTCTTAACTCACGAGCTACAGGACCAAATATACGAGTTCCTCTTAATTCATCTGAAGCATTTAATAAAACTACAGCATTATCATCAAAACGGATATAAGAGCCGTCAGCACGACTAACTTCTTTTCTGGTTCTAACAACTACAGCCTTTGATACAGCACCTTTTTTAATATTACCAGAAGGTAATGCATGTTTTACTGTAACTACTACTTTATCACCAATAGAAGCATATCTTTTTTTTGTTCCTCCAAGTACACGTATAACTAGTACTTCTTTTGCACCGCTGTTATCCGCTACTAATAATCTTGATTCCTGTTGTACCATTTTTTTATATTATTTTTTAATGTGACAATATGCTTACCACTAGCGTACAAAATTAAATTTGCACATTTTCAAATTGATTATTTTACTTTTTCTAGAACTTCAACAAGTCTCCAGCACTTACTTTTGCTGATAGGACGAGTTTCCATAATTTTCACTGTATCACCAATACTACAGGTGTTACTTTCATCGTGGGCTACAAAAGTAGTAGTTTTTTTCAAAAACTTACCATATTTTGGATGTTTTACTTTACGTTCAACGGATACTACAATAGACTTATCCATTTTATTGCTAGTAACTAAGCCAATTTTTTCTTTTCTTAAATTTCTATCTTCCATTTTTTTGTTATATTTAAGATTTCAGATTCAATATTTCAGATAATAACATTAATGTAAACTATCTTTAAAATTGCAAGTAAAATCTATTTTTTCAATTCTGCTAATTCTCTACTGCGAAGTTCTGTTTGCAATCTAGCTACTGTTTTTCTGCTAAAAGTAATTTTTAACGGATTTTCGATAGGCGATACTGCATGATTAAGTTTTAATTTAACTAAGGTAGCTTTTTCTTCTTTTACTCTATCGCGAAGATCGGTAGTAGAAAGTTGTTTAATATCTGCTTGATTCATTTTAATTATAATTTATGCATTAATGGTTTCTGCAGCGTAATTTCTGCTTACAATAAATTGAGTTGTTAAAGGTAATTTTTGAGCCGCTAAACGCAATGCTTCTTTAGCAACATCAACAGGTACACCTTCCGCTTCAAAAATAATGCGACCTGGTTTAACCACAGCAACCCAATATTCTGGAGCTCCTTTACCTTTACCCATACGTACTTCGGCAGGTTTAGAAGTAATAGGTTTATCAGGGAAAATACGGATCCAAATTTGACCTTCACGTTTCATAAAACGCGTAACTGCAACTCTGGCAGCTTCAATTTGGCGAGCTGTAACCCAGCACCCTTCTGTTGCCTTTAGCCCAAATGAACCAAATGAAAGTTGATCACCACGTTTGGCGTTACCCTTCATTTTCATTTTGTGCATTTTTCTGTATTTGCTTCTTTTAGGCTGTAACATCTTTTTAAATTTCTATTTTTGAATTTTAAATTTTCAGTTTCTTGAATTTTAAAATTCCTGAGTTTTTAATTATATACTTTCTTTTTTTGGATTAAAATTTTGGATATGTAGCATTCTGTTTCTATGTTATTCCAAAATTTGCAATCTCCTTTAATACAAATTATTTTCTAGGTTCTTTTTTAGCATTGTTTCTATCGTTTCCACCTTTTCTAGGTTCACCACCACCACTACGTTTTTGAAATTTCGGATTTCCTCCAGACGGTGGACCGCTTTTTTTATCTTTCAATCCTTGTGCAGCAGCGCCAACGTTAGGTGACAAATCACGTTTACCATAAATTTCACCTTTACAAATCCAAACTTTTACACCTATACGACCATAAGTAGTATGTGCTTCACTTAATGCGTAATCAATATCAGCGCGCAAAGTGTGCAAAGGGGTACGTCCTTCTTTGTATCCTTCTACCCTAGCCATTTCTGCACCAGCCAAACGGCCAGAACATTTTACTTTAATACCTTCAGCACCCATCCTCATTGTAGAAGCAACAGCCATTTTCACTGCTCTACGAAAAGAAATACGACCTTCGATTTGACGAGCGATACTATCAGCAACTAAACGGGCATCTAATTCAGGACGTTTAATTTCAAAAATATTTATTTCAATATTTTTTTTATTGATTTTCTTTAACTCTTCTTTAATTTTATCAACCTCTTGGCCACCTTTACCAATAATAATTCCGGGACGGGAAGTATTAATAGTAACAGTAATATTTTTCAATGTTCTTTCAATAACAATTTTAGAAATACTAGCTTTGGCTAAACGAGCTTTCAGATACTTTCTAATTTTAAAATCTTCCACTAATTTGTCAGAAAAATTTTTACCACCATACCAGTTTGAATCCCATCCTTTAATGATGCCTAAACGTAAGCCTATTGGATTTGCTTTTTGTCCCATTTATTTATTTTTATTGAATTTAGTTTTTTAGATTTTGGTATTTTACACACAATCAAAAACTTAGATTCACAATTAGTTATTAGTTAGTTTCTTCTTGTTTATTATTTTCAATTTTTTTGCTATCTACTGATAAAGTTACGTGATTAGAACGTTTTCTTATTCTATTAGCACGTCCCTGAGGAGCAGTTCTTAAACGTTTCATTTGAAGAGCACTATCAACAAAGACTTCTTTAACAATCAAGTTACTATCTTCTGACTTTTGACCTGTTTTTGCTTCAAAATTTGAAATAGCTGAAGTTAACAATTTTTCTAGTCTAACGGAAGCTTCTTTCGGATTAAATTTTAAAATATTTAAAGCCCAAAATACTTCTTTACCTCTAATAAGATCAGCTAATAATCTCATTTTTCGAGGAGAGGTAGGGCAATTTTTCAATACAGCAAAATAATTGCTTTTGTTTGCTTCTTTCCTTGCGTCCGCCGCATTTTTTTTTCTAACACCCATGTTTTTAATTTGCTAATATTATAACTTTTAAATTTGAATAGTATAATTTCAAATTTTTAAAACCTTCAATTTATTTATTTTGTAGCTTTATCTCTATTTCCTGAGTGACCTCTGAAAGTTCTGGTAGGAGCAAACTCACCAAATTTGTGGCCGACCATATTTTCTGTTAAATAAACAGGTATAAATTTATTACCATTGTGAACTGCGACAGTTAAACCAACAAACTCTGGAGAGATCATTGATTTTCTTGACCAAGTTTTAATTACTGTTTTTTTACCTGATGCTTGCAAGTCGAGTAATTTTTTCTCTAACTTCCATTCGATAAAAGGACCTTTTTTTAGTGAACGAGCCATTTTTTTATTGTTTTTTAGTTGTGACCTCCTTTAAATTAATAAAGAAACCATTAAACTAGTTAAATTATTTTTTTCTACCTTCTATAATGTATTTATTGGAAGCTTTTTTAGGATAACGCGTTTTGTAACCTTTAGAAGGCAAACCTTTGCGTGAGCGAGGGTGTCCACCAGAAGCTCTACCTTCACCACCACCCATAGGATGATCCACAGGATTCATTGCAACTGGACGAGTTCTAGGTCTGCGGCCTTGCCAGCGGGTACGACCAGCTTTACCACTAATTTCTAAGTTATGGTCAGCATTAGAAACAGCACCAATAGTAGCCATACAAGTAACTAAAATCATGCGGGTTTCACCAGAAGGCATTTTAATAATAGCGTATTTGCCATCTCTAGCACTCAATTGTGCTGAAGAACCAGCACTACGAGCCATAATAGCACCTTGTCCAGGGCGTAATTCAATGTTGTGGATAATTGTACCTAAAGGGATATCAGAAAGGTATAATGCATTTCCAATATTAGGTAACGCATCTTTACCAGAAAGTAATTTTTGCCCAACTGTTAAACCGGTGGGAGCAACAATATAACGTTTTTCACCATCGGCATATACAACTAAAGCAATACGGGCAGTACGATTTGGATCATACTCAATAGTTTTTACAGTTGCAGGAACACCATTTTTATCTCTTTTAAAATCAATAATACGATACTGTTGTTTATGACCACCACCAATATATCTAATTGTCATTTTACCAGTATTATCTCTACCACCAGATTTTTTAACCGGTACTAGTAAACTTTTTTCTGGTTTACCTGTAGTAATATCAGCATTATCGCTAACTAATTTAAAACGTTGCCCTGGTGTTAAGGGTCTGAATTTTTTTAAAGCCATCTCAGTTTATTTTATTATCACCCCGACTGCTCGGGGTATAGTTACTTTTAATTAAATGCTAGCGTAAAAATCAATTGTTTCTCCTTTTTTTAGAGTAACAAGAGCTCTTTTATGTTTATTTGTTCTACCAACTGCAACTCCTTGAGTAGTATTGCGAGTTTTTATTTTACCTACATAATTTTGTGTTTTAACTGAGTCAACAGTAACACTATAAAGTTTTTCAACAGCATTTTTGACTTGTACTTTGTTAGCATCTTTGCTAACAACGAAGCCGTAGCGATTAAATTTATCGCCCTGTGCTGTCATTTTTTCGGATATAACCGGTTTTATTATTACACTCATTTTTTCTAAATTAATATTTTAATAATTTGACAATTTGAAAACATTTGAGAAATGATTATCACTTTTAAAATAACCAAAAAACTAATTTTTAACAAATATAATTTATTAATTACTTAATAAATTTTCAATTTCTTTTACTGAACTTTCTAAAAGCAAAAGATTATTTGCATTCAAAATATCGTAAGTGTTTAAATCCGAAGCAGTTACAACTTTAGTGTTATTTAAATTTCGGGATGACAAATATATGTTTTTATTTGATGCGCCCAACACTAATAAAGTTTTTTTATCTGAAAACTTTAAATTGTTTATTAAATCTACATATTTTTGTGTTTTTGGAGTTTCAAAAACAAAATCTTCTAAAATAGTAATATTATTTTCTTTTGCTTTATAAGTCAAAGCTGAAATACGAGCTAAACGTTTCAATTTTTTATTCAATTTAAATGAATAATCCCTAGGGCGAGGACCGAATGCTCTACCACCACCAACTCTAGTAGGAGATTTATCATTACCAGCACGGGCACCACCAGTACCTTTTTGTTTTTTTAATTTTTTTGAGGAGCCTCTTACTTCAGCTCTTTCTTTTGACTTATGCGTACCTTGTCTTTTATTTGCTAAATGTTGTTTAACATCCAAATAAATGGCATGATCATTTGGGTCGATGGCAAAAATTGCATCATCTAGGCTAACTTTTTTTGCAGTAGCTTTACCGCTTATATTTATTACTGATACTTCCATTAGTATGATTGTTTTCGGATAAATGTTTATTTTTCGATAGTAATGTATGATCCCTTCGCACCAGCAATAGAACCTTTAATGATTATAAGATTTTTTTCAGGAATCACTTTAATCACTTCTAAATTTTGGATGGTAACACGTCCACCGCCAGTTCTGCCGCCCATTCTCATTCCTTTAAATACGCGAGAAGGCCATGAAGAGGCTCCTAAGGAACCTGGAGCACGCAAACGATCGTGCTGACCGTGAGTAGTACCACCAACACCACTAAAACCATGACGTTTAACAACACCTTGAAAACCTTTACCTTTAGAATTTCCGGAGATATCAACAAAATCACCTTCAACAAATAAATCTACAGTAACAGCTTCTCCAATATTTTTTTCGATTTCAAAATTATTGAATTCAACAATTTTGCGTTTAGGAGTAGTACCTGCTTTTGCAAAATGACCTTTCATGGCAGAAGAAGTATTTTTTTCTTTCTTTTCATCAAAAGCTAATTGCACTGCAACGTAACCGTCTTTCTCCAAGGTTTTTACTTGCGTAACTACGCAAGGACCGGCCTCAATAACTGTGCATGGCATATATTTGCCATTGGCACTGAAGACACTAGTCATTCCAACTTTTTTACCTATTATTCCAGACATTATTTATATTTATTTGAATTATAACTTATTTTTATTTTCTAATTTTATTGCAAAAACTGTGAAGTAACAGTTTAAGTAACACACCTTAACTACTTGATTATTAAGAAGCTTTTATTTCCACTTCTACACCACTAGGCAATTCAAATTTCATAAGTGCCTCAACAGTTTTAGAAGTTGAATTATAAATAAACAACAATCTTTTGTAGGAACATAACTGAAATTGTTCACGCGCTTTTTTATTAACGTGTGGCGAACGCAAAACAGTATATATTTTTTTGTGTGTTGGCAATGGAATAGGCCCGCTAACTAAAGCACCAGTTAATTTAATAGTTTTAACAATTTTTTCTGCAGACTTGTCAACTAAGTTGAAGTCGTAAGATTTTAATTTAATTCTAATTTTTTGGCTCATGGTTTTATTATAAAGAACGATTATATATTATACTTTTTCTGTTTTTCCTTTTGCTTTAGCAATAACTTCATCAGAAGTACTGCGAGGCGCTTCAGCATAATGCGAAAATTCCATTGTTGAAGTAGCACGTCCCGAAGTAATTGTACGTAAAGTTGTAACATATCCAAACATTTCAGACAAAGGCACTTTAGCCTTAATTACCTGAGATCCGGCTCTTGTATCCATCCCTTCAATCATCCCTCTGCGTTTATTTAAGTCACCAACAACGTCACCCATATTATGTTCAGGAGTAAGAACTTCTACTTTCATAATAGGCTCTAATAAAACAGGTTTTGCTTTTGGCAAAGCTTCACGGAAAGCGGAGCGTGCACAAATTTCAAAAGATAATGCATCGGAATCGACATTGTGGTAAGAACCGTCTAACAATCTAACTTTTAGTGTATCAACAGGATAACCAGCTAATACACCGTTAACCATTGCAGCCCTAAAGCCTTTTTCAACAGCAGGTATAAATTCACGAGGGATGTTACCACCAGAGATTTCATTGATAAACTGCAATCCACCAGCCTTGGTAGAAGTATCAAAATCAGTATCTACAGGAGAAATAACAACTGAAATATCAGCAAATTTACCACGACCACCACTTTGTTTTTTATAAAGTTCGCGGTGAGAAATGGTACCATTGATAGTTTCCTTGTAGGATACCTGAGGCGGCCCTTGGTTACATTCAACTTTAAACTCACGTTTTAAGCGGTCAAGGATAATTTCCAGGTGCAATTCACCCATTCCAGAAATAATGGTTTGTCCGCTATCCGGGTCAGTTTTCACACGGAAAGTAGGATCTTCTTCAGCAAGTTTTGCCAATGACATACCTAATTTATCTAGATCCGCTTGTGTTTTAGGCTCAATAGCCACACCAATTACAGGTTCAGGGAAATTCATTGATTCAAGAACAATAGGATGCTTTTCATCACAAAGTGTATCGCCAGTTTTAATATCTTTAAAACCAACAGCAGCACCAATATCTCCAGCTTCAATAGCATCAATTGCATTTTGTTTATTAGCGTGCATCTGGAAAATACGTGAAATACGTTCCTTGTTACCGCTACGGGTATTCAAAACATAAGAACCGGCATCTAAACGACCGGCATAAACGCGAAAAAAGCACAAACGGCCAACAAAAGGATCCGTTGCAATTTTAAATGCTAAAGCAGTAAAAGGTTCTTTAATATCTGGTTTACGAGAAATTTCTTCACCAGTATCGGGATGCGTTCCAATAGTACTTTCTTTATCCATTGGGCTAGGCATTAATTCCATCACCAAGTCCAACATTGTTTGAACACCTTTATTTTTAAAAGCTGATCCACAAACCATAGGAACAATTTTGTTTGCGATACAAGCTTTACGAAGAGCTGTTAAAATCTCTAATTCAGAAATTGAAGCAGGATCTTCAAAGAATTTCTCCATTATAGCATCATCAAATTCGGAGATAGCTTCTAATAACTTCTCTCTCCATTCTTTAGCTTCCTCCAACATTTCGGCAGGAATAGGAATTTCTTTGTAAGTCATCCCTTGGTCATGCTCATTCCACTCAATACCGCGGAAGTTAATTAAATCAACAACACCAATAAAAGTTTCTTCGGCACCAATTGGCAATTGCAATGGAATTGGATTTCCACCCAAAACTTCTTTCACTTGGCCCACAACCTTTAAAAAGTCGGCACCAGAGCGGTCCATTTTATTTACAAATCCTATGCGGGTTACGTTATAATTATTAGCTAAACGCCAGTTAGTTTCAGATTGAGGCTCAACACCATCAACAGCAGAAAACAAAAACACCAAACCATCAAGGATACGCAATGAGCGATTTACCTCAACAGTAAAGTCAACGTGACCGGGAGTATCAATGATGTTTACTTTATATTGTTCATTTTTGTATTTCCAAAAACAAGTGGTAGCAGCAGAAGTGATTGTTATACCACGTTCTTGCTCTTGAACCATCCAATCCATAGTAGCAGCACCATCATGCACCTCACCAATTTTGTGATTAACACCGGTGTAATAGAGGATACGCTCGGTACAGGTGGTTTTACCTGCATCAATGTGAGCTGCAATACCAATATTTCTTGTATATCTTAAATCTGCCATTATATTATATTATATTCTAATTTCTATTTTTTTTAATCTAAAACTTTAAATATAAGCTTTTAATTCTCTTAAAATCTAAAGTGAGAGAATGCTTTGTTAGCTTCGGCCATTTTATGAACGTCTTCTTTCTTTTTAAAAGCAGCACCTTCTTCTTTAGCACCAGCAATAATTTCACCAGCTAATTTAGCACTCATAGATTTTTCATTTCTTTTGCGTGCATATAATATCATCCACTTAATACCCATGGAAGTTTTTCTTTCGGGACGAATTTCAGATGGTATTTGAAAAGTAGCACCACCTACCCTACGACTGCGAACTTCAACAGCTGGGGTAATATTAGTTAATGCTTTTTTAAACATTTCTAAACCATCCTGTTCTGTTTTTTTCTTTATAATGTCAATAGCATCATAAAATATATCATACGATGTACTTTTCTTACCATCATACATTAGGTTGTTAACAAAACGAGTAACGAGCATGTCGTTAAACTTTGGGTCAGGTAGAAGGATTCTCTTTTTTGCTTTACTTTTTCTCATTGTAATTAAAAATTAATAAATTTCGAAAACGCATTTAAATAAATTTCCGAAACTGATTTGTTAAATTGCTAAATAGTTATTTAATGCAAATTATATTTTTGCTTATTTTTTCTTTGCTGGTGCTGCTGGTGCTGCACCTTTTGCACCTGGCTTAGGTTTTTTAGTACCATATTTAGATCTTCTTTGGTTACGACCAGCAACACCGGAAGTATCTAAAGCGCCACGAACGATATGGTAACGTACACCTGGTAAATCTTTAACTCTTCCACCACGAATTAAAACAATAGAGTGTTCTT
>Ga0114966_10000474_pt1 | contig 38549 bp, 4 predicted proteins | sample M_130207_XF_Meta_FD_87029 | JGI IMG/M metagenome (GOLD analysis project Ga0114966, IMG submission 87029) | Freshwater microbial communities from Lake Montjoie, Canada to study carbon cycling - M_130207_XF_MetaG | ecosystem: Environmental > Aquatic > Freshwater > Lake | place: Lake Montjoie... | reverse complement strand
AATTGTTCCCAGTATACGTCAGATATTAAACTAATTCAAAAAAAAATAATTATTATTAGAGACACATCACAAAATATACAAAATAATATAGATGTATCAAGTAGTTCAAATATAGCAAGTATTATTAGTACAGACGGTGCTTCAGGTGCATCAGGAGCTTCAGGAGCCTCTGGATCTTCGGGTGCTTCAGGATCTTCGGGTGCTTCAGGATCTTCAGGAGCCTCTGGATCTTCAGGTACATCAGGAGCGTCGGGATCTTCAGGTGCCTCAGGAGCTACAGTACAAAATGTTATATTAACATGTGCTCAGTATGCCGCACAAATATCTTCACTTTCAAATAGTACGATTACTATTCGTGATACATCATCAAATATAGAAACTAATTTAGTATCATTAACAAGTCCATTAATAAAAAGAATTGAAAGTAATAGTCCATTAATAATAATTTTAAGTTATTCTACATATTTGTCATTACATATTAATGTAGTTTTATCAAATATTACTTTTTATCTTACAGCTACTATAACTAATATATGGTTAACTTTTAATTCAATACTTACAAATAATAATTTAAATAATTTAATTGGGTTTACTACACCTGGAAATTATCCTTATACTGTACCACAAAATGTTGGATTTATATATGCTTATATAAGAGGAGGAGGATGTGGTGATGAGTACAGTGGTGGATTTTATGGTAGTCGTCCTGGAGCAGAAATATGTACAATTTTTTCTGTTACAGCCGGGCAACAATTAACATTAACAATAGGAAGTAAAGGTAATAATTCTGTTTATAGTGGAGGTGGAATGATGGGTGCTCAATGGACACCGCCGACAATTGGTACTATTTCTCAAATTACAAATTCAGATAATAATACTATTGTTTCTGCAAGTCCTGGTGGTACTCTTGCATTTGACCCAATTCCAGGGACATACGTAAATCCTAATGTGACATCATATTCATATAATACATCATTTGCAACAACTAGTTTACCTGGATGTATTTATATATTTAATATAACTGAAAATATAACAATAAATTGTTCCCAGTATACGTCAGATATTAAACTAATTCAAAAAAAAATAATTATTATTAGAGACACATCACAAAATATACAAAATAATATAGATATATTATCAAATAGTTTAAATATAGCAAGTATTGTTACTACAAATGGTGCAATTACATTAACATGTTCTCAATATAATTTAGTTAATAATTTAATTAAAGCACCTCAAACCACCATTACTATTAGTGATACATCAGACGCTATAAAAGCTAACATAGCATCATTAACAAGTTCATTAATAACAAGTATTAGTATTGTTGGTGATAATAAAGTAATCACATTAAATTGTTCTGAATATATTCTATTAATATCAAAATTTTCAAATTGCTCAATTACTATTAATGATACATCAGACGCTATAAAAGCTAACATAGCATCATTAACAAGTTCACTAATAACAAGTATTGTTAGTACAAATGGTCCAATTACATTAACATGCTCTCAATATAATTCAGTTAGTAATTTAATTAATGCACAGCAAACCATTACTATTAATGATACAGCAGATAATATAAAAGCTGCTATAATAGCTTCTTCATTAACAAGTTCACTAATAAAAAGTATTGTTGGTAATAATAGTGTAATTACATTAAGTTGCTCTCAATATATTCAATATACTACAGTCATATCAAAACTTTCAAATTGTAATATTACTATTAGTGATACAGTAGCAAATATAACAGCTGCTATAGATTCATTAACAAGTCCATTAATAAAAACAATACAAAATAAAAATGTTGGAATAGATAGTAGTCCACTCATATTAAATTATTCTAAGTATGTTAAGTATGCATCATTTAATGTAGTTTTAGAAAATATCACTATTCATTTTACAGATACAATATATAATATATGGTTGACATTTAATTCAATACTTACAAATAATCCACAGAATGTTTTAAACAATTTTATTGGATTTAATACACCAGGAACATATACATATACTGTACCATCAGGTGTTACTTATATATATGCATATGTAAGAGGTGGTGGTGGTGGTAATATGTGGTGGAATCAACAGTTGCATTTTAATCTTGATGTTACTCAAAATTATGTTAGTCCATATGGTCAAAATGGAGGTGAAATTCTGTTATTTTGTCCTGTTACTCCTGGACAAATATTGACACTAACAGTAGGTAGTAAAGGTTATGATAATGACTACCAGACGCCAAGAAATGGAACTATTTCCCAAGTTACATATAATGATAATACTATTGTTTCTGCATTTCCAGGAAGTGGTGCAAGCTATTCGCACCTCTATAATACTCCAGGTCCTGCTGGCACAAATGTTGATAGTACATTAACATTATATTCACAAGTTACTACATTTGCAACAACTAGTTTACCTGGATGTATTTACTTATTTAATTTAATTGATAATAATTTATCTGTAACTTGTGATCAATATATTACTAATAATTTAAATACAATTAGAACAAAGCTGGTTAATATTAACGATACAGCATTAAATATAAAAGCCAAGTTAAATTTATTAGATACAATAAATATTATAAATATTGGTAGTAATAATGGACCAATTTCATTAACTTATAATCAATATATTTCATTTAATAATTTAATTAAAGCACCACAAACAATTATTATTAACGATACATCATCAAATATAAAAGATGCTATTTTAGCTTCTTCTTTAACAAGTCCATTAATAACAAGTATTGTTAGTAGCGATAATACTCTAATTACATTTACAGAAAACCAATTATTAACATTAACATGTGCATACACATCAATTTTATCATTACTTTCAAATTGTGATATTACTATTAGTGATACATCAGCAAATATTAAAACTGCTATAGCATCATTAACAAGTTCATTAATAACAAGTATTGTTGGTGATGCTAGTGCAATTACATTAAATTGTCAATATACTAGAGTCATATCAAAACTGTCAAATTGTACAATTACTATTAGTGATACATCAGCAAATATAACAGCTGCTATAGATTCATTAACAAATCCATTAATAACAAGTATTGTTGGTAATGATAGTGTAATTACATTAAGTTGTTCTCAATATAATCAATATATATCAAAACTGTCAAAATGTACCATTACTATTAGTGATACATCAGAAAATATAAAAGCTGCTATAATAGCTTCTTTATTAACAAGTCCATTAATAACAAATATTATTATCACAAATGGTTCAATTACAAGTATTAGTGATAGTGTAATTACATTAAGTTGTTATCCATACACTACATTTATATCAAAACTGTCAAATTGTACCATTACTATTAGTGATACAGCAGATAATATAAAAGCTAACATAGCATCATTAACAAGTTCACTAATAACAAATATTGTATTTGTTAGCACAAATGGTTCAATTATTGTTGGTAATGATAGTGTAATTACATTAAATTGTTCTCAATACACTACATTTATATCAAAACTGTCAAATTGTAAAATTACTATTAGTGATACAGCAGATAATATAAAAGCTGCTATAATAGCTTCTTCATTAACAAGTTCATTAATAACAAATATTGTATTTGTTAGCACAAATGGTTCAATTATTGTTGGTAATGGTAGTGTAATTATATTAAGTTGTTCTCAATACATTACATTTATATCAAAACTGTCAGATTGTACCATTACTATTATTGATACAGCAGATAATATAAAAGCTTCTATAATAGCTTCTTCATTAACAAGTTCACTAATAAAAAGTATTGTTGGTGATGGTGATAATAAAGTAATTATATTAAGTTGCTCTCAATATACTCAATATACTACAGTCATATCAAAACTTTCAAATTGTAATATTACTATTAATGATACATCAGACAGTATAAAAGCTAACATAGCATCATTAACAAGTTCAATTTCATTAATAAAAAGTATTGAAAGTAATGATGGTAAATCAATTACATTAAGTTGTTCTCAATATACTCTATATACTACAGTCATATCAAAACTTTCAAATTGTACCATTACCATTAGTGATACATCACTAAGTATAACAGCTGCTATAGATTTATTAACAAGTCCATTAATAAAAAGTATTGTTGGTGATGCTAATGTAATTACATTAAATTGTTCTCAATATACTCCTACACTTATATCAAAACTTTCAAATTGTGATATTACTATTAATGATACATCATCAAATATAAAAGCTGCTATAATAGCTTCTTCTTTAACAAGTTCATTAATAAAAAATATTGTTAGTAATACTAATAATACTCCAATTACATTAACATGTGAACAATATACTTTATATAAATCAATTTTATCGAAACTGTCAAATTGTACCATTACTATTACTGATACATCAGCAAATATTAAAAGTGCTATAATAGCTTCTTCTTTAACAAGTTCATTAATAACAAGTATTATTAGTAGTGATAATAGTCTAATTACATTAACATGTGAACAATATACTTCATACACATTAATTTTATTATTACTGTCAAATTGTACCATTACTATTAGTGATACATCAGCAAATATTAAAAGTGCTATAATAGCTTCTTCTTTAACAAGTCCATTAATAACAAGTATTGAAAGTAGTGATATAGTATCAATTACATTAAATTGTTCTCAATACACTCCATATATTTCATATGTATCAAAACTTTCAAATTATACATTTACTATTAGTGATACATCATCAAATATAAAAAGTAATATAGCATCATTAACAAGTCCATTAATAAAAAGTATTGTTGGTGATAATAGTGTAATTACATTAAATTGTTCTCAATACACTCCTACAGTTATATCAAAACTGTCTAATTGTACCATTACTATTAGTGATACAGCAGACAGTATAAAAGCTGCTATAATAGCTTCTTCATTAACAAGTCCATTAATAACAATATATATTGTTAGTAATGATGGAAAAGTTACATTTACAAGTCAAACAATTACATTAACATGCTTGCAATATTTATTATTTAATGATACTATTACAGATTGCACTATTACAATTAGTGATATATCAGAAAAAATACTAGCTAATTTAGCGATATTACTATCAAGTCAATCAATAACAAGTATTGTTAGTACAAATGGTGGAAATATTACATTAACAAGTTCTGTATATAATTCTAAATCTTTTTCAAATTTTAGTTCTTTTATTATCATAATAGATACAAATTTAACAATCTTACCCACATTAATAAATAAAATTAATGCTGCTCCTCTAACAACAACATTTAATATAATAATTACATATACACAATATATCAATTATGGTTCAACTGATACACTTACACTTCAAACAAATTGTTTTATTTTTATTACAGATAATATCGTTAATGTTTTACAGAGTTTTAATTCTATCATTACAAACACAAATAATAATATGTTAAATAATTGTGTTGCATTTAAAAATCCAGGAACATATACATATACTGTACCACAAGATGTTTCTTATATATACGCATATGTAAGAGGAGGAAGTGGCGGTGAAACCAGGCCTTTTTTTCATATGGATACAAGAGGTCAATATGGAGGTGAACTTGTTGTGTTTTTTCCAGTTATATCAGGACAAAAATTAAATTTAATAGTAGGATCTAAAGGTGATTATGCTCCATCATATAATTCTAATGGTGGTAATGGTACTATGTCTCAAATTAATGTCAATACTAATGTTAATACTACTAATATATTAATTACATGTAATGGCGGTAATGGTGCAATATTTTTTTCACCTTATTTTCGACCAGAAGACCAATATAGAAATTATCATCAGCCTGGACCTGCGCCAACATTTGCTGATCCTGTACTAACTGTGTATCCTTCTATTACAACATTTACGAATAGTTCAATAAACGGATGTATTTATTTATTTAATGTAAATGGTAATATAACGTTATCATGTAACGATTTTAATAATTGTAAAACGAACATTAATACTAAATCTGTTGTTATTAGTGATACATCAACAAATATAGAAAATAATATTACTTTATTAACATCAACTGCTTTTATAATTCGTATTATTATTACTAGTGGTATAGTTAATTTAAATGTTCTTAATTATATTACTTTATTAAACTTGATCAACACTCCTAAATCAATTACTATTCAAGATACATCAACAAGTATACAAAATAATATTGGATTAATAATAACTAACACGAATAATTTAATAAATAATGTCATAAGTACCGATACATCAATCACATTATCATGTGATCAATATAATCAAATTAAAACCTTAATACAAACGCCGATAATTATAATTAGTGATACTTCAGAAAACATTCAAACTAATTTAATTAATGGAACATTAAATAGTACATTTATAACTGCTATTAACAGTACTACATCTACTACTTCAATCATATTATCATGTTCTCAATATAATAGCGTCTTGGCTCCAGTTATTAATTTAATTAATTCGATTGCTATTAGCGATACAATTACATCATTAACATCATTTTTTCCACAGCAAATAGCTAATAAAAATATTGTATCTGTAACCATTAATGATAACGTGTTTACGTCAACCACAACCACTATTCCATCTATATTAAATACATTACAGTCTATACCTGCTATTACCATTAATGAGACATCCACATCTACCACTATTAAAGTATCAATATTATTAAGTATATTAAGTCCAGAAAGTACAATAAAAAATATTAAAAGTGTAGTATTCACTAATTTAACAAGTTTAACATTAACATATTCACAATATAATACATATAAATCATATACTACTATATTACCTCAAACTATTACATTTATAATTAGTGACACAACAACATTATCATGTGCTCAATATAATCAAATCAGTAATTTACTTCAAACTTCACAAATTACAATTAGTGATATTTCAGAAAACATTCAAACTAATTTAATTAATGGAACATTAAATAGTACATTTATAACTGCTATTAACACTACTACATCTACTACTTCAATCATATTATCATGTGTTCAATATAATAGTATTTTAGCTTCAGTTATTAATTTAATCAAATCGATTGTTATTAGTGATACAATTGCATCATTAACGTCATTTTTTCCACAACAAATAGTTAATACAAATATTGTATCTGTTACCATTAATGATAACGTATTTACTTCAGCTACTATTCCACCTATATTAACTAAATTACAATCTATACCTATACCTGTTAACATTAATGATTCAAGTACATCAACAAGTATTAATGTATCAATATTATTAAGTACAATAAGCCCAGAGAGTACAATAAAAAACATTAAAAGTATAGTATTCACTAATTTAACAAGTTTAACATTAACATATTCACAATATAATACATATAAATTATATACTACTATATTACCTCAAACTATTACATTTATAATCAGTGACACATCACAAAATATCCAACCTAATTTAACCCTGCTAATAAATCAAATAAATGTAATAAATAGTATTATTATAACAGATAGTCCAACTGCAACTATTACATTATTAGTTTCTCAATTTAATGTATTACTTCTATTTTTAAAAAATTGTACCTTTACCATATCAGATAGTGCAACAAATATTAATACATTTTCAAAAACTTTACAAAATCCACTTATAAATTCTCTTATTATTGGTTTAAATATACAAGGAGTTGTTTCTAAAGACGATATAAATACTTATTCAAATCAACAAACGTATAGTAACATCAAAACACTTACACTAAGTCAAACATCTACAGAATTTAATAACTGTTTATTTACTATTTATGGATTTACATCTACGTCTACAAAAGGATACACACCTATATCAACTATTACAATTACGGATAATGCAATAATTACATTAACATCAGCTTATTATTATTATTCTAGTTTCTATTTATTATTAAAAGGTAACATTAGTATTACTATTTCAGATACAGCAAGTAATATTAATAGTATGGCAACTATGTTAAATAATGAAAGTTTATTACCTTTAAAAATAATTACTACAGATGTTCCTCCTGTAAATCTCATATTATCAGTAACTCAATATAAAATATTAGTATTCAAAAATTCATTACAAAGTACACAATCTATTACCATTCAAGATGTTTCAACAACTATTTCAGCAAATATGTCTCTATTAACAAGCACACAAATTACAAATATTATAGCATTTCCAGCTGCAAATATTTTACTTACTTTTGAACAATATAATCAATTTGTTTCTAAAATTACAAAAGGAGCTATAACATTAAGTGATACATCTGTAAATATCAATAATAATATTCAATCAATTTGTTCAATTGCTTCTAATGGTCTTATAACAGGACTTGTTATAAATGATAATGGAAACATAGTATTATCACACATACAATATTGTACATTATCTATTACACAAGGTACATATACCATTATCATTACAGATGTTGTAGGTGCTATTTCGCAATTGATTAATAATACACTTGATACCCATATTAAAGTCATAAATGTAACTGATACTGGAAATATAACAATGACTTGTTCTAAATATACTAGTTTTAATAGTATTATAAATGGAACATTTACAATAAGCATTATAGATACTTCAGCAAATATAAAAGATGCTTTACCAACTCTTCTAATAAATAAAAATATAAAAACTATCACTAGTAGTGATTCAAAATCTATTGTAATTACAACTGCACAATATAATATAATTATAACAAACAATATTGTTATTAACGGATTGGTTATAAATGATACTATTACTAACATTATTGCTAACATTAATAATACGACGTTACCTATAACTATTACAGATACTGCTTCAAATATTTCAACAAATATAACAAGTTTACTTAATAAAGTCGGAACATTACTTCAATCAATAATAGTTTCAGATGCTGGAACTATACTTTTAAATTGTGATCAATACAGTACTATTTTTAATATATTAACAACTACAACTACAACTACAACAACGACTACCACTACGACTACACCTACGACTACACCTACGTATAGTATTACATTATCAGATAATTATACAAAACTTTCTAATCTTATTTTACCAGCAACTTCTACAAATCTTGCTACATTAAACAATTCTTCTATTAAAACCATTATTATAAGTGGTGGCTCAACCACTGATAATTTTACAAAATTATTAACTGGATTAACAAATAAAAATATTCAGTTTTCTAGTAGTGCTTTATTTGTTACATCTATTTTAACAACCACTATTATACCTAATATTTCTTTTATTAGTACTATAACTATTACAGATAATGGTGCTATAACGATGACTTTTGATCAATTTTTAAAAATCAAACAAAAACTTTCTGGAAATTATACAATTCATATAGTTGATACATGTTCAAACATTACATCAAACACTAATACTTTTAATTCTAATTTTACGTCCATTAGTGCTTCAGATAATGGTATAATTACATTAAGTATTGCACAATACAATCAATATAATACCATATTATCCGGAAATTATAAAATCACACTTTCAGATACCATTAATAATTTATATCAATTTTTTCAACCAATTATAACTACTATTCCATCTATTATTACATCCATTTTTATTACTGATGATATTTATAATGCTCAAAATCCTATTGATACTATATCGTTTTTAAACAATTTAAAAAATAGAGATAACGTATCTTTATCATTACAAACTAGTTTATCATCAAATTATACAGATTTATTATTTAAAAAATATTTGGGAGTTTCACAGTCAACACCGTTAACTAGTTATTTAACTGAAACACCAAATGCACGACCTTTTGTATTAAATTCTCAAATATACAAAGAAACTATCCCATTAACTGCACCATCACAATCTTCATTTGGATCACCATCTTACATTGATAATTATGGAGGATTAACAGGAACATTAAAATCTAATGTTGGTATTTGTTATACATCATTATCCTATACATGGATTCAATATATTCAAAATCTTACATTATCATCTATTGTAAAGAAAAATTCGTATTCTTTTAATAATTATTTACAAAATGCCATACCCTTTAATTATGATCCAGCTGGTTCGTATGCTTATGTCGTAAACGTAGGTCAAGGTATGAAACCTTATCCTAACAACGTTAATCTCGACTCTACTATCGTAAATCCTAAATACTATATATTAGATACTGATTCTGGTATACTTTTATTTGTAAATGGTGATTGGGATGAAACACTTTACGGTTTTCCTGTTATTTCATTTTATCGTTACAATGGGCCATTTGGTATTAAATCAATTGTTCCAGCTACTCCAACCGTTGTCAATATTAACCCTGATACAAATGGTAATGTAAATATAGACTTAGGAACTTCATATAATGGCTATTTTACATATAATGTCACAACTCCTATTTCTAGTTTTTCATTTACAGGAGGTATTGACACAGGTTCATATACTATTTATTTATCAACAAACTCTGCAACAGCTATTACTATTATACCAATAGCAGGAAGTATAACTTTATATAGTTCTTCCAGTCAATCTATTCCAATAATAAATGGCTCGTATATCACACTTAGTGTTACAATGTGTCAAACAAATTATTTCATGATACCTACCAATTATCCAGTTCCTATTCAATTATTACAAAGTTATCTTACAAGTGATCTTACAAAACTTGTAAATACTTTAGCAACTACTTTTTATCCATTAGAATTACAATTATTTGTATCAAATGTGACTGATACACAATTAAAAAGTATTATAAAAAGTACAGGTATATCATCAGCTGCTTTATTAAATGTTATAGCCAATGTAACTAATGTCCAATTAAATATGTTATTTAATGATACAACAATAGAGCCAATTGTAGTTAATTCATTGTCTGTAACACAATTATTATATATTTTTTCAACACAATCATCAAATAGTTATTCTGTTACACAATTATCCACTCAACAACTTGTATCTATTATATCTTCTTCATTACCATCATCAGCATCTATTAAAACATTATTAACAATAGGAGCTACAGATGGTATTAATATAACAAAATTGAATTCATTAATTGTATCATTATTTAATCAAACTATTACATTAGGTATTACATTAGTTCAATCAAACGTATTTGTAAATAATTTATTTCAATATTTTACAGTCTTACCAGCTAATTTATTAACAAATATAGGTACAACTACAACTAAATATATAACAGCAATTATGAATTTAATTGTACCATATTTACCTTCAGTTTCATTAGTTAATTTTGTAAATTTATTAGGTACTACACCAACTTTTACTTCTATACCTATTGTTACAAGTGGTAATACAATAGGTGTAGATGTTTTATCTCCTTATTTGAGTGTTTCACAAATTAATAGTTTTTCATCCACTAATATCAATACTATATTAACTAGTATTATAACTAGTAAAAATAATGCAGGTATTATTAATATATTAACACATATTACTATTACATCTTCAGTTGTATCAACATTTGCAGATGTAACGTCACTTTTAACTATTTTTTCAAGTGGTATTTCAACTAATATTATTAATAGTTTTATTAGCAACATGAACATGACACAAATTAATAGTGTAGTAGAATATATGATTATCAATCCTCAAACAATTAATTCTATGTTTTTTCAATATCTGACACAATTACCTACATGTTTAGCTACTCAAATTCCAGATAGTTCTCCAGCCATTAATTTTATTTATAGTTTCATGACAAATGTGATACAAAATCTGACTCCGGCAGCATTAACACATTTTATACCTCTTCTGTCAAACTCAGTTGCTTTCATTGAAATACCAATATTAACAACTATATCATATACAGGTCAAACATTATATGGGTTAGATTATATTATAAACTATTTAACATCTATACAAATACAAAATATACAAGGTATTAATAGTGATATATTTAAAATTTTACAAAATGCAACACCAGATAGTATTAAAACTTATATTAATAATTTAACATCTGATATTGTCGCATCAAATATTACACAAATGATTAGTTATAATCCAACAACAAGTAGATTTGTAAATAACACAGTTTTATCGTATGAAAATAATTTTTTTCAATACTTAACTAGTTCACAGGTTAATACAGTTGTTAATAATGCATTATTATCTGTTGTTAAATCTAATAGTTCAGTCATATCTACACCTATAATAAATAATTCATATTCTATTCAAAATAGTTATATTTATGGACTTTTATGTAGTGTTATACCTAATTTAAACACATCAGCCATACAAAATTTTATTTCATTATTATCATCACAATATGGAAACAATGCATTTGCATATATACCAATTATTTCTGTACCAAATTATTCTAGTTATGGGTTGGATTTTTTAATTCCATATTTAAATAAATCTCAGATACAAAGTATTAGTAATACACTCACTCTTCCAAATATTTGTACAATATTGGTTAATTTACAAGTTACACTACCAAATCTTACAAATCCAATTGTATGGCCTTTAACTAATTTGATTAGTAATCTTTCTTATACACAAGTATCAGGTTTAAGTGCAAGTCTTTTAGGAACTATTGGTAAAATACAATTACAATCAATTCAAACAATGAGTGCAACAAATATTTTATTAGTGTTAACATCATTACAAACAAATATAAATGCTGATGGTACAGATAATGGAGGTTCAAACTCATTAATTAGTTTTATTTCGTATATTACAGCTACTCAGATATGTCAAATAGTACCACTTCTATTAAATTATTCTGTATTATTAGGATTTACAAGTACTATATCACTGCCTATAGCAAATTTATTTTTTAATACATTGTCTTCCTCTCAAATAAACAATACATTTTTGGCAACAAATGTACCTACTACAACCTTTTCATATATATATGGGTTAATGTCTTGTATTATTCCTTTTTTAAAACCAACTATATTAACACACCTTATACCATTGATAGATAATCCAGCATTTTCAACCATATCAATTACTTCTACTATAGCAAAATCTATTTATGGGTTGGATTATTTAGCAGACTATTTAACAAATACACAAATACAATTAATTGCACCAGCAGATATTTATAGTATTTTTACAAGCACAACTACCACACTAACTGGTAAATATAATTTGATTAATAATTTAACTATATCTCAGATGAGTTATACAAACAATTTACAATATATTATTACTTTATTACCAACAATGTTAAATACAGCTGGAAGTAATGCTGCAAATTATTTTATTAGTACTATTACTTCATCTATTTTAATGAATCTATCAGATACATATATGGATACATTAATTAGATTTTTAAATCAAAATTCTATTCTTTCTTATACTAGTATAAATTTATTTATCAAAACATTTATAATTAGTTTCATGACAAAATTGAATAACAATGTTGTTAATGTATCTCTAATTAGTACAATTATTACAATTTTATTAAAAACATATACTTCTACTAATGGTTTATATGCAGTAACAACATTTATCGGTTTGATCTCACCATCTATAATTGGAAAATTTAGTATAACTGATATGACTAATATTAGTACTTTTTTATTACCAATTTTTAATATCAATTCTACAACTAATAATCCTATAAATAATATAGATAGTAATAATAATGTACTTGATACCAATGGAAAAATTATTAATAATTTGAATACAGTTCAAGATTCATTTATTGTCTATTTAAATTCATTTATAACGCTTTCGATTTTAAATGATGGATCTTATAATGATATATTATTAAAAATTATTAGTGTAATACCTAGTATATCTATAACTAAAAATAGTATATTAATAACTAATTTTGTTAATTTTTTGACTACAAATAAAATTTTGACACCTATAATCATAAATTCACTTGTAAATTTAAATATATTATCATTATTACCTATTAGTGTTACAAATAATATAATAAACACTATACCTACTGTAGTAGTTAACTTAGATGAACAAATTTTACTATATTTTAGTGATAAAGCACAAAATGATATTGTAACATTTAATAATTTACTTTTATCTTTTACAGCTTCTACTATTAATAAGCTTACAAATACTAGTGTAATTGATGTTATAGCAACTGGACTAGATTATTATAAAAACATAATACTAAACATCACAGTATTTGATCAATTAGTTGTATCTTTCACAGCTTCTACTATTAATAAGCTTTTAAATAGTATAAATAGTGGTGTAAGTGATGCTATAGTCCAATTCCAGAATAATGAAAGAAGTTTAAAATCTGGATTAAAAAATTTTGCAAAATGTATAGAAAATTCAACTCAAAAAATACCGTATAAATACAAAGCTTTTGGTTTAAGTCTAAGTATTGGTTTTTTTGGCGAAGAATATTCTACTCAAATTGTGTCTGCCAGTGCATATATTTCCATTTATAATAATCTTACTAGATTTGATTCAATGGCTGCAGCTAGTTTCTCAAAATATGAAAATAAAAATGCTACAAATGCTATAAAACCTGATGGACTAAATGATGAAGCTAAAGCAAGGTTGCAATATAGCTTTATCTAAAAATCTAGCATGAAATTAAGATAATAAGCTAGAGTCACATCATGAAGTTAATAATCTATAAAAATTAATCTATTTATTAATTTAATAATTAATAAATGAGTTATTATACGTTTTTAATATTAAATAATAATGGTGGTATTCCTACTAATCCTTCAATTCTTAATTCACAACCATTATTTACAATAGTTACTCCAAATTCATTAAGTATTCTTACTATTAATTTTATACCATCAAGTAATAGTGGTATAAATGATAAAACAATTACATATACAATTACAATTAAAAGTGTTTCAAATGCAATATGTACCACAGAATTTATACCATTTACACAAACAATTACACAATCATTTATAGGCTTTACCCCAGTTGGTAATTTAACTTCGACTTCAACTACGACTTCAACTACGACTTCATCGTCAACTTCAGCCTCTTTTTCTACACAAATTGTAAATGGTGTAAAATATATTGTATTATCTTTATATAATAATTATTTACCAGATACATTATTTAATATTTCTATAAAAGCTAAAAATAGTAAAGGTATATTATCTAACATAACAAGTCAAATAGATACAGTTGTTAGTCCAGGATATACAATACCTTTTTTAACGAATACATCTACTCCTTCTACTATTATATTAGATGGAATAGGAACTACGTTTATAACAGCAACATCAACTGATAATTCATTATCAGATGTTTATGTTTATACTGGAAAAAACTCAATCAGTAATTTAAATTCACCATTACAAATAAATATTCAGAATACTTTTAATTTAAGAGGTAAATTATGTTTATCTACTAATACAACTAATGTAAACCTATTAACAATTACTTCAAGTTTAAGTACTAATGTAAAGACAATTAGTGGAAATACAACTAATGTAATTACAAATGCAAATATTGACATTGGTGTTGTTTCTACACAAACAAATATAATATTATCAACTTCAAGTAACAGTAAAGATAATATATCTATGAATACATTACAAACATTAGATAATGGAAGGTATATACTATCTAATACACTTAATAATACATCACAAGCGCTAGCTATCCCGGTGATAGAAGGTGGTTGTATTAAATCTATAACTATACAAAGTGTAGGGTTTGGATATAAAAGTGATAATTCACCTATTATAATTAGTGATATTTCAAGTGGTGGTTCAGGTGCAACATGTGTAGCAACTATACTTGGAGCTATTACATCTATAAATATAACAAATGGAGGAACAGGTTATACTAGCAATGCGACTTTATCTATAACTGGTTCTGGTACTGGCGCTACTGCTATTCCTACTATCTTATCCGGACGTATTATATCCATACAGATAACAAATACAGGAAAAGATTATACTAGTAATAATACAACTATTGTAATCAATGATACAACAGGTACAGGTGCAATATGTAATGCAATTATACATGGAAGTATTAGTTCTATAAATGTAATAAATGGAGGAACAGGTTATACTAGTAATACTATTGTAAGTATAGCACCTATTATGATAACGAATACACGTATTATAGATAGTAGTACAGTTTTACCCGGATATTATCAGTATATAAATGTAACACATTCTTTACCTAGTAATTACTTATATTATGCAAGCCCAAGTTTATTAGCTTATTTTTTACAATCTAAAGTAATATATCCTACAATCAATTCATCTGTAGTTTATAATTATCAATCACCAAATTTTTATTATGATGGTTCTATCGATATACCTACTATATCTTCTATTAATGTTGATATTAATAGTAGTAAATCATCATTAGCATGGATTTGTGGTTTAGTTGTTTTATCAGGAAACCCAAATATATCAATAACTACAAGTGGTATTACAGGAATTGGAAATAAATTTTATAATACAAGCTCTTTCTTAAATTATTCCATTACAATTGGTAATATGACACCTTGGGTTGTAACTGAAACAATTGATAATATATATACTATGGATGGTTTTACATTAAAAAATAATAACTATATTATACCATCACCATGTAAAGCTGTAAATACTAATATTAATGTTGTTGTAAATAATTTATTTAATTATTCAAATACAATTATTGTAAAAGCTACTGCATATAATTTATTAGGAAATGCATCAAATATAGTTACTAACGTATCAGATATATTATATGATCAAGCATCTTTATCATTTATTAATTCTGAAAGTAAAACATTACAATTCACTTTTTATATTGAAACCGATTGTAATAAAAAAAATACATCAATTGGTTGTCGTATATGGTCAACAACAACAGTTGGAAAAGAAAGTATGTTACCAAATAATTATACAATGAATTTAATGTACATTGATAGTTCAAACAATATACAACCTTATTCTAATTTTTTACTTTTACCAGATATAAATAAAAGTTATTATGATAATACACAATCTTTACTTTCAAATAATTATAATAAAGAATTATTAATTGCAAATGGTCTTTATGTAACACCTGCTTGTACTACTAATTATTATAAAAATTACTCTAGTTATTCTAGAAATACATTGAATTATTCTACAATTACATCAAGTCCTACATACAGATATGCAACTTTTGGATGGTATATAAGAATATCAGATATTGGTGACAGTAAATATTCTTATATTAATTTTACATTAAATAATTCTCCTAGTTTATATCTTTTAAATGGTATAAATTATGTTAATTCTAATTGCTCAGCTGATTCAAAATTACTATTCTATTATCGGTTTGAAAATAAAAATGATAATTTTGGAAATTATACTAGTGCTTCAAATACTCTTAATTTTCAAACAATTTCAAATCATCCTTTTCCACCATTTACAACGTCTTGGATTGATGGAAATACTATTGCAGATAATGATACCATATTTCAAATTAATGAAAATAATTATAATATTCATACAATTTTATTTTCAGGCATTAATACTGAAACTGATACTATTCCAACTATTCCAGGTAATTTTAAGTTAATTATACCTCACGAATTATCAAATAATTATTGTATAAACTCATATATTCCACCATCATCAACTCAAAAAAATGATTTATATGTTTATTGCAGAGTTGGCTTGCCAATGAATTATAATTTTAGTTTTAGTAGTGTAACTGCATCTTTTTCAAATTAATTGTTTGCTTTGTGTTTGCTTTGTGTTTGCTTTTATAATAAAAAATTATTATAAATTTAAGATAACTGGTTAAAGGGATTAACACAACATTTTAAAGGGAGTGTATACTGTTTTAGTAAAGCTTTTGTAAAAAAGCTGTTAATTAATTATTAATTATACTAATAAATGTCATCCATCTATAATGATATATTATTAAAAAAATTTATAGGTGTAGCTGAAACAAATAAATTATTAACCTATAATAATGAAATAAAAACGTTTTCTAGAACAAACATTATAAATTCACAAATATATGGCCAAACTATACCTAGTATTGCTCCTAATGCAAATATAAACAATATTATAAAAAATTTTACAAAAGATAGTACTAACGATAGTACCTATACTTATACATCAAAAGATTATAATTGGATTCAATATATAAAACAATTACCGTTGACTACTACTACTATCATTAGTAGTAAAAGTGTATATTATAATGCATTATTAAAACATTCTATACCATTTAATTATGATTCTATTTATAACTCTTATCAATATACACTAACTACTTCAAAAGGTTTATATAATAATTCGAATATTATAGCCAATTCAAACTATATTATAGACCATGATTCTGGATATCTTACATTTATAAATGGTGATTGGGATGAAACACTTTATGGGTCACCTATTATTTCTTTTTATCGATATAATGGTACCTTTGGTATTGAGTCAGAGTTACCACCTTTAACAACAACTTTAACATTAACTCGAGGTACTAATGGTAATGTAAATATAGATTTAGGAAATCTTATTAATGGTTATTTTAATGGTACTATTAATTCCGACATTTCTACATTTACATTTACAGGAGGTTTAGAAACAGGAAATTATTCTGTTTATTTAACAACTAATTCTTCAACTACATCATTTAATGTTATAACGGAACCAGGAGATAGTACAGCATCAAAATTTTATTTTTCATCTACAACTACCATACCAATTATTCTATATAACTATATTATTTTTAACATTAGTTTAATTCAAAATAATTATTTAATTACAGTAAGTAACTATACCGTTCCTATTACAGTATTTATTTTACAAAATTTATCTCAATCAGATCTTATAAATACATTATATTTAACAACCATTTCTACAACTGTATTAAAAAACTTTTTTTCTACATTATCTTCTACACAACTTTTCTTACTAGCAAATACAATAGCAAAAAGTACAACAACACCCACTAATAACGTTGCACTACTAAATATTATTACAAACTTGTCAAATGCTCAATTAATATCTATTTTACAACAAAATCAACCTTATACAGAAAATCCTTTGATGGTTTTTGTTGTTTCAAATAATAAATTACCATCAGGATGGTCTAAAAAAGGTAGTTATTTAGTTGGTCCTGGTGCTAATCTTAATAATGCAAATCTGAGTGGATTAGATTTATCTGGATCTACATTAACAGGAGTTATTTCTGGTGAAATTACTGGAACACCTACATTACCATCAGGATGGTCTATAAAAGGTGGATATTTAATAGGCCCTGGTGCTATTTTAACTGGTGCTACAACATTGAGTGGATTAGATTTATCTGGATGTACATTAACAGGAGTTATTTCTGGTGGAATTACTGGGACACCTACATTACCATCAGGGTGGTCTATAAAAGGTGGTTATTTAATAGGTCCTGGTGCTATTTTAACTGGTGCTACAACATTGAATGGATTAAATTTGTCTGGGTGTACATTAACAGGAGTTATTTCTGGTGGAATTACTGGAATGCCATCAGCACTACCAGCAAGTTGGTATTTGATAAGTGGTTATTTAGTAGGTCCTGGTGCAAATCTCACAAATGCTGTATTACAAAATGCAAATATTAGTAATATAAATCTAACAGGCGCAATATTAACAGGTGTAACTAGTGGTGGATTATATGGATTTAACTATACTTTACCAACAAATTATCAATTCTATAATGGATACATTATTGGTCCTGGTGTAAATTTGACAGATGTAAATTTATCTGGCTGTGTATTATCAACTAATATATCAACTACAACATTAACTAGAGTAGTATCAGGAAATATCACCGGAACACCTTTAGGTTTACCAACTGGTTGGCAATTAGCTGGTGGATACCTTATTGGTCCTAGCGCAAATTTAACTGGAGCAAATCTTTCAAATATTACGTTACAATCTACAACTAATTTTACTGGTTGTGTTATTAGTGGAATTACTTCTGGTAAAATTATTGGTAATCCATTAGGTTTGTCAACATTAAATGCTGCAATAATAAATGGTTATTTAGTAGGTCCTGGTGTAAATCTTACAAATGCAATAATTAACTCGGTTAATTTATCTAATATTGATTTGACCGACGCAATTTTAACTGGTATATCAACATATTCACTATCAGGAACACCTATAGGTTTACCGCTAAATTGGAAAATTGAAAATGGTTATTTAATTGGTCCTGGTGCAAATTTAGCTGGTATTAATATGAATGGTGTAGCTTTATCTCATTGTATATTATATAATGTAACATCTGGAGGAATCAAAGGAATACCATTAAATTTACCAACTGATTGGAGTATGAGTACTATAGGAGGTTATTTATTAGGCCCTGGTGCTAACCTTACAAATGTATCATTTGCAAATTTTAATCTAAGTGGTGTAAATCTTACCAATGCTATTCTTACAGGAGTAACATCTGGTGGAATTACTGGAACACCTTTAGCTTTACCAAGTGGTTGGTTAGTTATAGGTGGTTATCTTATAGGACCTAATGCCAATTTAAATGGCGCAAATTTGTCTGGATTAGATTTGTCAAAATGTACATTAACTGGTGTAACATCAGGAGGAATCACTGGTACTGGATATACATTACCTACTGGTTGGCAAATCATGAATGGTTATCTTGTAGGTCCTGGTGCTAACTTGACTGGCGCAACATTAACAGGTGCTTTTGCTGCTACAACTGATTTAACTGGTGTTATTTTAACTGGTATAGTAAGTAATGCTATTACAGGTACACCACTTCGTTTTCCTAATACAACCGGATGGGGTATACAATCAGGTTATTTATTAGGACCAGGTATAAATTTATCTGGTATTACATTAAAGAATATAGATATATCAACTATTGATTTTACTAATGCTATGTTAACTGGTTTAATATCAAGTGGTATTAATGGTAATTATATTTTACCAAGTAAATGGACTCTTGTTGGTGGTTATTTAATAGGACCTAATGCAAATTTAACTGGTATAAACATTGATAAATTAGATTTATCATCATGTACATTAACTAATGTAACATCTGGCGGAATTACTGGAATACCAAAAGCATTACCAACTGGTTGGCAATTATTTAATGGATATTTTGTAGGTCCTGGCGCTAATTTAACAGATGCAAACATAGCAGGTATGACATTACAATCTACAACAGATCTAACAGGTGCAACTTTAACAAGAATAATTAGTGGATCAATAGCAGGAACACCATTAGGATTACCTAGCAATTGGATATTATGTGCTGGTTATTTAATAGGACCTAATATGAATATAGTAATGACACTTAATGTGTCAAATGTATTGTTATTGTTAGGATTACCTAAATATATAGTTTATACATTAACCATAAAAGATACTATAAAAAATCTATTAAGTGTATCTAGTAATACAATAAATCTAGCAAAAAATGTGATTGCATCAGATGTTGATAGTGTTACAATAACTATGACTCAATTACAGACATTATTATCTTTTCCAAATATACAATTGCAACCAACGTTAAAAATAAAATTAACAATTCCTCCTAATACAGTATTTGATTATCAATTTATAGGTGGAAGATCTGGGGAAAATTGTATTTTCTATTTTGAGAATAGTAAGTATTATCCTAGTAATTATAAAATATTTGCTCAATCATCACAATATAATGGACTTCAAACAATTTTAATACCTAATATTAATTCTAGTATTAATAGTGTTTATTCTAGTATGAATACTATTGAACTTCGTGCTGTAATAAATCCTTATTCGACTTGGGCCACTGGTTATATGGAATATCATAGTTCTGTTGATTTTATTAATACAACTATTACTGAGTATGAATACTTCAGTGTATCATTAAAAGTAATATTATATTTATCTCCTGCTCAAAATACTTTTATATCTCCTTATATTAATTTTTCAAATGTGGTATTTATAAATCAAACGATTCCATCAGCACCAACTATTACTACTGTTACAAAAACTAATTCTAATGCTGTTGTTTCATTTAATGTTCCTAGTTCAAATGGTAAATCTACCATCACAAGTTATACAGTTAGATCGTATAATATTACAAGTTATAATAATGGATCTCCTATTATTTCTCCAACAAGTTTTAACAGTACTTTACGTTCATCTTCACCTATTACGGTTACTGGATTATCAGTTGGAGTTGGATATATATTTAGAGTTTTTGCAACAAATAGTATTGGTAATGGACCAGAAAGTGCAAATTCTAGTATACTTCAAATGTAAAAAGCTAATCATACACACACGTACCCTCGTAAACGGATTTTTTAAATTACTCCTCATTTATAATAAAAATATATTATAAATATATATCAGGGCTTATTTTTAGTTGAATAATAGGGTTTTAGTAGTATACCATTTTACAAAAAGTGCTTCTATTATTACATAAATTATTTATATTTTTTAATAATAAATGGTAAATATCGTTAGTATATCTCAAGATGATAATGGTATTAGATGTATAAATATTTATGTTACAGTACCGGGTAATCAAGGTTATATATCAATCAGTATTTATGGCGATTCGTATTATAATAAAGGTTGGCAATATTTACCAGGTTTAAGCTTGAATAATTTAAACTTTAGTACTTTATATATAATAGGAATTGATTTAAGTGCTACCAATCTAACAAATACAAATTTTAGTAATACCGATATTACAAATGTAAATTTTACAGGAGCAACATTAAGTGGTATAATATCAGGTGGAATTTCAGGTACTGGATATACATTACCAACAGGTTGGAAATTAATAAATGGATATCTTTTAGGACCTGGATCAAATTTAACTAATGCAAACTTGGCTAATATAAATTTATCTGGATTAGATTTGTCAAACTGTATATTAACTGGTGTAAGATCAGGAGGAATTACAGGTACACCACAAGGATTACCTACTGGATGGCAAATCATGAATGGTTATCTTGTAGGTCCTGGTGCTAATTTGACAGGTGCAACATTAACGGGGTCTCTCTATAATACAACTGATTTAAGCGGAGCTATATTAACAGGAGTTACAAGTAGTTTTATTACAGGTACACCACTTCGTTTTCCTGTAGATAATGGCTGGAAAATAGCTGGTGGATATATAATAGGTCCTAATGTAAATTTAACAAATGCCAATTTATCAGGATTAATCTTAAGCGATATTAACTTATCAGAAGTAAATTTAACAAATGCAAATTTATTAGGAGTAATATCAAGTGGTATTACAGGTACACCATTTCGTTTTCCCACAGATACTGGATGGACTATTATTTCAGGACGTTTAGTAGGTCAAGGAGTTGATTTAAGCGGAATTACATTAAATAATATTAATATATCTAATATCAACCTTACTAATGCTACATTAACAGGTTTAATATCAAGTGGTATCACAGGTAGTAATTATATTTTACCAACAAGTTGGAAATTAATAAATGGATACTTAATAGGTCCTGGTGCAAATTTAAATAAAGTAAATTTATCTAATTTAAACTTATCACAATGTACATTAACTGGTGTAAGTTCAGGTGGAATTATAGGTACACCACCATCTGCGCTACCTAGTGGTTGGCAATTTGTTACAGGTGGATATTTAATCGGACCAGGTGCAAATCTTACAAATGCAATTTTAACAGGAATTACCATAGAACCTACAACAGATTTAACTGGTGCAATATTAACAAATGTAACTAGTAATAATATAATAGGTTCTTTACAAGCTTCAACTGGTATGTTAATATCAGGTGGGCATATTATAGGTCCTGGTGTAAATTTATCTGGAGTTATATTGTCAAATATAAATTTAAGTGGTATAAATCTCACTAATATAATATTAACTAATACAACATTAGATAACACAAATTTTACAAATGCAAATTTAACAGGTGTAATTTCTGGAAATGTTACAGGTATCCCATCTAATTTTCCATCTGCAATAGGATGGTCAATGATTTCTGGATATATTGTAGGACCTGGAGTTAATTTAACTAATGCTGATTTATCAAACACTATAATTTCAGGTTTAAATTTAACAGGCGCAAATTTAACAAGTGCAAAGTTATCAAATACATCACTAACAAATATAGATATTACAAATACAATATTTACCAGTGCAACTTTAACTGGATTAATTTCTAAAAATATTACAGGTATACCATCTAATTTACCTGGTTGGACAATTATTAAAGGCTATATTGTAGGACCAAGTGTTAATCTTACAGGTGCAAATTTAACAGGTGCTAATTTAACTAGCATTAATTTAACAGGTGCAAATTTGACAAATGTAATTCTAACAAATACAACTCTTACCAATACAATATTTACAAATGCAACTTTAACAGGAGTTATTTCAGGAGGTTTAAAAGGAACTCCATCGACTTTTCCAGATTCTCCTACAACTCCGTCTGTTTGGAAAATTATAGGTGGATATATTATTGGACCTGGTGTAAGTTTAAATAGTGCAAATTTATCTGAATTAAATTTATCAACATGTACATTAACTGGTGTAAGTTCAGGTGCAATTATAGGTATCCCTATTTTACCATCTACATTTACAATTAGTAACGGATATATTATAGGTCCTGGTGTTATTCTGACGGGGTCAATATTAAAAAATGTTTCTTTACAAAATATCGATTTAACAGGGACAAATTTAACAAATGCTGATTTAACAGGAGCAACTTTACAAAATGTTACAATTGATTATAACACAATTTTTACAGGAGCTATATTAACCGGATTAGTTACTAGCGGTATCATAAATAATGCTGTACAAGCAAAAATGATTTATACGTTTGTTTACGCCGCAGCGGCTGTTCCAAATGCAACTAGAATTGACAGTTTCACCAACAATTATGGCACATATTATATATACTCTAACAATTCAAGTACTATTGGAAGTAAAAACGATCCAAAACTATCATTTAATGTTATTGATTATGTTATTACTATTGATGACAACTGGACAATCCCCAGGAGTGTACTTTATACTACAGCTTTAACTAATGTTAATTCTTCACAAATAAATATCGGTGGTAGATATATAAACGTTACTAGCTGTACACAAACACCTATTAATTTATTACCAACTGGATATAGCATTGTAAATGGATATATTATAGGACCTAATCTTAATTTATCAAATGTAAATCTTGATAATAAAGATTTATCTAACATTGATTTAACTGGAGCGAATTTAACGAATGCCATTTTAACAAATACAACCTTAACAAGTACAATATTTACAAGTGCAACATTAACAGGAGTTATTTCTAAAAATATTACTTATACAACTTTACCTACGTTTCCAGATTCTCCTACAACTCCGTCTGTTTGGAAAATTATAGGCGGATATCTCATTGGACCTGGTGTAAGTTTAAATAGTGCAAATTTATCTGGTTTAAGTTTATCATCATGTACATTAACTGGTGTAAGTTCAGGTAGTATAATTTATACAACTACTACATCTTTACCTTTACCAACTTATTGGAAACTTTTAAATGGTTATCTTGTAGGTGCTGGTGCAAATTTGACTGGTGCAAATATAGTTGGATCATTATCTGGAATAGATTTATCTAGTGCTATATTGACAGGAGCTAAAAGTAGTAATATTACAGATACTCCTAACAAATTTCCTGATGGGTCAACTACATCAACAACAACATGGAAAGTTATAGGTAAATATCTAATTGGGCCTGGTGTAAGCTTAAATAGTGCAGATTTAACCGGATTGAACTTATCAACATGTACCTTAACTGGAGTAAGTTCAGGTGGAATCACTGGTACTGGATATACATTACCTACTGGTTGGCAAATCATGAATGGTTATCTTGTAGGCCCTGATGCTAATTTGAAAGGTGCAAACTTGAGTGGAGCATTTAGTAGTAATACTGATTTAAGAGGGGCAAATTTAACAGGAGTTGTAAGTAATACTATTACAGGTACACCACGTTATTTTCCTAATGCAACTGGCTGGGGTATTGTAAATGGTTATCTTGTAGGTCCTGGTGTGAATTTAACAGGTGTAAATTTTACTAATAAAAATTTATCTAACATTGATTTAACAGGTGCAAATTTAACCAATGTTATTTTTGTAAATACAACATTAACCAATACTATTTTTACAAATGCTACATTAATAGGTGTAACTTCTTCTGGAATTACAACACAACCTTTCCAATCATCTTGGAAAATTATTGGAGGATATATTGTAGGTCCTGGTGTAAATTTAACATCTGTTGATTTTAGTAATAAAGATTTATCTAACATTGATTTAACAAGTTCAAATTTTACAAATGCAACTTTAACTGGTGTAACATCTGGTGGTATTAAAGGTACACCATCAGTATTACCAACTGGTTGGCAAATGATGAATGGTTATCTTGTTGGTCCTGGCGCTAACTTGACTGGTGCAACATTAATTGGAACTTTTGTTGCTACAACGGATTTAACTGGAGCTATTTTAACAGGTATGGTAAGTAATTATATTACAAGTACACCAATACCAATTTTGCCAACTGGAACTAGTATTATTAATGGAATGATATTTGGACCAAGTGTAAATTTAACAAATGCCAATTTATCTAATTTATCATTAACTAGTGTTAATTTATCTGGTGCAACGTTGACAAATGCAATAATAACCAATACAAATTTTACAGATTGTATATTAACAGGTGTAATATCAGGTGGAATTACTGGTACTGGATATACATTACCAACTGGTTATCAATTAATGAATGGTTATCTTGTAGGTCGTGGGGCAAACTTGACTGGCGCAACATTAACTGGTGCTTTTAATAGTACAACTGATTTAACTGGTGCTATTTTAACAGGAGTAATAAGTAATACTATTACAGGTACACCACTTCATTTTCCTTCTACTACTGGATGGGGAATTACAAATGGCTCTATTGTAGGACCAGGTGTTAATCTTACAGGTGTAAATTTAACAGGATCAAATTTAACAAATATTGATTTAAGAGGTGCAACATTAACAGGAGTAGTTTCAGGAAATATATCTGGAAATCCTTTAGGTTGTAGTATTAGAAATGACTATATTATTGCACCTGGTGTAAATCTTACAAATGCAAACTTACACGGCACAAATTTAAATGGTCTAGATTTATCAACATGTACATTAACAGGTGTTATTTCAGGTGGCATTACAAATACACCAGTTACACCAATTGGTTGGCAAATGATGAATGGTTATCTTGTTGGTCCTAATGCTAATCTTACAAATGCAAACTTGCGTGGATCATTTAATAATACAACGGATTTAACTGGTGCTATTTTAAGTGGAGTTGTAAGTAGTACTATTACAGGTACACCACTTCATTTTCCTGCTACTACTGGATGGGGTATTACAAATGGTTATATTGTAGGACCAGGTGTCAATCTTACAGGTGCAAATTTATCCAATGCAAATTTAACAGGTATTAATTTAACAGGTGCAACCATTGTTAATATTACACAAAATGGTACTATAACAGGACCTCCTTTAAGTCTTTCAGTGGGATGGGTATTTGCAAATGGTTATCTAATTGGACCAGGTATTGATTTAACAGGTGCAAATTTAAGTGGAATAAAAATATCAAATGTAAATTTATCAGGAACAAAATTATTAAATGCAAACGTTACAGGAGCTGCTATAAGCAATATAAGTGGTAGTCCATCTTCCTATCCTGTTATTACAGGATTTAAAATTATAAATGGATATTTAGTTGGAACTGGTGTAGATTTAACAAATGCAAATTTATATGGAGCAGATATAAGTACTGTAAATTTAACAGGTGTGACATTTACAGGTGTCATATCTGGTAATGTTACAGGTACTCCAACTGGATTTACAATTAATGGTTGTGTGGCCAATGGATATATTATAGCTCCAGGTGTTAATTTAACAAATGCAAATTTAAGTGGTATAAATCTGTTTGGTATTGATATTACTGGTATTATATTTACAGGAGCAAATTTAATAGGTGTAACAAGTGGTGGAATTACAACAACACCACGTGCCTTTCCGGATTCTACAGTAAATTGGAACATTGTAAATGGATATCTTATTGGACCAGGTGTTGATTTAACTGGGGCACGTTTATATGGAAATATGTTTAAATATATAGATTTTTCAAATATTAATTTTACAAATTGTGATTTATCGTATTGTTCATTTAATTATGTTAAAATGTCTGGTACGATTCTTTCTGGTGCAAATTTAACAAATACCGAAACTAATAATATAACAGGTATACCAAATTCATTTCCTGCTAATACAGGTTGGGTTATGTGTAATGGTAGTATTGTAGGTCCTGGTGTATGGTTAAATAGTTCATTCATTTCAAATATTGATATAAGTAAAATTGACCTATCTGGTACAACTATATATAAAGTACAAACAAGTAATTTAGTAAATCAACCGATAAATTATCCAACTTCTAAAGGATGGGGTATGATAAATGGTTATTTAGTTGGACCAAATATGGATTTATCAAATGCAAATTTAGCTGGAGGAAATCTTACAAATATAAGTTTGGCAAATTGTATATTATCAAATATTTCTTCAGGTGGTTTAATCGGAACTCCTACTGAATTACCAGAAAATTGGTATGTCATAAAAGGTTATTTAGTAGGTCCTGAAGCCAATCTAGCAGGCGCTGATCTTTCTGGAGCAAATTTATCCAATATAGATTTATCAAATTCAAACATGGTTGGTATAATTTTAACAAATGCTATTCTCGTGAATACAAAATTAACCAATGCAATCACTAAATTATCATTAAATTATAATGATATTCTCCTTAAAAAACAATTAGGTATGATGGAAACAAAACCAAATTTAAATACATCATTATTTAGGAATGACATCAGCGGTTTTAATCGTCCTAAAATACTAAATTCTCAGTTGTATAGACAAACTATACCAAACGTTGTACCAAATGATTTTCAAACACAATCACCATTATATATTGATATTAACGGACGCGGAGGGTTTACCGGTACATTAACATCTAATATAGGTATTTGTTACAAGTCATTATCTTATCCATGGATTCAAAAAATTAATACACTTTCATTAACTACTATTGTATCAGGAATATCATATACATCACCTTTATTAAAACAATCTATTCCATATAATTATGATCCAAATAAATCATATGCATATACTGTCACAATAGGATCTGGAAATGGATTATCAAATTATCCAGCAAATACTATTAGCAATAGCAATATTGTTGATTCCAAGTATTACATTGTAGATAATGATGCAGGTACATTATTATTTCTTAATCAAGATTGGAATGAAGAAACAAATGGATTGCCTATCATTACATTTTATCGTTATAATGGGTTGACTGGGATTACAAATACAGTTACCGAATCATTAGGAACCATTTCAGGTAATGTTTCTATACGTTTTGGAAATCTACAAACACGATTTTTTAATGGTATTGTTGGAGGAGATATTAAAAATATAACATTTTCAGAAGGTATACAATATGGAGTATATACTATTTATTTAACGACTGCTTCACCTATTCCTTTACATGTTATTATAAATACTATTTCTTATTCAATTGTTCTTTATTCATATCTATGTATTAATGTACAATACATTGACAATTACTATAATATATCTGTAAACAATTATTCTACGATTCCTGTATCTGTTACATTATTAAATAAATTATTAGCTGATGGAATTACTAAAGGAAATATATCGCAATTAATTGATACAATGGATCTTTCTACCATACCTCCTGGTGTTATACAATCATTTATTCAAAATTTAACTCCTGCACAACTGGCTAATCCAATTTTAATATACCCAGAGTTACCTGATATAACTATTACTAATATTGTAAATAATTTAACCATACCTCAACTACAAAGTTTTAATAATTCACTTTTTGATATTACAAATTCATTAGGTCAAAGTATTATTCAATTACTAACACCATTTCAAGTAAGTAATTTAACAATACAACAAATTCAAGCATTTGGTCAAACTGAAATTTCAAGTCTATCAAACGTATTCTTAGACGTTGTATTAGTTAAAACAACAACTAGTATATTAAACTTATTAACACCAACACAAATAGGTTATTTAAGTTTAAAACAAATTCAGTCATTTGGACAGTCACAAATTACAGCATTAACAAATTCTCAATTAGCTGTTACATTTTCACCAAATAATTTATCGTTATTACAACTACTAAATCCAATTCAATTATCTTATTTAAGTAAAATTCAAATTCAAAATATGACAACCATTTTATTTGGTCAAGTATTAACAACTCTTACATTAACTCAAATTAATAATATTCAACAAGCTCAGTTACAATCATTTCCAACAAGTTATTTTTCAATACCAAATTTTCTCGAATTATTAACACAAACACAATTTACATGGTTATCAGAAGCGCAATTTAAAGCTATACCAGGTTATATTTTTGGATTATTAAGTAATGCAACAAATTTAAGTATTATACAAAATTTATCAACATCATCTTATAGTTGGTTTACAAAACCACAAATCCAGACTATGGATAATATTTATTTATTACCACAAAATGGACAAATATTCTATGAAAATGGAAATATTCAAAATGTAAGTATAACAAAAAGTGGTACAGTAGATATAACTACTACCTATGTATTAAGTGTGACTGGTTTACAAAAATCATATACACAACCTGTTGAAGCTTATAATATTGTAATTGATAACATATATTTTAAAATTAATACGCTTGTATTGAATACTTCACAAGTACCTACTTCTATTACTTTTACTACAAGTCTTGGAAGTCATCTTAACATTAACATTAATATTACGAATAATACATCATTTGCAATGTATTGTCCAGGTTCTATTATATTAAGTTTATTTCCAACACAACAAGTGTCGTATTTTTCATATACACAAATACAAAATTTTACTTCAATGGAAATTGAAAATTTGACAATAGATCACTTAAATACAAATATTGACGATCAAACATTATCTTCTAATAAAATAATACAGTTACTTTCACCTACACAATTTATGTATCTCATACCTTCTCAACTCCAAAATTTTACAAATACAATGTTTAATTTACAAATATATTATAATAGAGAACCAGTAATTCGACAATTATCATATTTAGTAGGATATTTTACGGCTTTACAAATAAAAAATTTAACAGAAAATGAAATTAAATTATTAAGTATAAGTCAATTTGAAACAATTATTAATTATGATATATACAATAGCAGTTTAATAGAATTATTATCAACCATACAATTAGGGTATATTTCACAAACTCAATTACATGAGTTTGATAATATGACAATGTCATTGCTATCAAATATTATACCAATTGTTCCAAATTCATTATTACAAATGTTGTCACCTGTTCAAGTTTCAATTATTACAATAGATGGATGGATGAGTTTATCTGCTAGTCAAATCGTTTGTTTAAACCCTTCACAATTAGTATTATTACCAGTTTCATTTTTAATTACAGAAGTAAATCCTGAAAATAAAGATTTATCAATTAAATTTTTTAACGCTAATCAACTTTCTTATTTAAATATTTATGATTTAACCATTGTTGCTGGATATTTAGAATCTTCACAAGTTTCTTCTATATCTTTTAGTTCTATTACAGATGTTAAACGTGGTGGTACTGATAATCGATTACTATCACTATCTTTAACAGGCAGTTTATATAAAATTTTATCTAATATTTCAAGATCAGCAATTAGTGGTTTAACTAACGCTCAATTATGTTCACCTTCATCAACTGATATAAATCCTATTACATTTATTTATGAAAGTCTTACACTAAATCAAATAATGGGTTTAACATACAGTCAACTAATTTCCAAACATCCATATTTTAATAATCAATATTCTATTTTAGCATTTTTATCTTATCAACAAATTATTAATATTAATCCAAGTCTAATAGGAAACTTTACCAATTCTGAATTAAATAGTTTATTATATGGTTTACCATCACAATTTAGTGGATTAACAGACGAACAATTAGCTTTTTTTATATGGAATTATGATCGTGAATCGATTGTCAATACAACTGTATTAAAAAATATTATGCAGTCTGGTGGATTACCTGCTTCTTATGATGTTAGTTTAAAAACATATTATAATGAGGTACGAAGACTACAAAATCCAAACCAAGTTTTACCTATAGTATCTGTCGAATATGATAATATTTATTTAAATGGATTAAGTTCACGTTATATTTACTATTATAATGACGGAACTCGACAATTTGGTATAGCAGGACTTGGTATTATAGATTATTTAAGAAAACATTTAAATATACCTAAAAAAGAACTTGTACCTATGTATGGTACAATAATACCTCAACAATTTTTACCATTTTATACATTATTGAATCCTGCACAAATTTCAAATATAAAAATAGATACAAATACTACTTATTCATCTATTGTAAACGGTACAAAAGGCAATTCGAGTATTACATTATCTACACCAAATCCTAATATTATTGCCGGTATGATGGTTATTGGCCCATCTTTAACATCTTTAGCAAGTACAACTATTCCTTATAATGGTACCACTAAACTTATTATTAATAACCAGAGTAGCAGTTATTATACGAGTAGTATTTGTAATGGTACATACGGAAATCCTACATTAACATTATCAAATGCAAATTATGCAATTTCTATAGGTATGAGTGTTGTAGGAAATAATATACAACCAAATACAACAATAATAAATATTAATACAACCAATACAATTATAACATTAAGTACTAATATATTAAGCACTTTTTCAAATACTATTATTACATTTTTATTAAATAAAAACTCAATTACAACTACTAATAGTGATTGTACATCGACTGGATCAAATACATTATCTTTATCTACACCAAATAATAATATTACTATTGGTATGTGTGTTTATGAATCATCATATATACCTACAAATACATATGTAAAAAATATTACAACTAATCAAACAACCAATACAACAACTATACAATTAAGTAATAATACAAAGACATCTTTTTCAAATGAAAACATTATATTTTCATACATGCAAATAGGTATGACTATTAATAGTACTACTTTTACATATATATTAAATGGTATAAGTGGTTCAAATGTATTAACTTTATATACATCAGATATTTCACTTGTAATTGGCATGAGTGTTTCTGGTCTAACTATTCCACCAAATACAATTATTACAAATATTAATGAAACAAATACGAATACCATTATAACATTAAATACTACTTTAGATAAAACCTTTACAAATACAAGTGTTACATTTTCTTTTACCCCTGCAAATACAATAATTACATCAATCGATAAAAGTGGCACATTTATAACATTAAACAATACAATAAATACAACTTTTTCAAATACATCATTAGGATTATCAAATATACCTACAACTTATACATTAAATAATGTAAATGGTAGTATAACTAATAACACAAGTACATTAACTTTATCTGCAGCAAATACTTCACTTACAATTGGTATGAATGTTTCTGGTTTAACTATTCCATTAAATACAATTATTACAGCTATTGATTCAACTAATACGATTATAACATTAAATACTACATTAGTTTCAACCTTTACAAGTTCTAGTGTTATATTTTCTTCTATTCCTACAACATGTCTAATTACTTGTAGTACAAAATATGATGATAGTTATCATACAAATAGTATTACCATAAATAATCAACAAACTATTCAAAATGGTATGATAGTTACATCTAATTCTTATAAATACAAAGCTAGTAGTTCTGGGTTATATATGTTGACTATTTTTAATCCAAATCAAGATTCATTTATTATTCCAGGAATGGCTATTATAGATGATACAGGAATAATTCCATTAAATACAATTGTATTATCTATTAATCCTACTACAGATGGTAGTACAAACGTTATTATAGTAAATAATTTACTTATTTCATTTAAAGAAATGTCACTTGTATTTTCAATTGTTCCTGCAAATACAACTGTGTTATCAACTAATAATAATAATACATTAACATTATCTAATTCACTATATACATCCTTTTCAGATATACCATTTACATTTTCAATTATACCATCAAATATGGTAGTATCTTTTACAGGTACTGCAAATATGACTACTAATACCAAACAAATTGTTCTAACACAAACAACATTAGGTGTTCAACCTGGTATGTCAATTACAACTACATCTTATACAACAATAACATATGGTACAATTGGTACAAATCAATTGTTTTTATATAATCAAAATTCATCAATCTCTATAGGAATGAATGTTACAGGGCCAAATATTGATTCTAATACATTTATAACAGCTATTGATAATACTGGTAAAATCTTAACATTAACCACTAATTTATTACATACCTTTTCAGATATAACATTAACCTTTTCATACATTCCTCAAAATACAATTGTAACTTCTGTTAATAATACAAACGGTATAATTACAATAAATAATACATTATTTGCAACTGTTTCAACCATAACACTTACTTTTTCATCGATTTCTATTATAGGAGTTATTGACAATACAGTTATTGAATCGATAAATACGACTGGTACTTTAACAACTTTAACATTAACAAATAAATTAACATTAGATCTTTCAAATGTTTCTCTAACTTTTGTAAAAAATCAATTCTTATTAGATCCAACACAACTATCCTTGTTAACAAATACACAAGTTGGAGGTCTTACAATTAATCAGCTAGAATCGTTTGCATATGGAACAACTACAAAATGTATCGATATTTTAGGTACTATACGTGATATAAATAATGTTCCTTTTACATCTTATTGTACACAAGCTATTCCTCATTTTTCATCGTTTGAATTAAGTGGTATAGATGTAAATGGAAAACTTACAGGAAAACCTATTATACAATATATTGTTAAAGAAGTAATGTCATACCTTACACTAAAACAGATATCAGAGTTAGATATAAATACCATTAATAGTTTATCTAGTAACCAAGTTGGTGGATTAACATATAACCAATTAAACACAACAATAATCGCAAACAATAAATTATTAATAGAAGTACTTACACTAAATCAATTATTAACAGGTATTACACCATTACAAAATCAATTTATTATTCAAGATTCAATCTTATTAAATCGTTTTATTATTAAACTTGGAGGTAATACAACATCATCAAATATTGGAAACATCACCACAACAAATCAAGCATATGGAACATATGTGTCAAATCAAGTTAACATTCAATATTCTCAGAAATTTGATAAAGATGGTCAAGACCAAAATAGTATTGCTATGGCTGGTCTTATTAATACAGCAAATCGAAATTCTAATTCTAAAGTATTAGCTAATTTTCAACAAAACAATACAGCAACAAGTATATCAAATGATAATAATATAATTTCAGGATTTAATGCATCCAGTAGTTATGCACTAAATACACTAAAATATGGTAAAGAACTTCTAGACTTCACATCAACTTATGGTTTACCGCAAACAAAATATATAAAAAGAGTCGAGAAGGATATACAGATACCCAAGGAAGAAAAATATAACTATTATGCTGTAAAAAAAATAGCTACTACAGAAGTTGCTTACACGGGTCCTGCAGTATATACAACAGATGTTACACAAGCTGAAAAATTTGCTCAATCAAATAAAACAACATTACAAGTATCTAATATTGAAGTTAAAGATCCAGTTACAGGAAAAATATCACAACAAAAACAATGGAATGTTACACCTAAAACAGTTGTAAATGGTAATTCTATAATTAATACAGGAAAACTAGACAAAAAAATAAATGAAAATAATGTAAATAATGCATTTGATTTTACTCCAAGTTTGAATTATCCTATGATTGTAAATGTTGGAGGTATGTTAATAAGTGCATATGGATCATCAATTTTTGGTATAAGTCCTCATGTTGGTACTGAATCAAGAAAAGCATTTGAAAATAGAGATAATTTAAATTATGATAAAGATGGTTTGGCTGTGGTTAAAACATCTAAAGCTGGAGATAATTCTACAAGTAAAGCTTTTGCAGTATTTAATGGTATAATGACAGCTTATAATGCATATAATACAGCCCTTAATATATACGATACATATCAACAAATTGATAAATTAATTAATCCACCTCCACCTGTTATCGCAACGGCTACACAAGTATTTAATAATTTGTTTGGGTTTACATTTCCAACTCAACCAGGTTTTAGTATTGGTAATAATAAAATTATTGTTCTCGTAACTGGTAATACAACATTTATATCTGACAATGAATTACTTGAAACAGATATAAACTTTGTAAGTGACCGCAATTATAATAGTAGACCTGTAGATAAAATTGGTTATCAATCTATTTTAATTATTCCAAATTGTATGTCACTTATAACTAATATGACTTTTAATAATGTTTATTCATTTAAAAATAGTAATGGTGACCAATTAACGTACAAATTATATTTATAAAACTACTCCTTTAACAACCCTTATTTATAATAAAATATTATTATAAAAATATATACCAACTTTAGTCTAACTTTACTCTTTCAAAAATGCAACATACCTTTGTATTAAGTCTTTATTTGATATCAAGTCTTTTGGACCCTTTACGTCACCTGTATTTTTAAAAATGTCTTTAAATCTTTTCAATTCTGACACTGTATAATCTCCAATCATTTCTAATTGTTTATTAAATTCTATATCTGAACTGCTTTCCCTATCATTTTCTAATATATGTTCTTTCAAACCATCTCTGTAAATCCGATCTTTTATCGACGTTGGCAAACACTTTGATAAATGTGATATGTAATCTTCTGCATCCTTTAGTATATTAAACTGTTTATACGCTTCATCAAGCTCTTTAATGTCTTCGTGCGATACTTCAATTAATACTTTATCATCAATCCGTTTACAACGGGCTAGTTCATCGTGTAATTTTACATATTCTTCATGATACAATTTTTTGAGTAATGGAGCAATTCCATTGTAAACAAGCGTTCGAAGAACAATCGCATTGGCATCTTCTTTTTCTTTATTTTCATCATCAGTATAAACAAACTTGTTACGTGATCGATCTTTACAAATATAAAGTGGCTGATCTTTTCCAGTTAAAAAATTTTTAATGGTCATATCAGCAAGTTCTTTTTGACTACCAGAAAGCAAGTTGTTAATATTAAAGTTTTTGAAAGATTCGCGGACGACTTCAGGCGTCATGTAATTTAACAAACCACAATAATTATTAGTATTTGTAATAGTGATATTATTTGTGGTTGTCGTTGGCTTATCTTTAATTTTTTCCAACTCATTTTTTAATGTTTGTATTTCTTTTTCGAGTTTTTCACTCTTATCTACAGTTTTATTCTTTTCTTTACAAATAGATAAATGATGTATATAATTTTCTCTTGATGTAATTTCTTTAACACAAAAATCACATTTATACAGCCTTTTTTCATTATTTATACAAGATTTTGCAGATAATTGATGACGATTTAAATTAGATTTTGTAGAAAACTCTTTTACACAAAATTGACATTTATGTTTATTACTCATACTTATTTATTATATATAATATTAATCTTTAAATATCTTAATCCATTAAAATCCATATAATCCATTTTTAATCAAAAATAAATACCCTATACAATGGTCTGATCCATCAAAAACATATTACAACATGGATTATCATATTAATCTTAATCCATGTCATAGTATAACAATCCATGTAAATCCATGTTTTTATGTTTTTTACAGTTTACTTTAAAGGTTAAATCCATGTTTTTTAAAATATTTATTTTTCAAGATTAAAATTAAGGTTAAATAAAAACATGGATTTTAATTATAAATGTGTGTGTGTGAAAATAAAAAAGATTTATAAAAATATCTATAAGATTATAAAAAACGCTTTTTTGAAAAAGCGTTACCAAAAATATTTATTTTTCAAGATTATTAATTGCTATTTAAAAAATAAAAATATAATAAAAAGCTATTATATAAAAATAGAAATGGCTGTAAACGAATTATCAAAAAGATGTCATAATTGCCGGAAAACATTAGATGAATCATTTTTTACCGATGATAAAGGTAAAATTTTAAGCAAATGCAATAATTGTAGAATAAAACTTATCAAAACAACCAATACTTGTAATGTTTGTGGTTTAAGAGCTTATTTCAATTTTGAAGGACAAAAAAAAGGTATAAAATGTAATACACATAAGGAAGTAAATATGATTAATATTAAAAGTACTAAATGTAATTTTGATAGTTGTAACACACGACCAAATTTTAATTTTGAAGGAGAAACAAAAGGTAAATTTTGCGGCAAACATAAGGAAGTAAATATGGTTGATATTAAAAATAAAAAATGTAATTTTGACGGTTGTAACACACAACCAACTTACAATTTTGAAGGTCAAAATAAACCTATATTTTGCAATAAACATAAAGAAGTAAATATGGTTGATATTACTAGTAAAAAATGTAATTTTGATGGATGCAATACACGACCAAATTTCAATTTTGAAGGAGAAACAAAAGGTAAATTTTGCGGCAAACATAAGGAAGTAAATATGGTTGATATTAAAAATAAAAAATGTAATTTTGACGGTTGTAACACACAACCAAATTACAATTTT
>Ga0114966_10000472_pt1 | contig 38587 bp, 32 predicted proteins | sample M_130207_XF_Meta_FD_87029 | JGI IMG/M metagenome (GOLD analysis project Ga0114966, IMG submission 87029) | Freshwater microbial communities from Lake Montjoie, Canada to study carbon cycling - M_130207_XF_MetaG | ecosystem: Environmental > Aquatic > Freshwater > Lake | place: Lake Montjoie... | reverse complement strand
GCCGACGATTCGGCGACGACGCGCTCAACTCCGAACAAGCCCGCCCCGCAGTCCATGCTTCCTTCATCGACCCGAAAGCCCCTCCGACTCAGCGCTTTTTCGCTACCCACACCAAACAGCGAGTAGGCGTGTGGCACAGTGCCCAGTAACTTAGGCAGTCCCATTCCATAAAGCTGATCGCCCGTAAAAAGCGGACGCTTCGTCCCTCGCTGCCTGCCCCGGTCGTGAATACCCCGCTTCGCGCACAGAACGTCATGCACGGCGCGCTCGCCCGGTGCTAAACAGGGGGGGAAGGAGGGCGATCGAAGGTCGAAACGCTTCCGCAAATACTGATTAGCACCCGCCCCCGCGCTGCTTCCGGTGCGCGGGACGCTAAAGCTCTGCTTGCTGTGCATAATTTAGGTTGCACCTTACCACTTCTCACATCTCTGCAACATCCACTATTCTAAGAAGCATTACCAAATCAATTCGTTCTCGGAGCAAAAACCGAAGAATCGGTTTCGCGGAGGGTTCTCACAAATGAAAGTCATCGTAGGCATCACCGGAGCCAGCGGCACCGTCTTGGGTTTTCGTCTGCTCGAAAAACTACGCCAAGCAGAAGGAGTCGAAACCCACTTGGTCATGACCCGCTCGGCCGAACGGACCGCCTGGCTCGAAATGGGGCTCCGCTTGGCCGCCTTTCGCGATCTCGCCCACCACTCCCACCCCATCGAAGAAATCGGCGCCAGCCTCGCCAGTGGCAGCTTCCAAACCCACGGCATGGTCGTCGCCCCGTGCTCCATTCACTCCATGTCCGCCATCGCCCACGGCATCACCGACAACCTGCTGATTCGCGCCGCCGACGTTGTACTCAAAGAGCGGCGCAGGCTCGTCCTCATGGTCCGCGAAATGCCATTTCATCTCGGCCACCTCCGCACCATGACCGCCCTAGCTGAAATGGGTGCCGTCATCGCCCCGCCAATCCCCGGATTCTATGGCAATCCCCAAACCGCCATGGATTTAGTAGATCATTGTGTGGACCGGGTCATTGATTTACTCGGCATTCCAAATCCAGGAGCCAAACGTTGGGACGGAAGCACCAGTCGATAGAAAAGCCCGTCAGGGCGGCATTTCAGGGCGAGCGCGGCGCCTTCAGCGAGGAAGCCGCCAAACTGCTCCTCGGCCCCAATGTCGAGGTCGTTCCCTGCCCTAGCTTTCAACTCGTCTTCGAACGCCTCGCCGCCGGCGAAGTCGACCACGCCGTCGTCCCGATCGAAAACACCCTCCACGGTTCAATCCACGAAAACTACGATCATCTCCTCAATTTCCACCTGCCTATCATCGGCGAGGTCAATCTGCGCATCGTTCATAATTTAATTGCCGCGCCGGAAATGACGTACGCCAAAGTGCGCTCCGTCTACTCCCATCCGGTCGCCCTCAATCAGTGCCTAAAGTTCTTCGCTGACCGCCCCCTTATTCAGCGTGAAATTCACTACGACACCGCCGGCAGCGTCAAAATGCTGATGGAAACGCGCCAACCCGCCGCCGCAGCCATCGCCTCCTCCTTGGCCGCCCAATTCTACGGCGCTAAAATCCTCAAACGATCCATCGAAGACGATCGTCGGAACTTCACCCGCTTCTTCCTCCTTGCCGGACCCGGACATTCCGCGCCACCCACCGTCGCCAAAGAATGGAAAACTTCCATCGCCTTCACCATCCGTAACGTTCCCGGTGCCCTTTTTCGAGCCATGTCCGCCTTTGCTTTACGCGATATCAGCCTCACCAAAATTGAATCCCGTCCACTCCGCGGCAAACCGTGGGAATATTTGTTCTACGTAGACTTTTTGGGCCGAACCGATAACCCGGCCTCCCAACGTGCCCTCGATCATCTGCAGGAGTTTACCGACGATTTCCACCTGCTGGGCAGCTATCCCAAAAGCGCGTAATCGACTCTGGAGAGAATCTCGATGAATCAACCCGTTGAGGACTGCATTATCATCGGCGCGGGGCTGTCAGGCCTCGCCGCCGCAAAATCCTTGGACGAGGCCGGACTCAGCGTCCTGCTTCTCGATAAAGGCCGTCGACCGGGCGGTCGTATGGCCTCACGTGAATTCGAAGGCGCCATGTTCGATTACGGGGCACAATTTTTCTCCGCCCGCGACACGGACTTCCGTAGCCTCATCCATAGCTTCCTCGGCGCCGCCTTGGTCACCCCATGGTTCGAACGACCCGGAGAAACCCGTTACTGTTCCCCTCTCGGAATGAATGCAATTCCGGAGTTTCTCTCTCGCTCCCTCCGGCTTGTCTGCGGCGTCACCGTCAGCGTCGTCCGACACGACGGAAAAATATGGCGCGTCATTGCGCAGGACGGCACCGTCTACTCGAGCAAAGCCTTAATCGTCACAGCCCCCCTTCCCCAAACCCTTGAGCTGGTGGACATCCCAGCCGATGTTCGGGCCGCGCTAACCGCGATCGAGTACCACCGCTGCATCGCCATTCTCGCCGTCCTCGACGGACCCTCCGCCATCCCCAAACCAGGCTACCTCCGCCTATCCCAACCGCCGCTGCAAACCCTCGCCGACAATCGGCAAAAGGGGATGGAGAGTGAGGCAGTGGGGGTCACCATTCTCGCCGACGCCGGCTTTAGTCTCCAGCATTGGGATACGCCAAGAGAAGAAGCGGCACCGTTACTACTGGCCGCCGCCGCCCCTTACCTGGGCTCCAACGTCTCCCATTGGCGCTACCACCGTTGGCGCTATAGCAATCCGGTCCAGATCTATCCCGAGCGCTTCTACGGGCTAGACCAAACACCCCCGCTCGCCCTCGCCGGCGACGCCTTCGGCGGTCCTCGCGTCGAAGGCGCTTTTCTCTCCGGTCACGCCGCCGCCAACTGGTTACTGACGAAGTAACTTACTCAATCACGGCCAGACTGGCCACCGTTCGCGGTCCCATCCGGAGTTCGTTCACCATCACCCCGGCCGGGTCAACCTCCAGCAATCGTCGCCCCGTGTAGTCACTGATCAGCAGATTTCCGTTCGCGAATTGTGCCAAGCCCGAAGCCCAACCCATCTTGATGTCGCTCTTTGCTCCCCCTATTGCCCGCACCACCCCGCCCTGCGGATTTACAATCAACACTTCGCCCGGATCGGACAAACTCAGCAACGTGTTCCCATCCGCCAACCGCAACGCCTGGTAGAGCCGACGCTTATCCCCGTCCTTGGCCTGCCATTCCCAAACAATCTTGCCCTCTTTGCTCACCTCGATCACTTTGGCTACCGCCTCCACACAAATCAGCGTCGTCCCGGCCGCCGTCCGCCGCACGTTTCGCATCCGCATGTTCGCTAAGTCCTCGGACTGGTAGTTCCAAACCCGATTACCGCCGCGGTCCACCTCAATCACCCGGCCCGCCTTAGCATCGCCAATCACCGTATTCCCATTCGGCAGCCGCTGCGCCGCCAATGGATGCTCCAATCCCTGGCAACACTCCCAAACCCGCTTGCCAAACGCGTCCACTTCATAAACTCTCTTTTCCGGAGCAAACGTGTATAAAAGGTGCCCCCCGGGCAGCGGTTGAGCATCATGTCCCCGGCCATTGGGCACCCGCAGGTACTCCTTCCCGCTCGGCCAATCCATCACCACCACCTCGCCTTTCGTGCCATGGTCGGAGATCAGAATCCGCCGCTGCGGCGCCGGCTTCAAATACTTATCGAACCATGCAAACAAGCGCTTTTCCGCCCGCTCGGCGTCCTCACCTTTGAACCCGTGGCCGGCATCCTGCAGGGTGACCAACTCGTGCGTCGCCCCGGCTGCCTTCATCCGTTGATCGAGCCACTGGCTCTGCTCGTAGGCCACATAGGCGTCCTTCGTTCCATGAACCGTCAACGTCGGAGCCGCCAGAGGATTCACATAATAAAGCGGACTCGCCACCAGATGCTGCTTCCGGTTGTGCGCCAAATCGTTGCCGATCCATTGCGGCAGCACGTCCTTGGCATCCACACTAGCGTCGTAGGACTTCGTAAAATCGGTCGGTCCATAAAAGTTAACAACCGCCTGCACCTGGCTCGACTGGTCGAGGTTCGGCCCCGACCCGTCAAAGGCGTTCATCTGACCCGTCAACCCCAACATCAGGACCAAATGCCCGCCCGCCGAACCGCCCGTAGTCCCGATATGATCAGGGTCCAAATTGTACTTCCGCGCGTTGGCCCGCAAAAAGCGCACCGCCGCCTTGGCGTCTTCTACCGCCGCTGGAAACTGATGCCGCGGCGAAAGCCGATAAGATGCCGTGGCCGCCACGTAACCCTGCTGGGCCAGTTTGATGCACAGCCTGTGATAACTGGCCCGCGATCCTGCCCGAAAGCCGCCCCCATGAATGGCCAGCACCGCCGGATGCGGGCCTCCCGTCTTCGGCCGAAAAATATCCATCGCCACTCGCTCCCCGACGCGGGAGTATTCCACATCGAAATCGAGGACGACCTCGTCAGGTACCGCCGGGGCCACCGGCTTAAGGGGCTGCGCCAAGGAAGCCGTCGCGAAAAGTAGAAACAGTGCAAACCGCATGAGTTCGCACAATATCACAAGCTGGCCGCTCGTTCCTGATCCAGTAACGTCTGCTGGCGCTCCAGCCCCCAACGGTAACCGCTCAGCTCCTCCTCCCCCCAAATCACCCGATGGTAAAGAATCACCGACGCTACCCGGGTCGTGGCACACTCCCGCGCCACCGCCCATACCGCCGTCGGCTGACCGATTCCCCGCGTCAGCTGCTGATCGCTTTGCGCCTCCTCACTCGAAATACTCAACAAATACCGCCACACGCGACTCTGGAACGTGGTCCCCGCCACGTCCCATGGCAGCGCGCCATGCGGCGCTCCACCGCTCAAATAACCCTCCAGCGCGTCCCGCCAAGCGAATCATTCCAATCAGCGTAAGCCAATATCTCGGTCTCCAGATACTCCCGCCGCAACATTTACAGCGTGCCATCAAACTGCAAATAGCACAGGCCCCGATCGGTCGCCCCTAGCAGCAGCGGACCCAGCGCCGTCTACTGTGTCCTACATCGCGGGCGTCACGGCCTCGAACTCCATCCGGAGTCTCTCCTGAAACTGTTTTGGTGAAACGCCAACGATCGCCTTGCACATGCGTTGGAGATGCAGCCAGCCGACCCAGGTCTTCGGGCAAAACTGGTTCGGCCACGTTTCCTCGAGGATGCTGGAAAATAGCGGCAATCTTGGGCGTCGTTTCGTCCCTCGCATGGCAGCGTTGACAAAGCCGAAAACCAGCAGGTCAGAGCGCAATAGATCCCGGTCGTCACCACGCCACCCCAAAAGCCTGCTGCCCGGCGATTCCAAACCGCGGCGCATCGTTCAAGCGGGGTCATGGAAAAGCACCCCCACAGTAATTATTCGCCCCCCCGCCACCGGGCTTACGCCGTGCTGTAGGTTGACTCGGTGGAATCCGCTCGCTTCCGGGCGCAGAAATCAATACGACGGCTTGAAACGAAAACGTGAGCGTGCCATGAAGATCCTGATGCAGGCAATTGTAATCGCCCACTCCGTTGCGCAACAGCAATGGTGCGCTACAGCAATGGTGCGGGCCGTGATTGGCCCATGGCGTGGCAGGCGGCCAGAAACTCCTCCAGCGTCGATGGATACTCGGTTGGCAGCCGCAGCATTTGGTGCCAGGCATTGGCCCACGGAGCCACTTCGGCATAAAGCCGTTGCCGCAAACGATCGACCGTCGGAGGCGACGGATAGCCAAAGTAGTGGTACTCGCCTTGGCTGAAACGATTGCGCCCATATTCACCGTTGCCATCCCCCGACCGAAATTCCCAACATTCTTTGTTCGGGAGCAGTGAGCCAGCGGTAACCCAGCCCTACGAAGACAAACAATCGAGTCGCATACAATCATCCCAGGGGTAGATTGAAAACGAAAATATCTGGAATTTGTGATCGCATCCACGGTTCCCAACGTTATTCCCAACTTTGTTCCCGTTGACACCTGGAAGTTGGTCCCCTATACTTCAGAAGTAGCTGATCCCCAACGCTTTATCGATTTTGTTGGGACATTTTCAAACTCGGCAAGCTGGTTGGCGCTGTTCCATTGGATAGCACACTGTCTTCACGCTGCGCCCGGAGAGATGGCATGGCCTTTAACCCCGACAGTCTAATACCGAACGAACTCGTTCCCTCCGCAGAAACCCGCCCAGTTCCTGGCTCTGCCCCGGCAGCCGAACTCCCTGGCCTGCCGCTTCCGGTGCCGGAAGAGGAGGAACTAGAAGAAACCTTCTCAATGGATGATGTCATTGCCAATGAGTCTCTAGAAGACTACGGCGATTTCACCATGCCAACCGGCGGCGAAGTCCTTCAGGGCTACGTCGTCAAGGTCACCGCCAACGAAGTTCTCGTCGATATCGGCGCAAAATCAGAAGGTGCGGTGCCGATCGCCCAGATCCCCACCGTTGACGGCAAAGTTACCGTCAAGCCCGGAGACACGCTCGAAGTTACCGTCGAGCGCGGTGAGTTCACTCCCGAAGGCTACGTCGTCCTTTCGCATCACAAAGCCTCGAACTCGAAGGCTTGGGACGCCCTCGAAGCGGCGCTGAATGCCAACCAGGTCATCACGGGTAAGGTCACCGGACGCACTAAAGGCGGCCTGATGGTTGACGTCGGCGTCGAAGCCTTCATGCCCGGCTCACAAGTCGATGTGCGCCCCGTCTACAATGTTGAAGCCTTCGTCGGCCAGGATATCCCGGTCCGCGTCGTCAAGCTCAACCGCCGTCGAGGCAACGTCGTAGTCTCGCGCAAAATGGCGATTGAAGAGGACGTCAATGCGAAGAAGACCGTTCTCCTCGATCAGGTTCACGAAAACGGCGACATCCGCGGCATCGTGAAAAACCTCACCGAATACGGAGCTTTCATCGACCTCGGTGGCATTGACGGCCTGCTCCATGTCAGCGACATGAGCCACGGCCGCGTTACCCATCCGAGCGAAGTCGTACAAGTCGGCCAGGAACTCACGCTTCGAGTACTCAAGTTCGACCGCGATAAAGAACGCATCTCTCTCGGTCTAAAGCAAATGTTGCCCGACCCCTGGGAAACCGTCGTCGCCCGCTACCAGCCCGGCACCAAGGTGCTCGGTAGGGTCGTCAGCGTCACCGACTACGGCTCTTTCGTGGAACTCGAAGCCGGCGTCGAAGGCCTCATTCACATCTCGGAAATGACCTGGTCGCGCCGCATGCGGCATCCGTCCAAGGTCGTTAAACCCGGCGATCCGGTCGAAAGCGTCGTGCTCGAAGTGAAGTCCCGCGAACGCCGGATCTCTCTAGGCATCAAACAACTCGAAGCAGACCCCTGGACCACAGTCGCAGAACGCTACGCCATTGGCAGCGTCGTCGAAGGCCGCGTCCGCAAACTCTCAGAATTTGGCGCTTTCATCGAAATCGAAGAAGGCATTGACGGCTTGGTGCATGTCTCGGATCTTTCTTGGACCAAGCACGTCAAGCATCCCTCCGATCTCCTCAAAAAGGGGCAGATCGTCCAAGCCGTAATCTTGCAGATCGACGCCCCGACTCGGCGCCTGTCGCTCGGCATGAAGCAGTTGCAGCCCGATGCCTGGGAGAGCTTCTTCCAAACGCATCAGGTCGGCGATCTCGTCAAAGGCAAGGTATGCCGAGCCTCCACGTTTGGCATGTTCGTTGAAGTCGCACCCGGTGTCGAGGCTCTCTGCCACAACTCCGAAGTCCCCGGCTTCCAGCGCGGCCAGGATGGCAAGACTCCCGCTCTTCCGGTCAACGAAGAGTTCTCCTTCAAGATTATTCGCCTGAACGTGGCCGAAAAGAAGATCGGGTTGAGCCTGAAAGCCGCGGCCGAAGACGAAGAGAAAACGCGTTTAGCGGATTACCAAAAGCAGGCCGCGGCAGCGACCACGACGATTGAAGAGGCGCTTCGGAGTAGTGAGCCCGACGCCCCGCCCACGACAGACAGCGGCGAGTAGCCTCCAGGAGACCCTCGAATATTATGGCAATGACGAAAGCAGACTTAATCGAAGAGGTGTCCAAGGTCGTCGACATGACCCGGAAGGATTCGGAAGTCATCGTTGAGGCTATCTTCGATAGCGTGGTCCGCAGCTTACGGCAAGGGGACAAGATCGAAATCCGAGGCTTCGGTAGCTTCCGGACGCGCCAGCGGCAACCCCGCGTCGGCCGCAATCCAAAAACTGGCGCCCGGGTGGACGTCCCGGCCAAACGCATTCCGTTTTTCAAGCCATCGAAAGAGTTGAAAGACATCGTCAACGGCCACGAGAGTCCCGAAGGCATCGATACGGACGATTAAGGATGGACCAGCTTTGGAGCCCCTGGCGGTATCGCTACGCTACCCAGAGTAAGTCCCCTATTTCTGGTGCCTGCGTTTTCTGCGACACCTCATCCTCAACCGACGACGAATCGAATTTCGTCATCTATCGCGGAATCAGCTGTTACGTCCTCTTAAACTTGTACCCTTACACAAGTGGCCATCTTCTCGTCGTTCCTTACGAGCATGTCGATTCGCTGGCCGCAGCTAGCCCTGACGCCACCGCCGAAATGATGGCGCTGGCCCGCACGGCCGAAACCGCCCTCCGAACCGTCTATAAGCCCGGCGGCATCAACCTCGGCATGAATTTGGGCGAATGCGCCGGAGCCGGGGTCGCCGGGCACATCCATCTCCATGTCCTTCCCCGCTGGTTCGGCGACGCAAACTTTCTCTCCGTCATCGGGGAAACCAGGGTCCTGCTCGAAGAACTGCCCGTGACGTGGCAACGTCTCCGCGACGCCTTCGCCGCTATTTGTTCTTAGCCCCGCACGCCCCGCGCGCCAAATCCGTCTCCGCGCCAATCAAGCCAAACGCGCTCCAATTCTCTTCCGTCGTAATCCGCTTCAGTAATTTGCACGCCCGCTCGGCCTGCCCTTCCTGACGCAGAAACACGGTCACGCCATACGCCGCCGTGGCAAAACTGTTTCCCGCTGCGGGTCCCCCGGTCGTCTGCTCCTCCGTCCGCAAACCCTTATAAAACAGCAACGCCCGATGGTAGGCTGTATTCTCCTTTACGTTCATCTTTTCCGTAATCCGGTCCAGTAACTGCCGCGCTTCCGCCAGCTTCCCCGCGCGGCGCAGCGCCCGATACGTCCAATCCGTGAGCGCCACCCGCGCGTCATCATCCAGCGCGTAGCAACTCCGCCAATCCGCCGGCAAACCATGGAGAAAAGGCGGCTTCGGCTTGTCGCCCATCGCCAGACACCGCGTGTATTCCCGCGCCGCGTGGTTGTAGTCCCCGCGCAGAAAATACGCCAGGGCCAAATGATAAGCCACATCAAAACTTGCCGGCACCATCGTCGCCGCCGACTTCAAATCCACCAGCGCCGCGTCGAACCTCCGAATCGACAAAAGCCGATGGCCCCGATACCGGAGAAACCGCACATCGTCCGGATAGATCTGCGACCCACGCGTGTAAATCGGAATCGCATCGCCAAACCGCAAAAACTGATCCCGCGCTCGTGCCGCCCCAAAAATCAGATCAGCCTTGTCGCCCCCTTGAGCCAAAGCTAAATCCGCCTTGGCCACCACCCCGGTTGGATCAGGTCGCGCAAAATAAGCCTTCCCGAGCGGTGAGTACACCTCCGGTTCGGTCCGTTGGGCCCATAAGGACGCTACGCAAATCAAAAAACTAAGGCAGGTCCCCTTCATTGTCTCCTTTGACTTTAACCTACTGGAAGCAGCAATGGGTTCTTGCGTCGGTTGTAATGTGTTTTAATAAAGGCAAGATTTTTTGTCGTACCGGGATTGTAATGGGATTTAACTGGTCCGTGCTGCGTCGCTACGCGTGGCTATTGCCGCTGCTTGCCTTTTTTTGTACCGCCACGTATTGGCGGTCGCTCAGCCTGCCGCTCATCAGCGACGACTACCTGCAAATTGAAATTGGTCGCAAATATGGACCGATCTCTTCCTGGCCGGACCTCGCCAACGACGCACTCTACCGTTGTCGCGCCACCTCCATCGTTGTCACGCATTGGACCGAACAAATGTTCGGCGTGAATCCCTTGTGGTTCAACCTCTCCAGTCTGCTCATACATTTCGGTAACTGTTCACTCGTCATTTTGCTCGGCTTCTGGCGACCGATAGGCTTCGCCCTATCCGTCCCGGCGGCCTGTATCTTCGCCTTCCTCCAGCGCCCCCACGAAGCCGTCATTTGGTACGCCGCCTTACCCGAACTCCTCGTCTTCACCTTCACCTTGGCCGCCTTGGTTGCTTGGATTCTCCATTGCAACAGCCGACAGTGGCACTGGTTCGCTCTTTCGATGGCCGCCTTCCTCCTCGCCCTCCTGTCGAAAGAATCGGCCGTAGTCTTCGTCCCCCTCGCTCTTGTCGTCGCGGTGGCGGAACCCAAACTCTGGTGGCGCCTGACCCCAGCTATCGCCCTCTCCGTTCTGTACTTCCTCGCCATTTACGGCGACCGGCAAACCCATCTTCATTTCAACGATGGAACGTTCTCCCTCTCCGCTCCGTTCTGGTCCGCCGAACTCAGAACCATCGGTCGCCTCCTCGGCTTCTGGGGCACCGCCGCTCTGCTCGTCCTGGCCGCTTGGCACCGCAGTTGGAAGCTGATCGGCCTCTGCGTACTCTGGATGGTCATCACCCTTTTGCCTCATAGCTTTCTCACCTACCAGCCCCTTGCACCCAGCCGCCACGCCTACATGGCCGCCGTCGGCAAGGCCTTCTTGCTCGGTCTGGCGTGGCTCACCCTCCGCGAACGCTTCCCGCGGCACCAGGCAATTTCGATCGCCGTCGCCGCCATCTGCGTCGTTCAGCAAACCTCCTACGTCTCGACCTACAAACACGGCCGGTTCGTCGAACGCGCCAAGCCAACCGAACGGCTCATCGCAGCCACGATTGACTATTCCGGCCCCGTACAGCTTAATTGTTTCCCGTATCCACTCGAAGTGGCCAAATTGGTCCTGAAACTGCGCACGGGAACTCGGGTCCGCCTAGCCGCGGAAGGCGATCCCGACGAACCTCGCATCGTCGACTACTGCGCCGCTACGGATTAGGCCGCTTATAGGCGCTCTCCAAATACCGCTTCGACTCCTTCCCCGCGTCCGACTCCGGCGCCCCTTTCACCGCCTCCGCATACGCCGCCCGCGCCTGGCTCCGCTTTCCCATTACATCGTAGGCCTGCCCCATCCGCATCCACGCGTTCATCCCCGTGTTCACGTCCACCTCGCTCGCGGCCGCCGTCACCTTCGCTAAGTTCTCGAGCGCCCCCGCATAGTCCCGATACCAAAACAACAAATTCCCCCGCGCGTATTGAATCTTTCCCGAAGGCAGACTCTTCAACCCCGGAGCCCCCTGACGTCTCAACTCATCCATCCGCCCCAACACCGCCAGCGCCTCGTCCTTGTTTCCCAAGTCCCCATACATCTGCACCAACTCCAACCGGTAAAGGTAGTTCCGCGGAAAAAGCCGAATCAACTCCAGCAGCAGCGGCACCGCCTTTTCCGCATGGCGATCCCGCCGGTACGCCACCGCCAGCGCAATCATCGCGTCCACCTTGTTCTTATCCCCCTTGGCCGCCACCAACTCCACCATCCGCAACCCGCCCTCCCGATCCCCTCGAAACCCAATCAAAAAGCCCAACAACTTCCACGTAAACGGTAAACTCCCCACTATATAGTCGTGTACCCCTTGCACCAAAAACGCATCAATCCGGCTCGGATCCGCCTGCGTCACCTGCATCTGCAACTTCCGCGACGCCGTAAACTCCTTCAAAGACTCCCGCCAAAGCTTCCGAATCAAAAAGTTATAATTCGCCCGCAACCCATGCGCCACGCCCAAATAATAGAGGGCATCCAGGTCCTTGGGACTCGTCGCCAACCGCGCCTCGCTCAACGCAATCGCCCGGTCAATCGAACTATCAAATCGTTTCTGTTCCGCCGGCGACGCCACAATTTTGCCCCGCTGCAAAAACGGGTTATTCCCTGTCACGAGCTCACTCTCGAGCGCCCCCGCTCGATCCATCTCCCGATACAGAATCGCTTGCGCCAAGTGGTTATACCCCGCCGACTCGTTCGGTCGGGCCGCAATCTCACTTTCGAAGATCGCAATCGCCGGTTCGTATTCCAAATTGTAAAAATAGTCGAAACCGTTGCTCACCGACTGCGCCGCCAGCGCCACCGGAACCAAAATCGCCAGCCAAAGTAAGTTCATAGTTGCTGCAAAGCCCACCGGGCATGTTCTTCGACCACTATATCGCCCCCCGCCGCTAACCGTTCCAACGGCTCCCGAAACCTGGCCAATCCCGCATTCCCCATCGCGATGCACACGTTCCGCAAAAAACTCTGGTGCCGCGTCCGCTCGACCGGCGTCCCCGCAAACATGGCCCCAAACTCCTCCCGGCTCAACGCCGCCAGCCTCTCAAGCGGCGGATCAATTATCGCCCCATCATTTCCCACCGCCGCCGCCCGCCCATTCCACGGGCAAACATCCTGGCAAATGTCACACCCAAACACCTGCCGCCCCATCGCGCCCCGCAAGTCCTCCGGCACCGTCCCCTTCAACTCAATATTCAAATACGCGATACAGAGCCGGGCATCCAACTCCCCCCCGTTCAACGCCGCAGTCGGGCACGCGTCGATACACCGCGTACACGTCCCGCAACGGTCCGCCGGCGGACCATCCACTTCCAACTCCAGCGACCAAATCACCTCGCCCAAAAAGAACCACGACCCCTGACCCTGGTTGATCAAACACGTATTCTTCCCAATCCACCCCAACCCCGCCAACCGCGCCAGCGACCGCTCCAGCACCGGCGCCGTATCGACGCAAATCTTGTAATCAAACTCAGTCCGCTCCGCCACCGCCGCCACAACCCGCTCCAAACCCGCCCGCAGAGTCCGATGGTAATCCTCGCCCCACGCGTACCGCGAAATCCAGGCCCTCTCGGCATCATTGAACGAAATCGAGTAAGGCACCGGCGAGTTATACAACTGCCCCACCACCAACACACTCCGCGCCGAAGGCAGCAGCGTCCGCACGTCTCCCCGTTTGTCCGCCCGATGGTCGGTCAAGTAGCCCATCCGCCCTGCCAACCCCCGCTCCGCCCAGCTCATGTACTTCGCATGGTCGACATACGGCCCCACCGGCGCAATCCCCGCCAACGCAAACCCGTTCGCCGCCGCCACCCGCTTCACCATCGCCGCGTCGATCATTGCGCCTTAAGGTCCACCGCCTTCGTCTCGTTTTCCTCCACCTTCACCGCTACCCCGCCGTCAACCAAGATAGCCAAAAACGAATCGTCCATCCAAGCCCCCGGCTCCACCCGTTTGAAGGCGAAAACCTGATAGCTCCCCGGCCCCACTCCGTCCATCTCATACCGTCCTTCGCTATCCGCCTCCACCGCCCTATATCGGCTCTGCCGCAGCGGCTGATCCGCCGCCGGCACCAGCGCCACCACCGCCCCCGCCGCCGTCTTCCCCGTCACCTTCCCGCCCTTCATGGAAACCACCCAAACCGTCTCGACCGTCAGCCCCGCCGCCCCGCTCAAATCCAGCGTGGCCTCCCGATCCCCCACCGTTACCGCTTGCAGGAACGCCCCGGCTGGCAAGTTGTAGAGATTCGCCGTATACCGGCTCGGCAACAAAGGCCCAATTTCAAAGGCACCCTCGGTTGTCACCCGCGCCGCTCCTCCGCCTCCAATCACATCCTCAGGCGACTCTATCGCCACCCGAATTGTGCTCAGATTCACCGCCCCCTTCCCTTCCACCTGGATCCGCCCCCGGATTTGTACCCCCGGCTGCAACGTCAACACAACGTCCTCCACGTCCCGCCTCACATCCACCAGCATTCGCGCCTGGATCGTTCGCTTGTCGTAGTAAAGGTTGGCCATCAAGTCATACTGACCCGGCATGATCCCGTTTACGGCGAACTTACCTCCGGGGTCATGTACGCCGATCGTCACCGGCATATCGGAAGGCGTTGCGCCAATTCCCCGCGGATTGATCGAAATGTTAAGACTCGTCACCGGACTGTTCGTTAACCCATTTATCACCCGCCCCGCCAATCGATACCCAATGCCCGGACGCAGCGCAATGTTGATTCCGCGTTGTTCCTGGCCAGCCCCCAACAACAGTGGAGCGGTCTTATCCACATCGGTCACCGCGGGATAAAAAGTCGGAGGATACAACAGAGCTTGACCCGCCGTTCTCGGTGCCGCCGCGCGCACGTAATATCGGTCCTGACGCAAACCAAACAGCCGATATTGGCCCCGATCGTCCGTTGCCGTATTGGCCACATGAACCATCTGCCGATGCCCCCCCACATACGCGCGTCGCGACAGAGTCACCTGCGCCCCCACAATCGGCTCACTCTCTTCATCGGTCACCGTCCCACTAATTGCACCTCCCGGCCAAAGCAGAATCGGCGACACCCTCGCTCCGCTTCCGGCTGTCAACTCCACTGCCGGGTCCGCCGCGCCGTCCGCGAAAAACCCGATTCGCTCCGCCCGTAGCTGGTAACGACCTGGCTTTATTCCCACGAATCGGAACTTTCCTGTCGCATCTGTAACCACTACCGCCGTCGGCATCGCCGGTCCATAGATCTGAACACTAACCGTCCGCAGCGGCGCCCCGCTCAATGCGTGCACAACCGTCCCCTCCACCACCAGAGGATCCTGCGCCCACGCCAGCCCAACTAATCCAATTACAGACAAGAATCGCACGCCCTTTCATCCTACCGCTACAGTAATCACTTGAATCGAGAATCGCTAAAATGGTTTAGCCACTCCTTCCAGCGGGATATGGAAGTGCTCATCTTCGGATCCGGAGGCCAACCTCTCCTCGTCTTCCCCACCTCCATGGGCCGCATCTTCGACTACGAACAGCGCGACATGATCGGTGCCGCCAACGGAGCCTACGAAACCGGCACCATCCAAGCGTTCTGTATCGATAGCGTCGACTCCGAATCCTGGTACAGCAAAGCCTGCCATCCCCGCGACTGCGTGCTCCGACACGGCCAATTCCTCGACGAAGCCCCCCCTTATCCGACGGCGCAACAACACCTCCAAGGTCTTCCCCACCGGTTGCAGCTTCGGCGGCTCCTTCTACATTCGCCAATTCGTCGACGGCTACTATGACGAAAACGTCTATTTCAATTGCCCGCCAGACTTTCTACACAATCTCTTCGCCCCCCGCGCCATTCATCAAATGCGCCATTTTTGCCGCCCCTAAAACGATCGCCTCAGCCGGATCCTCCATGCCAAGGGTATCCCTCACACCCTCGACATCTGGAGCGATGGCGCAGGACACGATTGGCCGTGGTGGGACGCCATGCCGAAGCCCGTCGGAGGTCGCCCTCCCCCCGCTCTACCGCGTCCCGAAAGAACCCAGGAAGCTCGAGATCCAAGGCTTCCCATCACTCTACACTTTCCAAGCCGTAATCTCCGCCGCCTCCGATCCGCAGGTTTCCCCTCGATCCGGCCGGCGACTGGTCGCTCCTCGGCCAAGCGATTGTTGGTCGAAACGATCCCGAAAGCGTCGTGCTTCTCGAAATTGACCCGACCCGCCAAAACAACGCACTGCGACTTCGTCGTCACCGAACGGCAATTCGGCGTCCGCGCTGTCCGCATCACCCAACTCCTCCGTCAAGGCAGCAAGTTTTTCTACGAACGCGCCGTCCGCCAAGCGCAGGTCTCCTTCGATTGGCGGGATTCGCTCGACGTGAACTGGGCCGGTCACCCCAACACTCTCTCTCGATCAGGTCTCAATCATCCCCGCCGAACGAAGCCAATGGATTCTCCAAGAACGCTGCGACTTCCACCGGTTCGTTGCCCCCCCCCCGGCCCCCCAAAGCCGATAACCGAGTCATGTTCATCGGCCAATTCGCCGTCGGCTTCTTCGTCCGCATGCGCAGCGGAGCGATACTGGGAGTAGATCAAAACAATGGCCAGAAATGGGTCGGTGCCTCAGCCGCCCGGTGGCCCGCCGAGTCACCAGTGGAAACCCTCGAATCCAGAATCAAAACGGTACTTCCCCCCCAGTATGAAGACTGCTACGAAGAAGTCCAGCCGATCTCCATGGGCTCCGCCGGCCTGCGATACGATGCGACCGGCCAAGTCGCCTGGAACGAAATCTGGGGGTCCTTCTGCGATCTCGCCATGGCCGGTGGCCCGCCTCACAAAGGGACCCTACTCCTCCCCGGAACCGAATCCGATCCTACGGTGGTAGCCGAAATCTGTCGCGGCATCCAATTGGTGACCGGCCTCCCCGCCGACCAATCGCCGACCCCGGGCTGGGTCCGCGTCGGCTGCGACAGCCCCACGATGGCCGACTGGCTCTGCCGCGCCATCAACATGGAAAACGTCTCCGCTCGCTGTGAAGACTCCATGCTCGAACTCCCCGCCGGTCCTGGCTACCGTCTCGAAAAAGAGATCAAGAATGTCATTACGGTGATTGCCAAAACCTGTCACTACTGGGTCGAACACATGTGGACAGCCCAGCAAAGAGAGATCGCCGCGCTGTTCACGAGACTCGCCCGAGACTTCGCGCTAATCCAACCATCCCCCGGAGACGGCGAAGCAATTGCCGACGCCATCCACCAAGCCACCGGCCTCCTGCCATCAGCCCATCACTACCCCGGCTGGCTAGGCTTCGAGTGCGTCGACGTCCCCACCGCCATCTGGATGATGCGAGCCTTGGTCGTCAGCAACGTCCTCGCCCGTCGCGAAGACACCGTCCTGTTCGTTCCCGTCCATTCCAACGGCGAAGCCGTCATCCAAACCGTAGTTCAAGTTCACAGCCTCGCCCTCGGTCACGTTACTTCTTCGACGCCTCAAGTAAAAAGTTAGGAGTGGGCGTCGAAACGATCCGATCCAACCGGAAGCCATTCGCGTCCAACGACTCCCGCCACTCCCGCTCGCTACGATCCTTGCCGCCGCAGAAGACCATCGTATTGATGACCATGTTTCATTCGAGCATCCCGCGACTTCGCATCGTCTTCCGGCACCATCGCTTGAAACAGCGCCAGCTTCGCGTACGGAGGCATGGCTCGGTGGACCGATGGTAGAATCCTTGCCGCTTGCTCATCAAGAACAAAAGCCAATTGCCGGTCGAGGCGAGTCATAGGCAAACGTTATAGGCTGACCCAAAACCCGCAACGACGTCCGGACTAGGGGCAAAACTGTCACCTCCCAGGCGATCACGAGGCAATTCAGGCCCGTTGCATGCGAAAGTAAGTTGATCCATGGTGATGACGAAAAACAAAGGCGCACTGAAAATCGCAGCACGAAAACCGCGGCTCTTAACCGAAGAGCGAAGAAGAGAAATCATTGCGATGATCGACCGGCAGGGGCGCATTATGATCTCAGAGGTATCCCGCCACTTTGAAATCTCATCCGTGACGGCACGGACGGATATCAACGTGTTAGGGGAGCGGAATCTCCTGGTTCGTTCGCACGGCGGCGCAATCCGCAAGCACGATCCCTCTGCGGACGCCCCTCTGGAGGTTAAGGAGTCACTGCACCACGAAGAAAAAGTCAAGATCGGCGAGGCGGCCGCCGCGCTGGTCCGCGAGGGTCAAACCGTTTTACTCGACTCCGGCACCACCACTCTCGAAGTAGCCCGCGCTATCAGGCGGCAGAAATTGACGAGAGTTACGGTGGTCACCAACTCGTTAACCATCGCTTGGGAGTTGAGTCCAGTGCCGGACATCAACTTGATCATGGTGGGTGGGATGCACCGGCCGATCTCCCGCTCGTTCGCCGGTCCTCAGGCGCAGAGACTCCTAGCGGATTTGCGGGTGGACCATCTGTTTCTTGGAGTAGACGGTTTGGAGCCGGAGGTAGGACCCTCGACACCCGACATTCTCGAAGCGGAACTTAACGCCACCATGATCCGCTCGGCCCGCGAGGTGACCGTGGTGACGGATTCGAGCAAGATTGGCCGATCGAGTTTGTCGACCATCGCCCCGATAACAAGCGTTAACCGAATCATCACGGATCGTGGGATTTCTGGGCTGCACAAAGAGATTCTGGAAGGTAAGGGCATCAAGGTTCTCGTGGTCGGAGAAGCCGATTGATTAAGCGGGTGCAAGCCGCCTTTGCACTAGCCGCAATCCTTTGCGTGTGGCGGTTGGCGGGGATGGCCGGAGCACCGCCTGTGGTGATGGAAGACGTCAGTCGCCTCGGCGGCGTCGACTTCGTTTTGAGGAACGGCGCGGCGGGCGAGTGGAGACAGATCGAAACCATGGTCGCCGGAGCGGTCGCCTTCGACGCTGATGGCGACCGCCGCACCGACCTCTTTTTTGTCAATGGCGCGTCCGGGCCGAACCTGCGAAAGGAGCTTCCGGGAGACGGAAACCGACTCTATCGGAACAGTGGAGACGGCACCTTCGCAGACGTCACGGCGGCGTCAGGGCTGACAGGCGATGGCTTCGGGATCGGGGGCGCGGCGGCGGATTTCGATAACGACGGTGACCAGGATCTGTTCGTTGCCGGAGTCGGACGGAACTTCCTATACCGGAACCGCGGTGATGGGACGTTTGAAAACGCGACGGCCCAGACCGGGTTGGAGAGCGGCAAAGGATGGGCCGTTTCGGCAGGATGGTTTGACTATGACGCCGACGGGCATCTCGATCTTTTCGTGGTGAATTACGTGGCTTGGCAGCCTGGCGTGGATCCGCCTTGCAAGACGGGAGGTATAAGAACGTACTGCCATCCCCGGCACTACGCAGGTTTGCCCAATCAGTTGTATCACAACAATGGCGACGGGACGTTTCGCGATGTTTCGGCAGCTTCGGGAATCGGAGCGGCCGTGGGTAAGGGTATGGGCCTTGCGTTTCTCGACTTCGATGCCGACGGGCGGTTGGACGTGTTTGTGGCTAACGATGCCGTGCCTAATTTCCTCTTTCGCAATGAGGGGAACGGGCGATTTGGTGAGGTGGGAATGCGCGCGGGCGTGGGGCTGAACGAGGACGGTCGGGCGCTGAGCACCATGGGGGCGGACGCCAGAGACGTCAACAACGACGGGCGGGAAGATCTGTGGCTCACCGCCAACGCTAACGAGACGTTTCCGCTCTTTGTCAACCTGGGCCGCGCACTGTTTGGGGACGAAACGTATTCGAGCACCATCGGTAAATCGACGATGGCGTTTACCGGTTGGAGCAATGGGATCTTCGACCTGAACAACGATGGACGGAAGGATTTGTTTGCGGCCTGCGGTTCGATTGACTCCAATACCGAAGCGTTTTCGCATCGGTCGTCCAAACAGGCGAATCAGGTGTTTGTGAACCGGGGCGGGGGAGTTTTTACGCCCGCGATCGGGGTGTCGGGCGCGGCGATGCATCGGGGGGCGGCGTTTGCGGATTTCGATGGGGATGGAAGAGTGGACGTCGCCGTCACCCGAATTGGAGAGCCGGCGCTGCTCCTCCGGAACGCTTCGAAAACAACCGGGCATTGGCTCGCCATCCGCTTGCGCGGCCGACGCGCGAATCGGGACGGCCTGGGAGCGATGATTCGCGTTCGGGGATCCTCCGGGGCGGACCAGTGGAACCGGGTGACCACAGCGGTCGGCTACGGGTCGTCAAGCGACCGGGTGGCGCATTTTGGAATGGGGCCGGATGCGCGGGCCGTCGAAATTGAAATCCAGTGGCCCGGCGGAGCGAAGCAAATCCTCAGGGACGTCGCGGTGAACCGGGTGTTGGATGTGGAGCAGCGTTAAGGCTGCTTTCGACGGAAAGCAAGCTCACCGAGACGGAGTTCCCGGGCTGCCTCGGCGTCGCGGCGGAGCCGCTGATAGGCTCTGGCGAGAAGGAAATGGGGGTTGGCATCGTTGGGATTGCGGCGGACGGCTTCTTCAAGTTGCCGGGCCGCCGTTTCGAGCTTGCCCTCTTGCAGGAGCACGCGACCCAGTTCGAGATAGGCGCGGGGAGAGGCCTTTTTGAAGTGCGCAGCTTGGGTAAGGACGCTGGCGGCCTCCGGCAGACGACCTTGGCGAAACAGAAACGCTCCGAGATCGACCCGGGCGTCCTCCGCGCCAGTTGGTCCCAGCGCGACCGCCCGGCGCAGGTGCCGCTCGGCCTCTGCGTCGCGGCCAAGGGCGAGATAATTCAAGCCCGCGGCACGATGAACGCGAGCCGAGGCCGTAGCCGCCAGCGCAAGGTCAAAGGCTTCACGAGCCGGTTCGTATTGCGCCATCGCGTGGCGGTTGCGGGCCAGATAGTAACAGCTGTCAACCGGTGGCTTCTCCAGCGTGCACGCGCGGAGGAGCGCCGGCTCAGCTTCGGGCAGACGGTTGCCGGAAACGCGCGCTAGGCCGAGGAAGCGCCAGGCTTGGGCGTCGGAGGGGGACCCCGCAACGGCGCGAACGAGTTCCGCTTCGGCGTCGGCGGCGCGACCGTCGGCTAGCAGTGCTCGCCCCCTTTCCAGGGCCGACTGGGCGGGCGTGAGGCAGGCGGAAAGAAGGAGAGTCAGCAAGAGCCGAGCCATGGTTCCCATCTTACAGCGGCTAATCCGTGATATTCTTCCTCCCGCAGGCCTCCCGATGAAAACCCTCGTTACCCTTTACCTTTTTGCTTTCGTTTGCGCAGCGCAATCGCCTCCCAACCCGCCAACGGCTGAGGAGGCCGAAAGACTTACCGCGTTGATCCGCAATTCGCCGAAGCTGCCTTGGGCCGGGTCTCCGCTGGCGATTCAAGCCAAGACGGCGGAGTGGAACAGCGACTATATCTCCTCTGTGGCGGCGGGGCGGAACGGCGAGACCTATCTGCTGCATCGAAACTTGGGCGAAGATGCCGTCGTGGTGATCGATGCCAAAGGGAAGTTGTTGCGCTCGTGGGGAAAGGGGATGTTCACGATTCCCCACAGCGTGCGGTTGGACCCGGCCGGGAACGTGTGGACGGTGGATTCAGGCAGTTCGGTTGTTATGAAGTTTTCACCGCAAGGCAAGCTGCTGCTGCGGATCGAAGTGGGCGAGTTGCCGGAAGGCACGAGGGGCGCGCGCGGAACGGCCGACATCGCCTTTGGCCCCGGCGGACGGGTGTTTATCGCCGATGGGTATCGCAATGCCCGAATTCTGGAGTATGACTCGGCCGGCAAACGAGTCCGCCAATGGGGGACCGCCGGGACGGGTCCAGGCCAGTTCAATTTGCCGCACGGAATAGCCCTGCGCGACGGGATCATCTACGTTGCAGACCGGCAGAACGGGCGGATTCAACGGTTCGACCTAGACGGCAAGTATCTCGGAGAGTGGACGCATCTGGGGAAAACGTTTTCGATTGCAACCGGGCCCGACGGAAACCTGTGGCTCGGCACGCACGCCCGAAACGTGGTCAACGAAGCACCCGGTTGGCTCGTCAACGTAGATCGCAAGACCGGGAAAGTGATGGGCTACGTCGAATCGCCCGGCCTGCATTCGGTCGACGCGGCACGGAAGGGAGAGATACTCTCCGATCCGGGCCGCGGCAATCTGAACCGGGTACTCTGGCACCGCCGGCCCAACTAGCGCGAACCCGTGGGCGTGGGCGGACTCTTCTTCGGAGCGCGGGGCTGCTGGATCGGTTCGCCGAGCAAAGGGGCCATCTGGTTGGCCAGCGCTGGGTTCCGCTCGACACCTTCGCCGTTGCGATACAGGTTCCAGGCATGGCGAGCGGCATCGAGATCGCCCGCGGCCCCAGCCTTCATCCACCATTTGCCGGCTTCAACGTAATTCTGGGCGACGCCTTTACCCGTGGCGTAAAGCATCGCCACAGCGGCTTGAGCGGGCACGTAACCGGCTTCGGCGGACTGTAGCGTAAGCGCAAAACCCGCGGCAACTCTCCGCTCCCGGAGAGCCTCACCACCGCGGCAGAACTTGTCTACAGATGTTTCCTTTCCCGCGGCGGCACAGCTCTCGTACTTCTTCATTTCCACAGTTTCCGCCGCGAATAGGCCTTCCACCCATTTCTGCCAACCACCTTCGGGCGAACGGCGACGCGGAGCACCGGCGGGCGGAGGCTCAAACGCGGGAGCAAGGGCGAGCGCGGCGGTCGAGCGAATCGGTTCGTCTTTGTCCTGATGGAGCGCAACCAGCGCGGCGAACAGAGCGGGATCCTGGCGGATGCCCTTCACTTGCAGCCGAGCGGCATAGGCTAAACCGTCGGCGGCGCTCAGGCGGCTGGCGTGATCAACTACCGGGTTGGTGGACAGTTGGATCAGGGCCGACTGCGCCTCCGGATAACGCCAATTCGCCAACAGCGCGAGCGCCCTGATCGCGGACTGGCTCACCTCGCGGGAGCTATCGGTCGTGAGCCGAGCCAGAGCGGCCGTTGTCGACGCGCCGAAGATGCCGTGTTTGGCAGTTTCGGCGGCGGCCGCGCGAACGGCGGCATCGGGGGACAAAAACAGCTTCTGCAGAACCGCTCCAGCCGGGGCTCCTCCGACCAGTGCGAGCGCGGCATAGTAACCGTTGACCGGGGCCGGAGCCTTACCGGCGAAGCCGCGGAGCACGCGGCTCTCCTCCGCCGAAAGTGGCAAAGTCTTGTTACGAAGCCGCGTGGCCCAGGACAGCGCATCGTCGTTACTCACCGGATGGTAGCTCCGGTCGTAGAGCTCGTCGAACTCCCGGTGCATCAGGTGATATCCCTTAGCCTTCAAGCGCGGGTAAGCGTCGCGGACACAGGTCAAATGGTTGTCCAGATCGCGACGCCCCAGGGTCAGGTAAAGTTCAGGAGCCTGGTTGACGAAGTCAATCGGCTCGGTGATTTCGGACGGCATCAGCCACGCGCCCCAACTATAGCCAATCGCGGCCGTGATGAGCTGCGGGTGGGTCATCGTGAACTCCATCGAGATCTTCGACCCCTCGCCTTTCCCGAACATGTAGACGCGTCGAGGGTTGATCGGGTAGGTCTTCTTCGCCCAGGCAATCAGCTTCTCGATCGGTTCGTGGTCGGCGGGTCCGAACTTGCGTGATTGCGGGGCGGGCGCAACCAGGACAAACTGATTCGCCAGGCCGAGGCGGAGCAGGCTCTGCCGCACCGGGAAGATATCATTGCCGGTAGGCGTGTCGTGCTCCTGGGAACAGATGATCAGGCCCATCCGCGGGGCGGGGTTGGCGGGGGCCTCGACGACATACTTCAGAACCGTCTTGCCGCTCGAATCGTGGAGCTCCCGCTCGGGTTCGAGAGCGGAAAGGTTACCGGTAAGCAGAACAACTGCCAGAAGAGATCGCTGCATCGTGAGTTTCTACCTTTAGCGTGCGTTTGCCTTCAACTTCTTTTCGAGAGTACCATCCGGCCGATCTCACTGATAAGATGCTACGAAGAAGCGAACCCAATCCTCCATGAAAGCCACTGTTATTTCGTTGTGTTTCCTCTGCACCAGTCTTGTGCTCAGCCAGACGGTTCAGGTCCCTTCGCCCAAGCAGGGGAGAGCCGGGGAGATCCTGCCCACGACGCGGTTTCGGCCGCGCACGGAACCCTATTCACCGACCGCGGCGGAAAAGCAACACATTCAAACGAAAATGGCGGCGCTGGACGCCGAGATCAGCGGCCTTCGAGCTCGCGGCGTAAGCGACCAAATACTGGTTGACGTCGAAATCTTCGCCGAGGCGGCGCGATGGATTCTGACGTTCCCGGAGGAGTTTTTCCGCCCCGAGTCCGTGGCGTCGACGTTGAGCGTGTTGGAAATGGGAATGGACCGCGCGACGCTGCTGCGCAAGGGCGAGTCGCCCTGGACCTCGCAAAAAGGGCGGTTGATTCGGGGATACCGTTCGGTGGTGGATGGATCCGTGCAGCCGTACCGGTTGACCGTACCGGAGGAATACGACGGGCTAAGGCCGCTTCCGCTCGACGTAATCGAGCACGGGCGGTACGTTACGCGGTACGAAGTCGAGTTCATCAGCGCCTTTGCCAAGCGGGGCCCCGACCGGCCGCACCTGCCGGGTACGATTCAGATTGAACTATTCGGTCGAGGCAACAACGCCTTTCATTGGCCCGGCGAGACGGATATTTTCGAAGGCATCGCGGCTGTCTCGAAAGCTTACAAAGTGGACAAAGACAGGGTCGCCCTGCGCGGGTTCTCCATGGGAGGTGCCGGGGTGTGGCATTCGGCCCTGCATTTCCCGGGGGAATGGGCGTCGGTCGAGGCGGGGGCCGGGGACAACGAATCCCATCGGATGCGGCTGGTGACGGACTTGGCACCGCATCAGCAGGCGATGTGCCGGATTTTCGACAACACCTACGAATGGATGTTGAACGCGTTCAACATGCCGTTCATTGGGTATGTGGGTGAAATCGACGGGACCTTCTCCAAGCACGTCGCAGCGCGGCAGCAGTTGATGCGGGAGGGTTTCCACCTGGAGGGGGAGTCGTTCACGACCGGCTTACGGGTGAAGGAGGTGCCTTCCATTGTGTTCCTGGTCGCTCCGAATACGCCCCATGCCACCGATCCGGAGTTTCGGAAACGGATGGACGCGATGCATCTGGAAAACCTAAAGCGGGGCCGCGTCTCGCCGGACCACCTGCGCTTCCTGACCTATACGACCCGGTACAACCGAAGCCACTGGGCAACCCTGGACGGTCTTGAAAAACACTACGAACGGGCCGAAATTGAGGCCAAGCGGCTCGGAAATCGCAGCCGGTACGAGATCAAAACGAAGAATCTGAATCGGCTCACGCTGCGGGAAACTGAGCGGGCAGCCACAGTGGTCATCGACGGCCAGCAAATGACGGTAACCGGAGCTCCGGAGTTGGTTTTCGCAAAATCAGCCGGAAAGTGGCAGCCGACGACAAGGATCGAACCCGCCGGTTTACGGAAACGGCATCGGCTGCAAGGGCCGATTGACGATGCGTTTCTCGAACCGTTTCTCATCGTCAAGCCGACCGGGGTGCCCTGGAACGCCGCCGCCCACGAGCAGGCGCTGGCGATCCTGGCCCGCTTCGATCGCCAGTATCAGTTGGCGTACCGCGGGCATCTGCGCGTGAAAGACGACAAGGACGTCACGGCGGCCGACCTGGAAAACTATCACATCGTCCTGTTTGGGGACCCGGGCAGTAACCGAATGATGGAGAAGGTCGCCGGGAAACTGCCGTTCACCTGGGGCCGGGAAACCGTCACCATGGGTGGCCAGCGGTTTGCGGCGGGCGAAGTGTTACCCGCGATGATCTACCCAAACCCATTAAGCCCCAAGCGTTACGTCGTGCTCAACAGCGGCTTGACGGCGCTGTGGGAAGACTGGGCCGGCGATTTCCCCACCCCGCAGTACGGCGACTATGCAATTCTGCGAGTCGGCGCGAAAGAACTGCCCGATGTGGCGATGGCCGGGTTGTTTAACGAGTCGTGGCGATTCGGTAGTGAAAGCGAAGCAAAGTAAATGACAATCCTCCCTTGCAACAGAGAACGGCCGCGAGTACACTGCTGTGAAAGTATTTTAATTCTTCGCAGGGTCTACTCTTCATGACACACCTTCGTCTTGCCGTTTTCGTTGCCCTCCTCCTTTCCGCTGCGCCCTTGGCGTGGTCCCAGGCTTCCAACGCGACTGTGCGGGGTGCCGTCACCGATTCGCAAAACGCCTTGATTCCGAACGCGAAGGTTGCTCTGCGCAACACAGCAACGGGGGTCGTCCGCGAATCCGTATCCAATAGCGCGGGCCTTTATGTGTTTCCCAACACCACCCCCGGCCCCTACCGCCTTCGCGTCGAGATGCCGGGTTTGCAGACGTTCGAAGGATCGTTAACCGTGCAAGTGCAGCAGGATGCGACCGTCGACGTGGTGATGCAGGTGGCGACGACGAATACACTTGTCGAGGTACAGGACGTCACGCCGCTGCTCAAGGTGGACTCGCCGTCTCTGGGAGCGTCCTTGGATCGGCGGCGCATCGAACAATTACCCGTCAATGGCCGCGGCTACCAAAACCTGCTCGTGATGGTACCGGGCATCCAGTGGTCGTCCCACGGCCACGGGATCGGTGGCATGGTTCGCGCGAATGGCCTGCGGAACGGTTCGAACACGTTAGTGGTGGATGGCTCCGCCCAGAATGAAGTATGGGAAGGATGGGACGTGGCGAGGACGCCAAGCCTGGACTCAGTCGAAGAGATTCGCGTCGAAGTCAACAACTCCTCGGCGAAGTTCTCCCGCCCAACCTCGGTAATCATGTCGACGCGGTCCGGCACCAATCAGTATCATGGCGTGCTGTTCTATACCAACCGCAACAGCGCTTACGGCGTCGCGCGGCGGCGCGAGGATAATTTCACCAAGGCCCCTTACACGAATCGCAACGAGTTCGGCCTGTCGCTGGGCGGCCCGCTGCACATTCCAAAGTTGTACAAGGGCACCAACCGTACGTTTTTCTTCTTCAATTGGGAATCGACTCGCTTCCTCGCCAACACGACCACCCGCATGTCGGTACCGACGGCGGAAATGCGCAATGGCGATTTCCGTGGCCTCGTCGATGCACAGGGACGCCGGACGACCCTCTACGACCCCCTGACGACCCAGGCGAACTGGTCGCGTCTGCCGATGACCTTCAACGGCGTGACCAACGTGATCAATCCCGCGCGACTCAGCCCGGTCGCGAAATTCCTGTTTGACCGGACGGCCCTGCCGAATCTGCCTAACGTGAATCCGCTCATCGATGCCAACTGGATCGGCGTCTTCCAGCGGCCGCTGTTGCAGGATACGCGGAATATCCGGATCGATCACCGATTCTCCGATCAGAATACGGTCTATTTCCGATACGCCTACAACCAGCACTACGAGCAGTACGGTGCCACCAGCGCGCCCTTCCTACCCGTGAACGATTTCAAGACCATCAACCAGACAACCCGCTGGTGGCCGAACCATGCGCTCTCCGGAACCTGGATCCACACCTTCTCGCCGACGTTGACCAACGAAGTTCTCATCTCCGGCATGCGCGACTGGCACAACCGGGGCGCAGGCGACAATAAGACAAACTACACCGGGCTCCTGGGGTTGCCGAATCCCTTCGGTGCCGTGAACTTTCCGACCATTGACGGCCTGTCGCTCGGTGTTTCTGGCGCGGACTACGTCATCGGTGGAGAGCAGCCATTCTATCTCGTCAGTAACCTGATCACGGCGCAGAACAACGCTACCAAAGTCGCCGGCAAACACGAATTCAGTTTCGGCCTCCAGTTTCGCTGGGAAGATATTCCGAAATCCATTGTCTCGGCCGCGGGCAACTTCAATACAGGCACCCAGGCCACGTCACTTTACGACACCACATCAACGCCTCAAAATCCCATCTCGACGCCCTTCACAGGACACCCGATGGCGAATCTGTACATGGGGCAGATGAACTACGCCGCGACATTCCGGCGGCCGTGGGCGTTTCTACGTCGGCAAGAGTATGCCCCTTACATCCAGGACAACTGGAAAATTAACCAGCGCTTAACCCTAAACCTGGGCCTGCGGTACGAATACCGGGCCCCATTGAATGACCGAAACGGCCTGTTGACCAGCTTTAGCCCGGAAAAACGGGCCTACGTAGTCGGTTCCAGCGTGGACAACTTCTTGAACCGGCAGGCGACCTTGCCGGCGAACCTGCGGGCGCTCAGCAACTTCGGCGGAAAGATCATCACCGCTCAGGAAGCCGGCCTGTCGAACAGCCTCGTGACCAATAACTGGAGGCAGTTCGGACCGCGAATCGGGTTTGCTTACAAGGCGCTATCCGGGCCAAAGGCGTTCGTCATCCGCGGCGGCTATCGGATCTCTTACTACACCCAGCCGATCGCCGATTGGTTCGGCAGCCAGCAGAATCAGCAGATTGTGTCGGCCTCATTCCAGAACAGCGTTACCAACACCGCCCTATCGCCGGACGGATTGCCCAACTATGGGTTACGTACCGTGCCCCAGCTTTTCGCCGGCGTCAACACGTCAGGCAACAACATCATCGACATCAACGATACCCGGACCATCGCGCGCGGCTTTGCCGCAATTCAGATCGATCCGTTCCTTCGCGACCCGAAGGTTCAAGATATGAATCTGACGGTAGAAAAAGAGATCTTTGACAACATGGTGGTACGCCTGGCTTATGTCGGAAACCGGACCACCAACATTCTGCAGACGGTGAACCTGAACGAGAGCATTCCTGACTACATCTGGCATGTCACCCGGCGGACTCCCCTGCCCACCGGTGAGTTTTCAGGCGTCGCCCGGCGGCCTTACGATCAGCAGGTCTACGGCAGCGTTAACCGGCTCAGCAGCCCGGGATACGCCAGTTGGAATGGCTTCCAGGCCGAGCTCGAACGACGTTTCAGCAAAGGCTTTGGCTTTCAATTGTTCTGGGTTTCCGGCAACACGCTGGGCACCACCGGCACGATTCAGCAAACCGATAACTTTTTACCGAACGCGATTCCCGTCGGCGAGCGGGAGCGCAACCGATTCCTCAACTTCCAGCGCGATCCGAACACGCCCAAACACCAATTCCGTTGGAATTGGATTGCCGATCTCCCGGTGGGCAAAGGAAAGGCGATCGGCGGTAACCTGCGCGGCTTCGTCGATAAGGTTGTCGGCGGGTGGCAGGTAGCGGGAACCGGTAACTTCCGGTCGAACTACTTTACCCTTCCGACTAACCTCTATCCGACGGGTAACCCGATCGAACAGTACGGCGAGAAGTATCCGATCGAAGACTGCCGCAGCGGGGTCTGTTTCCCCGGGTTCCTGTACTTTAATGGCTATATCCCGGCTAACCAAATCAACAGCGTCAACGCCCAAGGCAAACCGAATGGAGTAATGGGCGTTCCGGCGAACTACAAACCGGCGGCCGCGCCCCTGATCCCGTGGGGATCGACAACGCTTCCCGCCAATGCGCCAGCGAACACCGTGCTCACCCCGTTCTGGGATACGAACAACGTTTGGGTCCCCTTGAATAACAACACCGTGCAGCGGTTGCCGTTCAATGACAATTTAGTCCCTTGGCGCAACCAGTACATGAGCGCACCGAACCAATGGTTTCTCGATGCGTCACTTTTCAAGTTCACCAACCTGACCGAAAAGGTGGCGCTGCGGCTGAACATTGACTTCTTCAACGTGCTCAACAATCCGAACAATCCGATTGCCGTCGCCAACGATGGCATTCTCAGCACGCGGAACTCGGGGAGCGCGGCGCGGGTAGTGCAACTGACGGTTCGTCTACAGTTCTAACACGGCACAATTCCTTTGCTTTCGATTGCTTTGCGATACAATTCAGGGGATCTCGTTATGCTCCGACTTACCGCACTATTCCTTCTGGCGGCCACCTCCGGCTGGTCCGCCACCGACCGCGAAACGGCCGAATGGGTCATCCGCAGTGGCGGTCAGGTCATGCTGAATGGGCAGCGCTCCCCGGTCGGAGAGCTGCTCGCGCTGCCGGAAGGCGAATTCCGGATCACCGGAGTCGATCTCTTGGGGAGCCTCATCAGCGCCACAGAGCTCGAGAAATTGAGCGGGCTGACTGAGATAAAAGAGCTCTATCTGCCAGGACCGATGTTCAACCCGGCGTCCGGAAGTCGGCTCGACGCCAACGCGCAATTGAAGTTCCTCAGCGGCCTGCAAAAACTGGAGCGGCTTACGTTTGGCCTCCACTTCCTGACCCATGTTAATGTCCAGGACAAGGGCATGGCGCTCCTCACTCGGCTGGCCGCCTTAAAAGAGTTTCGTTGCTCCCAGTGCAAGCTCGAAAAGATGAGCTTGGCACCATTTGAAAACTTGCATTCGCTCGATCTGAGCAACTCAGAGTTCACCGACGAGGCAATGAAGGGCTTGGAACAATTGAAGGGTCTGCGGCGGCTGAGCCTGCGCGATACGTTGGTCACAGACGAGGGTTTGCGCTCGCTGGCGGGGTTGACCTCACTCGAAGATCTTGACCTCGGCGGCACCCGAGTGACCGACGCTGGAATGGCGCACTTGAAACAGTTGACCAAAATGCGCAAGCTGAATCTGCTGGGAGCGGCGATCACGGACGACTCGATCCCGGTCCTGGCGGGCATGACGCAAATGACCGAACTGACGCTCTATCGAAGCCGGATTACAAACGGCGGGCTGTCGCGTTTGGGAGCGTTGAAGGGGCTGACCGGATTGGACTTGCGCTACAGCCGGGTCACGCCAACGGCCCTACAGGCGTTTCGGACGGCGCTCCCGAACTGTAAAGTCGAGTTTGTGGGAGCTGCCGCGGTGGCCGGCAAACTGACGGTGGCCAAGCCAACCGGCACGAGCGAGAAGGCGCTGGCCGATTGGATCCTAGCGCTGGGCGGCAAGGCCGAGATGCCGGGCGGACGCCTCAAGGTGGTCTCGCTCGCCGCCTCCGGCATTGGCGATGCGCAATTAGGGTACCTGTCCGCTGCCACCGGCATCGAAGAGCTCAACCTCGAAGCCACCGAAGTCGGTGACCTCGGGCTGGCCTCCTTGAAGGGGATGGCCGCCTTGCGTCGGCTAAACCTGAGCCACACCACGATTACCGATAAAGGGTTGGCCCAACTTTCCGGCTTTACCCGGTTGCGTTCCCTCCGGCTCGGCGGCACCCAGATCCGCGGCGAGGGGCTGGCGGCACTGCGAGTCCTGCCAAACCTGACAGAGATCGATTTTACGGGCTCCGTCGTGGGCGACGAGGGTTTACGTCAACTCGCCGACATGCCCGCACTGGAGCGCCTCCTGCTCGCCAATACGGACATTAGCAGCGCGGGGTTGGCCGTGCTCGGCAAAATGGCCAAACTCCAAACCCTCGACCTCGCCGGCACCGACGCCGGCGACGACGGACTGAAGCATCTCGCCAGCATCATCAGCCTCCGTGAGTTGAATCTCGACCATAGCCGCGTCACCGAAAAGGGCTTCGAACTCTTGAGGCCCCTCCAGAACCTGGAACGCCTCGGACTACTGCATACCCGAGCCTCGAACCTGAGCATGGCCGCGGTCGCCAGCCTGCCGAAATTAGCGGTCTTGGGGCTGGACTATACCTCGATCGACGACAAAGGCTTGGCCGCCCTCAAAGGGCATCCAACGCTCCGGGAACTGAGCCTAGATTCGACCGGTACCTCCGACGCCGCCCTCGAAACGTTGCGGTCGCTTTCCGCGCTGCGAGTTCTCAACCTCTACCACACCACCGTCAGTGAACCGGGTTTCAACCAACTGAAGAGTGCGCTGCCGCAATGTAAAATCGTCTTCGACCGCGATTCTTCATTGCCCGTGCGGAGGAAAACGTAAATGATGCGGCAATTGGCTTCTATCCTGTTTTCCGCTGGCATCTTGCTCGCGGCCGATCCCGCCGACTGGATCACCGCGGCCGGAGGCGTCATGACTCGCGACGCGGCCGGGCGAGTCACCGGGGTCGACCTGCGATCGAGTTGGGTAACCGACGGGGATATGCCACTCCTCGCGAATCTGCCGCACCTGACCCGGCTGGATCTATCGTTCACGCGCATTACCGACCGGGGCATGCAGCAGTTGAAGGCAGCGCCTGGGATTGTTGAGCTCAACCTCTATTATGCCGAGCAAATCACCGACGAAGGAATGTCGGCGATTAAGGGTTGGAAGCGCCTGAAGCGGCTCAACGTCCGCGGCACGCGCATCACCGATACGACCCTCGAACACGCGGCCTCCGCCCCCGCGCTGGAAGCCCTGGACGTCGGCTACGCCCAAGTGACTGACGTCGGACTCGACCATCTGACGACCCTGACGAATCTGAAGGAACTGTCAATCGGCGGAAACAAAATCACCGACGCCGGGCTCCAGGCCCTCCGCTACCTGACGGGCTTGACCCATCTGGATTTAACCGGCATGCAGCGGACCGACTCCGGCCTCTGGTCGGTCAGCTTGACGGAACTGGGTGTAGGAGCCATCGCAACGTTGAAGGAGCTACGCCAACTGAAGCTCGATGGGCTGCCGGTATCAGGCCGCTGGCTGGAGCGGCTGAAAGGGCTGACCAAGCTGGAAACACTCTCTCTCCAGGGATGCACTCGCATCGGCGACGATGCCGGGGCGGCGATCGTCGCTTGGCCGAAGCTGAGAGCGGTGGATCTGAAAGGCACCGGGATGACGGGCGAGGCACTGGCGAGTATTCGGCAGGCGAAGCCCGGCGTGCGCGTGTTCTCCGGAAAATGGGAGAACCCCGGAACCGGTCGCCCGGTCGAATAGCACAGCGGAGGCCAGCCGATACCGGCCGACCTCTACCGGCTTACGCCAGCACCTGAGTTAACTTCCGGCTCGCCGTCGGGAACTTACCAACTTGGGCATGCATCACCTCATCGGCCAGGGTGAGGTAGAGGTCTCCAATCGTGCCGTTCAACTTCGTGTGCATGCCAGTCGCCAGGCGGCCAGCGCGACCAGCGAGAAGCAGAGCCATACCGCTATTCTTGTGCGGACCGGCCTCAGCGTGCTCATGAGTATAGACGAGACACGTATTATCGAACACCGTGCCATCGCCCTCCGGAATAGACTTCAACTTCGCAACGAGGTAGGCGAACTCCTCCACGTGCCACTTGCAGATATCTCGCAGAATACGCTGCCCTTCCACCCCGTCCGAACCTGGCGCCTTGCCATCGGCATGCGTATAGTCGTGATGACGAGCGGCCGTGTAGCCCAGCCAGGGGAACCGCGATAGGCCCTGACATTTGGTAAGCATGTAAGACGCCACCCTCGTTTGACGCGTGGAAAGCGCCGCCGCCAGCAAATCACTTTGCAGCTTCGCAATTCGGGGCCAATCCTTCATGTCGCCGTCAAAGTCGGGAGCGTCCACGCGGCGGTACTCGGGAGGAAGCCCCGCAATAGCGCGCTCCAAGTCGCGGATGCCGGACAAATGCTCATCCATGCGGGCCTGGTCGTCCTTCGGGATATGCTTCTTGAGCAGGTTGGCATCGCTCCGAACCGCGTCCAGAATACTACGTTTCCGGTTCACCCAACCCTCTTCCCGCTCGCCAAAAAGTCGATCAAAAAGCTTGTGCGGAATCATCTCCGGCGGCAAAGCGCGTTCATAACCGGCCCAGCTCATATTGCGCTGAATGCTCTCCCCGAACGACTCCTGGGAAACGCCAATCTGCAACGAACGAAAGCGGGATTCGCCGCCGATCTTGGACGCAATTACCTGATCGATCGAGGCTCCGCTTGCCCCGCGACCGCTAAACGGCGTACAGCTCATCAGTCCACTCATCGACTTGTGATGCCCGTTGCCCGGCCCCGGAGCCGCGGCGGCCGCGTTATCAAGCCCGGAGATAACGTGAACGTCCTTGCGATAAGGCGCCAATGGAGCCAGGCAGGACGTCATCCGGTAGTCGCTCCCCTCTTCGGAAGGAATCCAGTAGCGTTCGGGAATGCCGTTGCCGTTGAACCAAAGGACGAAGCGGGTCTCGATGGGCTTCGCTGCGGCGGCGTAGGCCGTGCCGTGCGAGTTGAACATAGAAACGAGAGGCGGCAAGCCGACCGTGATGCCGGAACCGGCGGCCGTGAATCCTTGCAACAAGGTGCGGCGGGATAGCCTAGCGCGCTTGGTTATGATTTGCGACATGGACAGTCTCTCCTGGGCTGGGGAACTCTTTTGACTTGATGAAAGAAACCATCAACTCTTTGAAACGGAACTGCGAGGCACGGAAATCGGACAACACGTTGCGGATCAGCGGACGGTCGCCAGACGTCTCCATTCTCCCGGTAGCATAGCGAAAATACTGCTTCACGACACACTCTTGACACTGGGCACTTTCAAACAATACCTTGCCGAGTTCAACCGGTGAGGAGAAGTTGGAATTCGCCACGCCCGCCACGTGGCCCTTGGTATCAATGGCGAGTTCTACCGTTTTCGGCGGCGTTCGGCGGTTGTACCGGCCACCCGCGGAAAAAGAGAGCTTGAAGGTTTCCCGCCGGGCGCCAATCGCGTCAAACTTTTCAAAGCCAAAACCGATCGGATCAATCAAATTGTGACAGGTAAAGCAACTCGGGTTCGTGACGTGCCCGCCTAGGCGTTCCCGATTCGTTTGGGGCTTGGCTTCGGTCACATCCGGCAGATTCGTATTGATCCCCGGCGGAGGCTCGGCAACGTGCTGGCAAAGAAACTGTTCTCGAACGAAAAGGCCCCGGGCTGTCGGAGCAGTCTCATCCGGCTTGGCCGTCAGAGCCAGAAAAAGCGCCTGGCCAAGCAGTCCGGAACGTTCCGACGCCGCCGGGAACGCAACCCGTGAGAACTCGCGCGCAGGCGCCGGGACACCATAAATTGCCGCCAGTTCGCTGTTCATAAAGCCATAATCGGCGCGCACAAAGTCCATGAAGTTGCGGTCGCTCCAAACGAGGTCCCCAAGAAAGACACGTGCCTCTTCAGTCATCGCAACAGCGGTTTCCCGGGTGAACTGGGGATAGCGACGGCGATCTTTGCTCGCTGTCAAAATACGGTCGAAACGGATCCATTGAGACACAAACTCATCGAAAGCGTCGCGTGCCTTGGTGTGATCCAGCATTCGGCGCGCTGCCCGCTCTACGGCCTCAGGCGTCGAAAGCTGGTTCTTCGCCGCAGCGTCCATAATCGCGCTGTCGGGCATGGTGTCCCATAGCGTGTAAGACAGACGGGAGGCCGTCGAGTAGCTCTTCCACTTCGGATTAGCCGTCTCCTCCAAGCGGAAGAGAAAATGGGGGGATTGCAGCATCGCCTCGACGACGATTTGAGCTCCTTTATAAAAGTCCGGCCCCTTCCTCATCAGCACTTCATAACGCTGCAACTCTTCGAGTTCCAGCGGACGTCGAAAAGCCTTCAGCCCGAATTCGCGAACAAACTGAGCGCGGCAGGCAACCGAAGGCTTGCACGGAAGAAGGCCCCGGGTGTCACCGCCCCGAAACGCGTTGCGGGCCAGCTTTTCAGCGGCCGCCCCGTAGGATTCCAGCAAAAGAGGCGACAAGTTCTGGGCTTGATATTGATTCTTAAATCCGTTAACGAAATCTTCCGGGGGAAACTGATTGGCGGGGGAGGTCTGATCGCCGAGCAAGTCCCGGACCGTATTATTGTACTGGCTGTGAGTCAAGCGCCGAAGAGCAACTTTAGGGGAGGCGTGGCCCAGGCCGACAGCCTCCTCCTCCCTGTACCTTAGGGCTTGAGCAAGCTCGGCACCGGAGAGCTTGGCGAGTCGGTTCACCCAAGCCGCAAGAATCTTTTCGTCGTCGCTACCAGACACGATCCGCGCCCCGCCGGCGTGAGCGATCTTGTTGGTCGGCTTCTTCAGAAGAAGAGACTCCGCGGGCTGCTGCCGGTCAACGAGCACGACCAACGCTTTCCCAAACCGGTCGATCTTCTCCGCTGTCGCATCGCCCTCGGGAAAAATCAGCCGAGTCACCGAGGCTACTCCGTCGGAGTTATGACACGCCCGGCACGCGGCTTTCTCCATGACCTGGAAAGCACCCTCCGCAAACGACTTTTCCTGCGCCCAGCCATCGCGCAAAGAAAACGAAAGCAATGCACAGCATAAGAGAGTACGAATCACATTAGGTATCCTACAGCGTCCAGCCGGACCGATGCAACATGTCTCGCGATAGACGCCCCTTGCTGGTCCTTTTGCGCCGGGATTCCTGGACCGGGAGGCGAGCTGCGCTCGCGCTGCCGGAATCCTGGCCGTTGAGTCAGCGCTTGGGTTGCGTCTCCGCAGAGCCCTACCCTCCGCTCAAGTCAGGACAGTCTACCACGGACAAGAATATGGCCGTTTACACAAAACGGTTGACCCACCCTTAACATGCCCGCTTAGGCGAAGGCTTCCACCCGTTCTGGGTTGCGCTTGGTTTGCGGGATCCCTTGCTTTACTTCCCGCCGCCATCCGTAAACCATTGAAGATAATGGTGGGCCTGTGGAGACTCGAACTCCAGACCTCTACCGTGTCAAGGTAGCGCTCTAACCAACTGAGCTACAGGCCCAACGGACGCGAAATTGTAGGTTAACACAGTTCTAGCCAGCACGCTAGAATAGAAGAAGAATTCCTATGCCAGCGCCCGTACTCTCCATCGTCATCCCGATCCATAACGAAGAGCCGGCAATTCTCCCCCTTTACGACCGCTTAACCCGCGTTCTCGAAGCCCTCGGCAAAACCTACGAGATCCTCTTCATCGACGACGCCTCCACCGACCGCTCCTTCGACCTCCTCGCCAACCTTTGCGAAACCGATGGACGCCTCAAAGTCATCCGCCTCCGCCGCAATTTCGGCCAAACCGCCGCCCTCGCCGCCGGCTTCGATGAAGCCGTCGGCAGCATCATCATCTCCCTCGACGGCGACCTTCAGCACGAACCCGAAGACATCCCCCTCCTCCTCGAAAAAATCGAACAGGGCTACGACATCGCGAGCGGATGGCGCAACAATCGCATCGATAACGCCGTCACCCGCAAAATCCCCTCCCGCATCGCCAACTGGCTCATGGCCAAAGCCAGCGGCATCGAACTCCACGATTTCGGAACCACCTTTAAAGCCTATCGCGCGGAAATTCTAAAAGACGTCAACCTCTACGGCGAACTCCACCGCTTCATCCCCGCCCTCGCCAGCTTCTACGGCGCCCGCATCGTCGAAGTCCCCATCAAAAACGTGCCCCGCGGCGCCGGTGCCAGTCACTACGGTCTCGAACGCACGATGAAGGTCTTCTTCGACATCATCACCATCCGCTTCCTGCTCACCTATTTCACCCGCCCGATGCACTTCTTCGGCAAATTCGGCCTCCTCGGTCTCACCTCCGGCGGCGCCATCATGGCCTATCTCCTCGTCTACAAACTCCTCGATTTCCAACGCGACCTCGTCACCGACCACGGCCCTCTCATGGTCCTCGGAGCGATTCTCGTCCTCGGCGGTCTCATGCTCTTTTCCACCGGTCTCCTCGGCGAAATCATGATCCGGACGTACTTCGAAAGCCAAGGCCGGCGCATCTACGCCGTCCGCGAAATCCGCGCCCGCAAAGACGGCGTCGCAAGCCGCTAGAATAGGGTCATGCTGCTCGGCGCTGTCACATACAACATTTGTAAAGACTGGGACCTCGACACCCTCATCACGAACCTCGAAAAGGCCGGCTTTGAAGCCGTCGAGCTCCGAACCCAACACGCTCATAAGGTGGAGCCTAACCTCTCCGCCCCCGAACGCGAAAAGGTGAAACAGCGTTTCGCCCGCAGTAAAGTCCGCCTCCTCAGCCTCGGCACCACCGCCGAGTTCCAGTCGCCAGACCTCACCATCCGCGCCCAGAACGTCGCCGATGCCAAGGCCTTCATCGACCTCGCCCACGACACCGGCGCCTGGGGTATCAAGGTCCGCCCCAACGGCTTCCCGCCCCACGCCGATAAGCCAGCCACCATTCGCAACATCGGCGAGTGCCTCCGCGAACTCGGCGAATTCGGCGCCGGCAAAGGCGTTGAAATCTGGATGGAGGTCCACGGCAAAGAAACCCAGGATCCCCCCGTCGCCGCCGCCATCATGCGCGCCACTAAGCATCCCAACGTCGGCCTCTGCTGGAACTCCAACCCCACCGACCTCGTCGGCGGCTCGCTCAAAACAAGCTTCGAACTCCTTCGCCCCTGGATCAAAAACGTTCACATCAACGAGTTGGCCGGACCCTACCCCTACCGCGAACTCTTCAGCCTCCTCCGCAAGAGCGGCTACGATCGTTACACTCTCTGCGAAGTCGCCGAAAGCAAAGAGCCCGAGCGTTTCCTACTCTGGTACGCCGCCCTCTGGCGCGAATTGAACCGGGCCTAAACCAAATACTCGTCAGTTAACGATCCGAAGGGCGACTCAAAAGTCGATCAGAGGCGACCGTTTGTAGCCGCGGTGTGCCGGAAGCTACCCGTTTTTCGCTTGACCCCGCGCTGATTGCGCCGGTTGCGGGTGGAGGCGGCTCGCTCATCCAGGATTTCCGCCAGCACGGCCTTATGGAACTGCTTCCAGTGCCGAGGGGGGAATAGCGCCGATGGTGGCCATCTTGCGGCGGACAAGACGCACGGCGTGGAGGAAAGAAAGCCGACCCGGATCTTCCCCGCTTTCCAATGCGGCTTCATGCATCAGTCCGCGTATGGCGAAGTGCACCATCAGCAGGCCATAGAACTCCTGCCGGACCTGGTACGGCGTCTAACTGCGGAGCACGATGCGCGCTCCCCGCAGGTGAGTCGTCAGTTCGTCGAATGCAGTTTGTCGGGTAAGGGACTCGCGCGGTACACGGATGCCCGGCCCGTTTCCAGCCCCTCCCCATAAGAACTGCTCGATGAAGTTTTCTCTCAAACAGCTCACCCAGTGAATTTCGTCCAAAGTGTTATGAGTCCTGTTGACCGACGGCTACTTTCACGTCTCCTCTTCCGACGCCGGGCAGCGGCTGGATCGTCCAGTCCCAATACAGCCCCAGTACCTCGTAAAGGTATTCGTTATTCCATCGCCGCCAGCCCACACTTCGCTTTCGCCGCCGTGGTGGCAAAGCCGATTGCAGTGAGTGCGGATGCTGGTTATTGGAGCGCGGCGAACGTGACCGATGAGAGTGTGGCCGGAGTGGATCCGCACCTTGCGACGGGACGACAAAGCTTCGGCACTCTCGAAAATCGACCCTACTTTGTTCGCCCAAAATGACCCAGCGCCCGCCCGAAGGCGGGGATGATAACGCCATTCCCTGCTACGCCTTGGCGGCTGCGGCACGGTGGCTGTGG
>Ga0114966_10000471_pt1 | contig 38605 bp, 45 predicted proteins | sample M_130207_XF_Meta_FD_87029 | JGI IMG/M metagenome (GOLD analysis project Ga0114966, IMG submission 87029) | Freshwater microbial communities from Lake Montjoie, Canada to study carbon cycling - M_130207_XF_MetaG | ecosystem: Environmental > Aquatic > Freshwater > Lake | place: Lake Montjoie... | reverse complement strand
GGTACTAATGATTTACCTTCCTATAGAAGAGGTATGGGTAAAAACGGAAATACTACTGCATGTAAGGTTAAAATAGCATTACAAGGTGATTTTATGAACCTTCTTGATATTATACATCCAGATGGTAAGAAAATAGAAACTTTAAATAGACTTAATGCTTTAATTCAAGATGATGCTTGGTTAGATGCAAATAATGGTGATAATCGTAAGATGATTACTATGGTAGGTGTCCGTATACCTGTACAAGGTCTTAATTCTATGGAATTCATGGAAGTATATGAATTCCTTCATCCTGATGCAGGTACTATGATTGTTTTACCATCTGAAATTGTTGCAAAAACTGGTGGAGATTTTGACATTGATAAACTTACTGTATTAATGCCTAACATTAAAGGTAATTTTAATTATGATAAATGGTCTACAAAAGAAGGTAGAACAGAATTAATAAAATTACAACAAGAAAATCCTAGTCTTAAAGATAAATTAACTCCAGATAATGTAAATATTATATTTGATATAATAAAAAATAACCAAGAAGATTATGTATTAGATCAAACTGATAAAGCAGTATTTAACTTATTAAAAATCAATAGTTTATATGATGTTAAATATGTCAAAGGTGATAAAACAACTGCTGGTCTTGAAAATGCTATAGTTAACAACATTAAGCAAATGCTAGAATTACCTAGTAATTATTTAAGTTTAGTTAAGCCAAATGGAACATATATACTTAAACCAATTGCTGAGATATTAGAAAATGATGTTACTAAATATAATCCTAAATATAGAATTAGTGGAGAAAAAACAAATAAAATTGCTGGAACAAGACTACTTGAAATAGGATATAACCTTTATAAACATAGATCTAATAATATAGGTAAACAAGTTTTAAGCATATTTGCTGTAAGTAATACATATAATTCTGTATTTAACAGAATAGGTATGAGAATGAATAACGAATATATTTTTGGTAAAGGAGAAAAAACTAAATTTAAAAAAAGATTAGATATAATGTTTAATCATAATATTCAAAAAGTAGATGGAAAAAATGTTATTTCATTATCTCATTTATTAGATGCTAATAATGAATACTATATAGCAGATATTATATCTCAACTTATCAATGGTTCTGTAGATGTTGCTAAAGATGCATGGTTGTTTCTTATTCAAGCAAATAAAGAAGTAGCCAGTTCATTAGAATTTTTAATTGAAGCAGGTGTCCCTATTAAACAAGCAATTTACTTTGTTTCTCAACCCATTATTAGAGATTACATATATGAACAACAAAAAGCAAAAAGTATAATTATAGATGTAAAAAAATCTGGAAACGTAAAAAATAATCCAGCTTTTCATCAATCTACAGCTAGAAAAATAATGCTTAAAAGAATTTTTAATCAAGAAATGTCTAATGTATTAGATAATCCAGAACTTAGTAATGATAAAAGACAAAAATATGTATATGATGAAACTATTAAGTTAACATCTACTAATAAATTTATTGATTTTGTTGCAATTAATGCTGAAACAAATTTATTAACTAAAATACAATCTAAAAATACAGATATATCTGATATTGATAAAGGATTACTTCTTCATTTCTTTGAAATTGAAGATATGGCAAAAACTGTTACAAGTGTAAAACTTGCAACTAGTTTTGATACAAGTACTCCAATTGGCTTATATGAAGCAGAAGAAAAAATTAGAGTTTCTGAAGAATTAGCTACTAATACCATGATTCCTAAAGATGTTTTAGAGAACATTATAGAACAATCACCTATTGGTCCATTTGCTATTCAAGATTTTTTTGTTAAAGTATTTAAAGGTTTTTTTAAATTTCGTAATAATGATACTGTAAATAATTTTGTAAATGATCTTATAAATGAAAAAAAAGATTTAATAATTGAAACTTTTAATAATGATATACCTGATTTTATTAGAACTTATAAAAATGAATTATTAAGTTTTATTTATCAAAATGAACTTAAAATTTTTGATATCGATGCAATAACAAATTATAAAGGTGTACCAGTAAGATCTGGTGTAAATGTTATTACTATTGAATCTGTAATGAAACTTAATTCTGGTGTAGGTGTTAAGAAAGTTGATGAAAAAAATATAATATACATAGATAGAGCACAACTTAAAGCTGATTATACCAATAGGGTAAGTATTGGTGGAGATCCTATATCAGTTGATAATAAAGTAATATCAAAACCAGCAAAGGTTGATGCTAGTGCTTTTCCTTTTGCTAATGATTATTATAGATTTGTTATTGAAAGAGAAATACTTAGAGCTAATTCATCATTAGATAGTTTTTCAGAAAGATTAGACTATCAAGATAATTTGAAAGAAAATAAAAAAATTAATAAAAAAGAATCAAATGAGTCTTCAGAAACATTTGATAATAGAATGAAGGTTCTTACATATGAAGAATTACTTAGAGATCTTGCATTAGATAATACATTTAATACATGGAAGATGTTTAAAAGCAATACAAGTGTAGCTAAGCAATTTATTAAAATATTAAATCAATATCCAGAACTTAAAAATGAAAATAATTATGATATTATAAAAAATTTAACTGGTGATGAAGAAAAAAAGAGTAAAGGATTACCAATTAATAATTTAATTTTAAGAGATAGACTTTATTCAGTTGAAAAACTTAATATATTTTATCAAGATTTATTAGAGTTAGCAAATCCTTCTGAAATTAAAATTAAAGCATCAGATGTTGAAAAAGCAAGAGTGTCATTATTTTTTGATAATTTAAGTAATTATGCTTTTTTTCAATCAGGAATGAATACAACTAGTAAATTTTCTATTATTAGAGTTGTACCTCAAGAAAGAATTTTAAGATTAATGTTATCTTTTTCACAATCTTTTTCAGAAGGTGTAAATATAAATTTATTAGAAAAATTTAATAGTGTATTTTGGAAAAATCAAAAACTTTTTTCTAAAAATAGACTTAATGATTTGCAAATTAATGATTATAACTTTAAACCAGTTAATTTTGATTTTTTAGAAATTGAACAATTAGCATTAAAAGAAGATAATAAAGGAAACATTATATATAAAGAGACTAATGAAATAAATACAGTTAAAGCTACTATTGAAGCTAATCCTAATGTAACTTTCTTATATGAAAGTACTGTAGATGAACCTCCTGGAATTTCAAATTCATTTAATGAAGCTAGTAAAGAATTTGGTAATACCCTTCCTTTAGGTATAAAACCAACAAGTACTACTAGTTATTCAGATGTTTCAGAAACAGAAGCTGTAGTGCTTGATAAAGCAGTAAAAGCAAGTCAATCTGGAATTGATAAATACATGTATTATGGTAAAGAATATACTATTATTACTAATAATGATATAGGTGTAGATGTGGTTGATTATAAAGGAAAAGAAACTAAAAAACAAGATTTACTTACTCTTTATAATACAGATCCTAATCTTGATGTACAAAAAACATTAAGTATGGGTTTAAATGTATATTGGAGAACACCTGTTGATAAAGCAAATATAAGTAAAACTGATCCTAGTTCTACTAATACAACTGTTAAATCAACAATGACTTTTGCTGATGGTACTGTAATTAATACTCCATTTGTGCTTAATAATGAACAAACAGCTGCTCTTCTTGAACTTGAAAAATTTACAAAAAATACAAATGATGATCCTTTTTCTAAAGATGCTAAAGGTTCACAAATTTCATTATTAGGTTATGCAGGTACAGGTAAAACAAGTATAATTTCAATTTTTCATCAATATTTAGCTAAGAATTATAAAACTCCTGTATATAGTAGCCCTACTCATAGAGCTAATGCTGTAACTAAACTTAAAAATCCTAAAGCTAAAGTATATACCTTACATGCATTATTTGGTTTACAAGGAGAACTTGTTTTTGAAAATGGAGATTATGATTTAAACGATCTAACATTTGCTGCTAAAGGCAATCAAAAAAGAAAAAAAATTAGTAATGGTGATATATTAATTGTTGATGAAGCTTCAATGGTTAATGATGCATTATATGAATTTTTAGAATTAAATAAAGCAGCATTAAATCTAAATATTATATATGTAGGTGATCCAGCTCAATTAAAACCACCTGGTCAACAAAATGGTTCTAAAGCTTTAGATTCTGGTAAATTACTTCAACTTACTAAAGTTGAAAGAACTGGTGATAATCCTATTCTTGAAGAATCAACTAATTTAAGAAATAAAAAAGATTTTAATTATAAAACTAAACTTGTTGATGGTAAAGGTGTTGTTTATTCTAATAATAAAAGTTTTGATCGTAAAACAATAGCTGATAATTTTAAAAGTGAAGAATTTAAAACTAATAAATTATACTTTAGAGTTTTATCTGGTACTAATGCAGGAGTAAAAGATATTAATAATCAAATAAGACAAGATTTATATGGAAATGAAGCTGATAAACAATTAGTTGAAGGTGATATTTTAATGGGTTATAATAATTTTGATATAGACTATAAAACTAAAGAAGCTTTAATTATTAATAGTGGAGATTATGAAGTTGTATCAACAGTTTCTTCTACTAAATCAGTTGTTATAAATAATGAAACAGTATCTTTTAATGGTTTTAATGTAGTATTAAAAAATTTACTTAATACAACAGAAGATCCTAAAATTGTGTTTATTGTAAATAATAATGAAACTAATGAAAATATTTTAAAATTTGTTAATGAAATTTCAAGATTAAATATAGAAGGCGCAAATTTTATGAAAGCAGGAGATATTAGTGGAGGAGCTCAATTATTTGCTAGAGCCACCGGACTTCAAGCTAAATTAGCTTTTATGAAAGAAATAAAAGATTCTAATGGTAGACTTAAAGTTAAAAAAACATTAGATTATGGATATGCACATACAATTCATAAATCGCAAGGTGGTACATATAACAAAGTTTTTATTTTAGCAGATACTATAGATTCATTTAAAGATCCTGTAGATAGACAACAACTTAAATATGTAGCTATGTCTAGAGCATCAGAATTAGTATATGTATCAACAAATCATGCATTAGGTACACCAGAAATAGTAGATTCAGCTCAACCTGTTGTTACTGAAGCTATACCTATTCAATCATCTATTAGTGTTGATTCTAAAAAAGTTTTTAAAAACCTTATATCAATTGTTCCAGGGTCTAAAGCTAATATTAATGAAATATTAAATACAGCATTTACAAATGATAAAGGTTTTAATGTGTTACCTGAAGTAGGAATTATGGTTAAACCAAATGCATTAACATCAGAACAAATAAATTATTTTTTACAGTTAATTAAAAATAGTGAAAATGATGCTTTTTATGCTAATGTAGGTAAAGATGCTAATGTAATGCTTGTTCCTGAAGGTAAAATGTGGGATCAAAAACAACACTATACTGTTTCAGGTATTTATGCTGATAAAAGCCCTGTTGAATCTAAAAATACTAAAGTTGAAAACAACTCAGCTTATTCTTATTATGAAACAGATAAAGAAGGTAACTTATTAAAACCTGTTTCAAAAGAAACTTTAGATATATTATCATCATTATTTGGAGATAATCTTAATAATATAATTGATGCTACCATTGGTAATGTATATTTTAGAAATACAGGAATAGGTCTTCATAAAGATACAACAGAACCTAATAATAATGTAGGTGTTTACGGTGTTGTACTTGGTAATTCCTACGATTTACAAATAACTACTCAAGAAACCAATAATCCTAAATATGGAGCTGGAGCAGGTACTGAAATTAATTTAGAAATGAAACAAGGTACTGTTTATAAATTTGGATTAAATGATGATAAAGGTAATATTACAGGAAGATTTATAACACATAGACCTGTAGGAAATATTAATACTGAAGTTAAATCATCTAATATAAAACTTCCAAAATTAAATTTACCTGAAGTTAAAAAAGCAAGGTATAAACAAACATCTACCATTATACCAGCTACTACTATAGATCAGTATGGATTATCAATTACATATAGAAGTGTAATTGAAAAAAATGATATCCCTAAAGGACAAATTAAATCTGATTATACTAAACAAGAAGCAGTTCAACCTATTCAATCATCTACTAGTGTTAAACCTACAATTAAAATAGGATTTGATATATCTAAAATTGCTCCTAATAAAAAGGATCCTAAAAAAGCAGCTATTGCTACTGATATGATAGGTTACGGTAGAGATACTGCTACAAGAAAATCTAGTACTAAGAAATATCAAGATGCAGCTACTGCTCAAGGTATTCCTGTAAATTCAGGTAATTATAATCAAAACACAGTAGCTTTTATTTCAGTATCTGGTAATAATGTAGCTACAACAGAAGATATTGAACAAACAGTATATAGAGCTCAAGAAGTATTAGACGCTGGAGGATCTATTATAATGGATAATAAAGATAATAGAGAATCATCTTGGAATAAATCTGGAGAATTAGCAGTGTTTAATCTTATTACAGCTATAGTGCACAAATATAATTTAGAAAATATATCTAAAGATCTTGATTATGTACAACTAAAATTAAAAACTAAATCTTCTCAACCTACAATTAATTTAACACAATCTCAAAGATATTTTGCAACATTATTTAAAGTTGAGCAAAACTTTTATGATAAAAAACCATATCCTAAAGAAAAAGATTCTAGTGGTAAAGTAACTAAATGGGAAGTTTACAAATCTAAAACAGGTAAATCTTCAATGCAAGCATCATTAGATGGTGAAAGAACAGAATCTACAAGAAGTTCAGAACAAATAGGAATTCTTAATGATATTGCTAAAAATCAAGGACTTACAAATGGTATTACAGGTACTATTATATGGATGGAAGGACAAATAGATAATATTAAAAATAGTACTAATGTTAAAGGAGATTGGTTTAGAATTACATCAGAACCATATACGCCTAATAAATCTGATTTCAATGCATATGAAAATTGGGATTCTTCTGTATGGGAAAATAAAAATAATGAATTTAAGATAGGTGCAAAAGATGAATGGAAATCTATTAGGTTTGAAAGAATAACATCTACTCAAGCTAAAGCTACTGTAAGTAATGTTATAACAGGATATCCACAAGTTAATCCTATAGTTAAAGCCAATATAGATAAGATGATAGATGCTGCATTACAACTTAAAATTAAAGGTGGTATAATAGGAATTCCTAGTAAAGGATTTGGTCAAGATATGCTTAAAGGAGGTATAAATAACACTCCTATAGCTCGTCAAACTTTTATATATTTGTCAAAGAGACTTCTTGAACTTGAATTTATAAACCCAGGATTTGAAAAAACTTTACAAAGTGTTGATCCTCAACAAGATAAAACTGCTATAGAATTAATTCAAGAAAAACAACCCATTACTAACAAAGATGTATTAGATGGTTTAATACATTGTTTTAGTTAATATTTAAAAAAAATTATGAAAACTTGTCCAAATCTTAGTTTACCTGAAATTGCTGATAAATGGAAATCTATTGTTGATACTCCAGGATTAGGTAGAGTTGAAGCTATGCGTGAGTATTTAGAAGCTGAACAGGAAAATAGACCAATGGGTGATGCACAACAAGTAAAATTAAAACTAGCTGAAAGGTATAGACCATTATCACAAAGTGAAATTAATGCCATTAATACTAAAGAATCTAATATTATTAAAAGTTATATTGGTGAACCATTAGCTGTTATAACTGCTGAATCAGAAAGAGTAAATTATGGTATTGATACTGAAGTGAGATCAAAGTATTTTGCTGATAACGGTGTTTCTAAACTTAATGATGTATTAGAAAAAATTAGTGTTTCAAATCATCCTTTAGCTCCTTTAGCTAAAAAACTAATGACCGTATCTAAATATAACAACATAGATATAGAGTTAGAACCTTATAGTAAATTACAAAATAAAACTACTGAACGTTATAATACAAATAATACAGGAGGTCTTTATTATCCTATAGAAAATGAAATAAGTATAGCTGAATTTGCTAATTTTCGTAATAAATCAGCAGAAAAAACTATATTACATGAAATATTACATGCTTTATCTTTCTGGCAATTACATAAAAACGGTAGTGATGAACAACTTTCTGATTTTAAAAAATTATTTCAATATGCTAATGATAAACTTGATGTAGCATACAGATATGGTTTAACAAATATTGATGAGTTTTTTGTTGCATTATTTACAGATTCGGCTTTAATAAAAGAATTACAAGAAATAAAACCTTTAAAAAACACTAAAGAATACAAAAATTTATGGGAAGAATTATTAGATTATATTTTAAATATATTAAATATAAAAAAAGGAAATAGTTTATATAAACAAGCTTTTGCTTTAGCAACTAATGTTCTTGATGATAATTATAACATGCAAAAAGCAGATGAAGAATATGAACTTTATAGTCAAAACATGGATCCTACATTTACAGATCCTGATTCTTTAGAAGGTGTTTCATTATTATTAAACCCTTTTAATGGTAAAGATTTTGGAGCTAATGCTACTGATAATACTAGAGCTATTGAATTTATAAGAAAGTTTTCAGCTCAATTAAATGCCCCATATGCTATAGTAAGTCCTCAACAAGCAGTAGAACTTACAGGTGCTTCATTAAATCCATATGTTATTGGTAAAAGTCCTTCTTTCTTTTATGAAGGAACTGTTTATTTTATAACAGGTGCTTTAACTACTAATATGGTTTTTCATGAATTTGCACATCCTGTTATAAAAGCTATGGCAGCTAGTAATCCTGTTTTATTTGAAAAACTTTATAATACTGCAATATTAACAGATCCAAATCTTTTAGATGAAGCATATGCTGAATATCTTGATTTAAGATCATCTATAGAAAAAGAAGAAAATCTTGAAAATAAAGAAATTCTAAAAGCAAAATATGAATCAACAGTTAAACAAGAAGTTTTAGTTAAAGCAATGACTAAAATTGCTCAAATGAAACTTAACAATGAAGTTGTTAGTTCTGGATTTGCAAAATTTATTAATGATTTATTGTATAGTATTAAACAATTTCTTAGAAAAACTTTTGGTCAAAAAATTAACATATCTAAATTAGATGTATCTACATCACTTAATGCTCTTGTAGATATGTTAACAGAAGGTGGTAATTTTGAAATTAATACTAATTTAATAACAGATAGTGATGTTGTTAATTATATTGAAGCTAATCAACAAGAAATAGATGGTGTAATATATGAAGATGATCAAGCTAAAAAAAATCAAATAAGCACACTTACAAATAATGCATTTAAAATTGTAAAAGATCAATTACAATTATTGTTTGATAATGGAAATTTTAGTGAAATAAAAAAAATATTAGAAAATGTATATGGTGCTAGTTCACTTTCTGATATAAGTTATGACTTATATAAATATCAAGGAGATTCAGTTTTAAGACGTGATGAATTATCTAAAGAATTAATTAATTTAAAAGAAAGATTTGAGTCAGGTTCAATTACAGAAAAAAATTATAGTGAATTAATAATTGAAGCGTATACAAAAGATATTAATAAAACTGAAAATAATGTTGAAGCATTAGCTAATACATTAAATCATGTTGAAAAAGTTGTTACTCTTCTTAATAAAAAATTAGTAGAAATAAATAAAGATTCAAAAAATGCAACACCTGAAGAACATCAAGCTAATTTAAATAGAGTTGATTATTTTAAAAATTTCTTAGATTCTTGGCTTCAATATTTGAATTTAAGTATTAGTACATTAAAAAATATAGAAGGAGGTACTAATAATCCTATGTTTTTAAAAGCATTAACTATACAATCGGCTATAGAAACAGGATTAAATGATATAAGTAATATATCTACAGCAGGTGCTAATGATATTTTATGGGAAGAATTAAAAGATTTTAGTGTTAATGCTGATATAGAATTTAATAATATTATAACTCATTTAAAAAATTCACCAGGGCGTAATCAATCTTTAATTAATGCTAAGTTTATAGAATATTACGGTCTTGATGAAACTGAATATAATGATATGTTAGATTTAAAAGATAAACTCAATAGAGGTTTAACATTAACATATGAAGAATCAAATTTATTAAATGATTATGTAAGTAAAAATGAAACTGGTGCTCAACTTACTAAAGAAAAATTAAAAAGTATATTTAATGGTTCAAAAGATGCTAATTATTCTAGTGGTTTTCTTAGAGGTTATATGTATAGTTCTGATCCGGTATTAGCAGGTTTTGCAAAATATTATAAAAGACATATGTTTGAAGTTGATGCAGAAGTTCAAGTTAAAGCTGATGCATTTATAACAGAAATTGATAAGCTTAGAAAAGAAGCTAATATAAATTTTAGTTTAATTGGTGCTTATGGTAAAAAATTAGGATTTGTAGATGAATATGGCGGTTTAGATGCGGATGATAATTTTATAATTGAAAAAAAATGGACTTTGTTAAGTGAATATAAAGGTTTTAATGCTGTTATATTTAAATTTGATCATGATATTGAAAAAGCACAACTTCAATATGATCGTCAACAAGATGATGAAAGTAGACTTAATCTTGCAAAAGCTAAACAAGCTAAGCAAGAACATGCTAACATGTGGATGCAACAAGAATTTGTAGATGGTTTTTATGAAAAAGATAAAATATTTAATAAATATCCAAATGATGTAGTTGGTACAGAAGCACAATTTAGAAGAGATGAATTATTAAAAGAACTTAAGTCTATTTCTGGTAATTATAATGATGATGTTGAAGATGAATCTATTCTTGATGAAAGAGAAATTAAATTAAGTATTTTTTGGAATAAATGGCGTTTAATGCATTCATTAAAAAATAGTGATAATACTTTTAAAACAGATTCTTATGTTAATGCTGAAGGACTTACTATAACAACTAATGAAAAATCAATTGCTGAAAGACTTATTGAATATAGAAATGAAAGTTCTAAATATTATGAATGGACTCCAAAAAAAGGAGGATTTCAAAAACAATTAAAATTATATGAAGCTAGTTTAAAAAAACAACTTATTGATGAAGAATATACAGAAGGTAGTGATGGTTTTAATGAATTATTTAATGCTGGTAGAACTAAATGGATTGAAGCTAATTCAGTAATTAAAGTAAAAGCTTCTTATTATGAATATAAAAAATCAATTTTAGATGAAATATCACGTATTTTATCTAAATTATCTGATGAACAAAAAAAAGCTATTGATCAATCACCATATTGGGAAATAATTCTTGATGCTGTAAATGGACATAGAGATGACAATGGACAACCAATTGGCAATGATGTTACTGGAGTAGCTGATGTTAAAGCAGCACAAGAAGCAATAAAAAAAGCTAATGCTGAATGGGCTGGTAAAACTGGTTTATCATCTTTAGATTATAGTAAATTACAAGAATTATATAATAGAAAAGATGATCTAGAAGATCCTTTATCTCGTGAAGAAGAATTAGAATTTAATAGGTTACAAAGATTAAAACAAAAATATGGACTTAATAAAATTGAAAAAGAAAGACTTAAAATTGAATATGATAAATTAAAAAATTTAACTGAAAAAAATCCTACTAATTATTATTTAGAAACTATAAATCAATATTTAGAAAATGTTGATAATACATTATATGATACATTAGGTATTACAGAAATAACAGAAGAAAATATAAATTATGTATTAACTGAAGAAAATCTTGAGTTGTTATTTAATCAAACTGGTATTTATGAAGAAGCAGGTAATAAGTTTAGAACTTGGTTTGAAGAAAATCATATAGAAAGTACTTTTAAAAATAAAAAACAATATGAAAGATTATATATTTGGACCAAAACAATGCCATCTGATCCAGAATTATATTTAGAAAATACAGAAATTAAAGATGATGCAGGTAATGTAATTGAAACAATATATCGTGTTCCAAAACAAAAATATTCTAATCGTGTTGTTAAAAAACAATATAGAACAGGTTATACTTCAACAACTGACCCAACAACCGGTGTAGTAACTGAAAGAATTAATCTCATAATTGGTAAAAATATTGATAATTCAGGTAATTTTTTACCTAAAGATTTAATTAATAGTCCATACAGAAATGAAGATTATTATAAACTTCAAATTGAAAATCCTAAATTATTTAATGTTCTTGAAAAAACTAAAGAATATTTTTTAAAATTTCAAGAAAAAAAACCTCAAAAAAGTAGATTATATTTACAATTTCCAAGATTTCCTAAAAGTGATTTAGAATTAGTACAAACAATGGGTGCAAGAAGATATGAAGGTGAAAAAAAAGGTTTTGTACAACAAATAATTCAAAAATTTAAAGATTTCTTTTATGGTAGTGTATATGATTTTGAAAAAGGAATGAATCCTAAGTTAAATACTTTTAATTCTAAAAATATAGTAAAACAATTAGTTAAAGTAGATAGATTTAATGTTGAAAAACATGGTATTCCAATTTCAGGTTTATCAAATATGACAGTAGATGAAACATCTACTGATATTTTTACATCTATGTTGAGATATATGCAATCTTTAGAAATTCAACAAAAATTAATTGAACTTAATCCTGTAGCACAGGCAATAAGAAAAAATTTAAATAAAGATGAAGCTCAATCAATATTAGATAAAGTTAATGAATCAAATAATTCTAATAGAAATTTATTTGGTAGTATTGCTTCTTCAAAAAATAAGACAGGTAATAGTATTAGAAAACTAAGATTTGAACAATTTTATGAAAGAGAATTTTTAGGAGAATCAAATGCTGGATGGGCTGCTAACTCTCCTTTTGCACAAAACATAACAAATCTTTTATTTAAACAAGCATCAACTGCATTTTTTGCTTTAAATATTACATCTGCTGTTAAAAATGCATTAGGTGCAAGATTTCAAAGTTTAATAGAAGCTGTAGTTGGTAAATATTATACACCTAAAACTTATGTTCAAGGTAGTACATGGGCTTCTAAAACAATGGCTAAAATTTCTACAAATATATATACAGGAGCAATTACAGATGTTGATCTTTTATTAGTTGAACTGTTAGATCCAGAACAAGGAAGACATAGAGAAAAACTTGGTACTAGATTCACTAGAACATTAGGTAAAGATACAATAGATAGAAGTTGGTTAACTAGTTTTAGAAAATGGACTCAAGCAAATGCTACTTTAAGTGTTACTGGTGCTATGTTATATAAGCAAAAAGTAATGAAAGGAAATCAAGAAATTGCATTAAAAGATGCATTTGAAGTACTTAATGGCAGATTACAGCTTAAAGCAGATATAGATCCAGAATGGGGTATTATATATGATACAGAAGGTAATGTTACTATAGGCAAAAAACTTAATGATTATAGAAATACCATGCATATGGTAACTAATAAAATTGTTGGTGCTGTAGGTAAATTTGATCAACCTGGAGCTAAACGATTCTTACTTTATAAATATGCAAGTTTTATGAGAGGTTATTTTACTGAAATGTTCATGGATAGATTTGGTAAAAAAATGATGAATATTGGTTTAAATGCAAATGATGAAGGTTATTATAAAACTGTTTTTGATTCTATTGTAAATACAATTCGAAGTGGTAGTTTTTCTCATATGGGATCTGATCAAAAAAGAGCTTGGATAAAAACAACTGCAGAATTAGCTTTATTAATAATTATAGGTTTAATTTCTAGAAGTATTTTTGGAGGATTTGATCCAGATGATGATGATAGATATGCTAAACTTAAAAAGAAAACAGGTCCGTTACATATTTTTGGAGTATCTGATGAAGAAGATGATTTTAATTTAGTTGGTTTTTTAGAAGTACATAGTATGCTTATGCTTATGCAAATTAAAGCTGAAAATGAACAATTTGTACCTTTTCCTGGATTTGGTATGAATCAATTAACATCTATGGTTGATATTAAATCAATTGCTTTTGGCCCTACATTAGATTTATATAAATCAATTGGTTCTGACCTTGTTAATTATTCTGCAGGTAAAGATCAAGCTTATTATGAAAGAAGATTAGGACCTTATGAATGGCAACAAGAAGGATCATTTAAATTATGGTCTCATATTGCTAAAATGTACGGTTTTAATGCTTCTAATATATCACCTGTAGATGCACTTAAAAATTTCCAATCAGCACAACAACTTTCTTATAACAGATAAAAATGGCAAAACTTAAAGAATCAACAACTAGAACAGTTGTTAAGACAAAAAAGAAAAGACCTGGTGTGCATTCTAAAAAGAAATGCAGTAACCTAAAGACTTCTAAAAACTATAAGAAACTATATAGAGCTCAAGGTAGATAGTCAATATCTATTCCCAGCCTTCTTTCTTATTTAAGACGAGTCCTACTAACTCTTCTATATTTACTTTAAATTGCTTTGTTTTATCTTTATTATAAGATACTAAAGCATATTCTTGTTTTTCATTGATAAAGCATATGTATACTGGCATATTCTTATATTTAGCTGTTTTAATCATGTTTAACGAATTAAAAAAAATAGCAAGGGAATAACTCCCCTGCTATTAAATTATTGCAATACTAATCTTTATTATACCTATTACGGCTATTTGTAGACAATAAACTAACTATTACAAGATATATGTGTTTTAACCACCCTTTAAAAGTGTTTTTTCTTATATAATCTTTAGTTTCATCTATCTTATTTATCATAAATCAAAGTCTTGTAAATTTGGATTTACATTTGATACTGTTATGTCAAAAGTATCACTTTTCTTTGGTTCTTCAAAATCTATTGTTGCAGTTTGTATACTTGCAGATGCTTCCTCTACTCGTTCAACCCAACTTTTCTCTCTAAACTCTGGAGGTAAAGGCATTACATGTATTATAGGTGTTTCTTCACTATTTGTTTCTAAAGCATTTATTCCAAATTCTTCACATAAAAACCAATTAATCAACCTTTGTTGATCCATCCATGTCTTTGGGTGAGCTTTTTGCAGTGCGTAGCTAATATGATTGTAAAATACCCATAAACTATCTACAGGTGATATATAATCAAACATAGGTTCCTTTAATTGTGATTTTACAATACCCATTTGCTCACTTGTTACTAATTCTTTTTCAAGAAACAGTCTTCCCATAATTTCAGCACCTTTTTGAGTATTTACTGTTATAGTCTTCATCTTATCTTTGTCTTTGATAATTCTATTGAAGTTATCAGTAGCATTTAAGATTTGATTTTTAATAGTGTCAAGTGCTTCAGAATCAGCAGTTCCAGTGTGTTTTCTACCCCATGAACCTATATCTTTCTTAAGAATAAGGTTTTTAGATGTATAAACATATGCACCTACTGCACATTTAAATCTCATAGTTTTATCATAGCTGTTACTCCAGGCAAAGATCATTCCTAGTTCTTTATCATTTTCATTATTAATATGATAAATACCGGTAGCTACATTACCATCTATACTGCATCTATAAAGTTCTGTATTTACAGTTAAACCATTAGCTTTTAATTCAGCTAAAGCATTATCTATTATAAAAGCATGTGGTATGACTGTATATCTTCCCCCATGAGTAGGGAGAGATATAGTAGATAAATACTCTTTTGTTGTTGTTCCAGTTCTTCTTGGCATAATTTTAAGATTTTTTTAAAATAATGTTAATTGTCTAATAGGTTTTATAATGTTTTCAATTTCATCAATAATAGACTCTAAATAATATTTTTCGTTTATATTATAGTCTTTCCAAGGTTTGTCTTCATAGTTAATAAATAATTCTTGCATCCACTTTCCAGATTCTAGTTGTATTGTTCTATTATCTGTTTTGTTTCTTTTAACTATTTTACATCCTTTTTCAGTAATATAATATCTTAGAGTAGGTTGTAGTTTTTTTCCTATAACTTCACCATTTATTACACAAGTTTGTTCAAATTGCCAATCACCTTTAATTTTAACACCTCCACAATAATCAAAAATGTTTCTATTGTCTGCTAGGTATTTTTCTGGTGGGATATTATGAACAAAATAATTGTATATTGCTTTAGGTATAATCAAAAAACTTTTATTCTTATGTAGAGCTAGATTCTCAAAATCAAATCTACCTTTACATTTAGCTTTACCTGCTGTATTAATAGCAATGTAGTTATTAACGTCTCCTAGTATAATTTTGTTATATTGATCATGTTCTAGTTGTAAATTAGTAATCTTTTCCCATTCTGCGCAAATTTCTAAATACTTTTCTTTAGCATTAATAGGTATTATCATTTCTAAACCATCAGTGTTTTGCATTACTGGTGTGCTACCTGGTATGCCTTCTACTAACATTTCATATAACATAATCAAACTCAATTGACCATTGATTGTAATTCTCATTGTAAATTCCGGATCATATAAAAAACAATTTTTATCATTGCTTAATCCATATACTGAATTTAAAATAAGCTTATATACATAGTTTTTAGGATCACTTTTTGGAAGCTTTTTTCTTTCTTCAAAAAACCATTCATATAAATTACAAAATTCACGTTTTGGTAAATGTGCAGGAGACCATTGATTTCTAATAGCTAGATTTGGATAAAAACTTACTACATCTGATGACATTATAATAGTATCTTCTGTAGCTTCATAAATACCAGATTTTTTAGCACCATGTACACCACCTAAACCAAAATCAGTTTTAATACCCCCATAGTTAATACTATATTTAAAAGCATTTTTAGTTTCATTTGGATTTATTGTTAGTTTTTCAAATTGATTTAACAATCTTTGAAATTCTCCCGTGTTAAACTTAATGTATGGTAGGATAATGTTTTTAACAACTATTTCTTTTCTAAAGGTTCTGAGTTGTTTTAAATCATATTTATTCATACCAGTTTCCTTACTTAAGAACAGTAAAAATAATTCTCTGCTTATTTTAGGTTCAGAAGCACTAAATAGATTAATACTGTAATCTTTTGTAAGTGTTTTTCTAAGGTTAATCTGTTCCTTACTTAGGTTCATAATTTGCTTAGTTGATTTTACATCATTTTTACAGTAACCAATTATATCATTAATCTCTTCTAATGAGGTTATATTAGCTGAATGATGAATTGGCATATCTTGTATGGTATACCAATCCATACTATATTGTATCCATTTTAATGAACTTCTTTTAGCGGGATTATCCCAATGATTAAGTTTAAATACATCAATATTATTAGTAGTTAACTTCCATTCAGGATATTCAGGGCTCTCATTTTGGCTATTAATGAGTTTTTGAGCAAAATTGTATAATATATTAGCTATTTGACAACCTGTAAAATCTTTCCATTCTTCATAGTTAGCAAATATATACTCTAATATTTGTGAGTCAAAGTTTATACCATTGAATGATATAAGCCAACCCTTCTTTTGTTTTATTAATTTAATAAAGTCTACAAATTCTTTAAAGTCATTTCTAAGATCATGAATAACAAATACTTTATCTTCATCTGTTTTATAATCTTCAAAACAAGCTATAAAACAATTTTGTAGAGTTTCTAAATCATATACTGATTTATTCATAAAATTTGTTTTAGACAAAAAGAGGAGGTATAAAACCTCCTCTTATTGTTATCATGAGTATTAATTTTCTAAAGCGAGATCAGTGACGGAGCACCTTCAAGTTTAGTTCCATCCATATAAGATTTGTAATTAAAGGTATCTGAATTAACAGCATAAGTTTTTATAAATTCTTCAATATCAGTCTTTTCCATAAGATAATACTCAAAAAAGGAATCTAATGTAACTCTTTGCTCTTTTACTTCTTTACCATTGTTTCTTTTACCAATCTTCATATATTGTGGATCTCCATTATCATCAATTCTTGGAACCATATGTAGAACTTGTTTATTAAATCTAGAAATAATAGCTAAAAGCTTTCCTTCTGGATCAAATAATACCTCTGAATACGGGCAATTCATTGATGCTGGAATAATCTTGAAGGTCTTATTAGTACCCCAAGTACTGTGTATGAGAAGCATATTCTTCCCAATTGTTGATTCTGTCATGTTAGTTAGTTTAGATTACAAATTAAACATTAATATTTTGAATATGCAAATTTTTAATTTCTAAAGTTAAATTTTCTTTTTCTAAATCTGGTGGTGAACATAGTTCTCCTACCTCTTTTAAAATATCAATATTAACACATAGAAGATCAGAATACAATCTAAAATACTTTTCAGGATACAGATAACTATGTACATGTGTGTATTTTATAGATTGAGCAAAAAAAGTTACTATTTTCTTTTTTAATTCTGCTGATAATTTGGAATATTTGCCATTAACAAAATTGTTTATATCTTGCTTAAACACCTTAAAATCAAAGATATACGCACCTATGGAATCATCTAATAAAAAGAAATTATCATATAATTTGTTACCATATAAGTGTTTAGATTCAAAGGCTTTAAACTCTTTATCTGAACGTAAATGATATAAACATATTAGTTTTTGATCATTTAATGTGTATTTGTTATCCCATTGTGTATAACATTCAACAGGAACAATACTATTCCCCTTTTTAATATCAAGAGCTGGGTATAAAAACACCCTACTTTTTTGAAAGTATTCTTTATATACATTTTTAATCATAAGAAAATTTACATATTAGTTACAGTAAATGCCTGCCACCAACAAATTTAAAAGGTAATGAATAATCCTTTGATATATAATGATAATGTGCAGCTGTTAATGCATTATTGAGGTCATCATCCCATTTTGACATGGTTTCATTAGATACTTCAAATATACATACCTGTTGATATTTATCAATTACAACAAAATTAAATTTTATACTCCAAGAATCATCATATTTTTTATAATCGTTGATAACAAGTCTTTTATAAATTGCAGCTTGCAATCCATAGTTATAATATTCTATACTTTCTTTGAATTCAGATACTGTTTTACCAGAGGTTTTTAAATCATTTATATAGATTATCTTTTTAGAGTGATCTATAACTAGATTATCAACAATACCTTTTAAGCCAAAAGGATATAAAATATCTGTTTCTATATTTTTATATTTTTCTTTTGTTTCCATATATAGCTCATTATGAACTTCATAAAGCTCAAAGTCTGATTTTTCAAGACTCATTAATGAATTGACATTTTTGTTGTTTCTAAGGATTTCTACAGAGCTTTTACATTTTTCATAAGTTTCCTGATCTAATAGTATTTTGGTTCCTTTTTTAATAAGAAATTCAAAATATGCTTTAGTTTCTTCTGTTATGATTTTTGCAATTCTTTGTTCATCAGTTTTAAGTGATTGATGTAAATTCATTTCTTTCAATACATCTAATACTTGTGTACCTAAATCTTCTAAATTTATTGGTAATACGGTAGATTTACCAAAACTTTCATTAAGAACAGGTGCAAAATTTTGATATAATTGAAATACTTTATCAATTGTAAGTCTAGTGTTGTCTGTAGGTAATTTTGAAGGAGTGATTATAAATTGGTCTTTAAATGTATCATTATCTAATAGTAAGCAATGAATTACCTTACCTTCCACTAAATATGATTCTATTTTGTCATCCCTCTCTTGAAGGATATAGTGGTTATAATATAACCGGGGACTATACATTAATTTATTTAATCCTGAATAACTTAAAAATAACTCTTGAGAATAAAATTTATCCTCAAGAGCTATAACATCTTGTGCGTTTATCATGCAAATATACGATTAATTATCTTCATCTGTTTCATTCATTTCTAAATGTTCTTCATCTTCATCTTCCTCTTCTTCTTCATTATCATTTTCATCATCTATCACAGTATCATTGTTATCAAATTTAATATCTGTTATTTTAAAATGATCAAACCTATTGTTATTTTGCATTTCTTCAAAAGCTATTGGCATTAAAATGCTTTTATTTTCTTCTGAAAGTAAATTTCTTTCTTTAAGACATACTATAAGATCATCTAAACAAAGTCTAGACATATCATATTTTGAACTTAAATTAAAAAAAGAAGTAAGTGCTTTAAAATTAACATGTGCTCTATTTCCAGAATTCCACATTTTTTCACCATATGATTTAAACAATAATAAAATATATACAGCTGATTTTTCATAATCACAATTAGCTATTAATTCCATAGCTAATTTTATATTATGATCATCATTACTATCTAAAATTTTATTTAACTCATCATAACTATCTTTATTTAATATAACAGAATCATTAATTAGTCTAAGTATATTATTTTGATTATATACTTTTTTACCATTAAGCATTTTATTTATAGTATCGTAATTATCTATACTACAATATTTATCATGATGATTACTACTAGCTTTTAAGTTTATATTTTTTGTATTTGCAAAACTATTTTTTATACGATAACTATTAAATTTTATTTTTGTAGTTACTGATGATGATACATTATCTAAATTTAAATTAGATGTTTGATTTATAAAAGTTAATATTGCTTTATTGTTAGGAAATACTAAATTAGCAAATGTTATAAAATCAGTATAATCTGTTGTTGAACCCCAGTCACTATCAGTATATTCATCAATAAACTTTTCGCTAATAAATACAATATTAGCTTTATCACTATTAGTTGTTATTTTAACTTGATGTTTTTCACAAAAACCTTTTAATTTAAATCTAGGTACAGAACAATCTTTACTAAAATATAAATTATCTCCAAGCATAGGTTTATAATCATTACTATTATAAAATATATTTGTTTTATTAGATATAAAACACATAATAATTTCATATGATATGCCAGTAATTATATTATTAGTTTTTACTATTTCATTAATTTTTATTACTTTTTCAAATACATCATTCATCTTTAATTATATTAATTATTTCTATGTTTGGAGAAAAATGTTTATACTTATCTTTTAATTCTATAACATTAATATTAAAAAATTCGTTTTTTATTTGTCTTGTTATTTTTTCAATAATGCTATTTTTGCATTGATCAAATATCCAAGGTGTTAACCAATTTTTATAGTTTAAATGTTTACAAAAAGCTTCAGGAGATTGACAATATATAGTATATAATTCTGAAGTATCTCTAAAGTTTCTACTTGCTTTTGTTCTAAGATTAACCATTCTTGATGTATGATAACCATGTTTTGCTAATTTCCATATCCAATATATTGATTCTTGAACATTACATTTATTTAAAATAGCTTGTGCTACAGTGTGATTTTCAACATCTTTACTACTTATCATGCCTAATAAAGAATTATAATCATCTTCATTAAGAATTGTACCACCTCCAATTGGAGATGGTACAGAACTTATTTTTTTACTCATATTAAAGTTTATTTCATTGCCATTTTAATCACTTCCGGATTAAGCATCATACCTTGAAATTTTTGTTTATTAGCGTTAAGAATTTTCTTAACTATAATATACTTTAAATCATTAGTTAATGTATCTTCATCAGTAGATAATTTAATCAATCTGTCAATGATTTTCTTTGTTATACTGTTAGTTTCACTATAATTGATTGTATAGTTAATTATTCTTGTAGTCAATATACTTGCAATATCTGCACGATAATTGTCATCTCTACCAATACAATTACGTAATTCACCTATAATATATGCTTCATTTTCATGTAACAATACATCTTTAGGTGTTACTAATTTATCTAATCTGTTATTAATAAATGTAGTAAACATTGTAGAAAATTCAACTCCTACTGAACCTTCACCAATCATTTGAATAAGTGGTAATTCATTTTTAAATTCTGGGATAGAACTAATTGAATTAAAGAAAGTCATAATACTTCTTGGATTTGTATCATCTTTTACTAATTCAGGGTGTAACAATAAGAAGTTAATACATCTTGTATCAATATCTTGTTTTTCAGCCCATCTAGCCCATACATCTACATCAAATTTAAAATTTACTGTAATAAATCTAGTCTTTTGAGCAGAATCTAAGCTAGTTACATTATAATTCCCGTCATCTGGATTAGTAGTAAGAATAATATGCCAGTTTTTAGGTAAACACCATGAATAATAGGTTTGTGTTTCTATTAATGTCATGGTTGCTTGCATGAATCTAGCATCTGCTCTTGTATAATCATCAAGAATTAAAATACCACCTTCTTTTTTGTTATTAATCCATTCAGGAGCAGCATAAGACATGCGTTTGTTACCTGTTGGTTTATATTTACTTGCTATATACTGTGGTAATAAAGTTTCTGGTACCCATTTAGATACCTTATCTTCATTTACAATTTCATATTCTTTAAGTGGAAAACCAACTAAATCAGATAAATCTTCTAATTCTGCAAGATTTAATCTTACAATATCCATATTTAATTCTTGAGCAAGTTGTACTATAGAAGAAGTTTTACCAATTCCTGCAGGTCCTTCAACATTTACACATACTGGAGTTACACCTTTCTCTTGAATGGTTTTATTATTTGCAATTATATGATGCATAAAGTTTTTTAATTCTTCTGCATTTAAACTGATTTGATGATTTCCTTTTGACATACTTAGTTTAATTGAATTTTAATTCCTTGAAGTTCCTCATTCATTGTTCCATTTGTGGAAATAGCCCATAATACTGGACCTTTGCATTTATCTGGTGCTGATGCTTCTCCATCTGTGAAGTAGACTAAACAACTGTATTCTTTACTGTGTTCATTATAATAATCACATACTGGTTCAAAGCTTGTACCACCTCTACCATGTATATTCATATCTGAATTTACATTAAATTTACCTATATGACTAATTGCTGTATCACATTGAATAACAGTTATTTCTGTACCTGTTTTATTAATATGATGCAATTCATTCATAAATTCTTTAAGTTCTTTTGTACTAACTGAACCTGAAGTATCTACACCTACTAATATTCTACGTTTTGGTTTAACTTTAAGACCAGCAGCGTCTTCAAATCTTATATTTTCTTTTCTGCGGGTTCTTTTAGTAAATACTTTAGTAGAACCTCCTGCAAATCTTCTTAGAAAAGCTCTCCAATTGAATTTAGATTCTTCTATTTGATTAAGTCTTTCTAATATCTCAGCAAATTCACCAGGGATTGTTCCTCTAGATTTTTCTACTTGTTCTGCTATTTCTTTTAAGATATGTGCAGTTTGAGTATTAATTAACTTTTTAGTAGCTTCATCTAATTTTTCAAATTCACCCCAATCATGTGATGGCAAGTTTACATCTTGTTCTTTATTTCCTTTTCCTATAGTAACTTGTATTGAATATTCACCTTGTCCCATTCCTTCAAGCATTTTATCTAAGTTAGGACATTTACCTTTCTTATTAGATGCTTTTAATAATTTTTCATAGTAATATTCAGTACCTTTTTTAGTTTCTAATTTTAATTCAGGAAACAAACTAAGAGTCATGCCACCTTCAGGTAACATGTCTTTATCTATATATTGATTTATTTCTAAATCCATTGCTATATTAGCAATTTCTTTATTAGTAAGAAAATCAAAATCTGTTAAATGAAAAAATCCAATATGCAAAAGCTCATGTTTCAGCAATCCTTGATGATTTAATTCACTTAATTTATTCCAAAATTCTTCATTAATACTTAATTGATAGTTAATACCATTTCTGGATACTCCTGCAGTTGGAACATTTTTATCCCATATTTTATTTAACATAATCAAAAACATACCATAAAAAGGTTCACTAAGCATTAAATTTTTAGATGCTTTCGCTAAGGATTCTGCTTTGTTTATCATTTTGTTTTAATTTAATTGTTATTTCTGTATCTTCTATAAAATCAAAACCTAAATTTTTAATTGATTCAAATAAATGTTTAGCAAAATTATCAAGAAAAAACTGTATATCAGATTCTGATTGTTTATTATCAATTAATATCTTTAACAATAATTTATAAGTTAAAGACTGATCTGCAGATCCACTTGAAATTTTTATTAAATTATTTATTTTTTTATATGTTTTAGTTGCATTATTTGTCCATAATTCATTTGAAACATTAGCTTTCTTTTTTAACAAAAAAAGCATTGTTAGATTAGATTTAAAATCTAAATTATTAAGTGTATTTAAACCTACTACTTTATTTTCTTTATCATCTGAATCAAGCATGTTTAATATTGAATCAAATTCTTTTATGGTAATTTTAATTTTTTTCATTAATCTTCAAGTTTTAAAGTTTTGATCATCCACATTGGTTTGGTTTCTGCTTGTATAGCATCAACCCATTCTTTTGCTGTAGGAATATATCCATTGCAATCTTCTCTTATATGTTGCTCTGCTACATATCTAGTATATACTACTTTACCTTCACTATTTTTAAATTGAACACCAAAACGTGCTTCACATTCAAAAACACCTTCAGAATGATGTCTAAATATTCTATGGAAACTATGTCCATACCATCCTTTAGTTTCATCAAGCCATTGGTGAATATGCATGTAATCTTCAACATTACCTCCCCATTTTTTAAAAGAACTTTTTGAATGTTGTGCTGGATGACTCATAATCCTGCTTTTTTAATAAAATGTTTAGATACTTCAGGTATATGTTTCTTGTAGTAAGGTTGGTTGTCTTTACACCAAGCTTTTACTTCTTCTTTACTCTTAAATGGTTTTTGCCAAGAGTTATTATTCATAATCATATTAAATATTGGTTCTAACTCATCAATAAAATCTTGAACTGACCAACCTTCCCATATGTGTCTTTCATTACTCATGTTTTAATGTTTTAATTAATTTCTTCTTCATTAAGTTTTCCTGTAGTTTTATAATATTCTTCATTTTGAATAAAAATATTATTGTGAATTACAAATTCTCCAGATGGTATATGTAAAGTCATAGAACCATATCCACCTTCATTATTCCACCAATCTTCAACTTTATCAAGTTGTCTAAAACATAAACTTTCTATATAATCTCGTACATCAGGTTTTATAATTTCTTTATCTTGTGATGTAAAAGATTCTTCTTCTGATTCTCCAAATTTTACAAAATATATTTCATCAATAGCTCCACTATCTCCACCTCCAGAATATTTTATTATTACTTTTTCATAACTTAAATCAGATAAGTAAGTCATTACACCTAATAAGTTTAATTCTTTTGTTTTCATATTTATGTATATTTAGTAATTCCATATTGTGACATTAACAAAGCATCAACTAATCCATCATGTGGTACTTTAGCTACAGAACCAAATGTTAATTTAAGTTTTGGAAATAATCTTTTAGCAGCTATAAGTGCCATTGCTTTTGTATCTCGTGTATTTTTACTTGATTTTTTAATTTCTGCTACACCAACAAACATTTCTTTTTGCCATTGTTTTGGTGGTACTTTAATAAAAGGTATGCTTAAAGCAATACATGCCATTTCAACTGAACCAGCTTGATGACCCATTGAAAATGCAGTTTGTTTTGATGTACCAAAAATTACACCTAATTTTTCAAATATTACTAATCCATTACCGCCTTCATAAGGAGTTAGTATATCATATAAACTCTGATAATCTAATTCTGTCTTAATCATTGGCATTTTAATATTTGATATTTCTTTATCTTTTTCTTGTATACAAATTGCTCCATGTTTACCAATATCTATACCTATAGTAAATCTTGGTAAAATTCTTTTTTTAGCTTTCATATTATTTATTTTAATTTAATTGATAATATTGGCATAAGAACTTCTCTTACTTTATTAATACCATGTATTTCTATAGAATCTGAAAGATCCTTTTCCATTTCTAATATTACATAAGGTAAGTCATACTTTTCATTATATTTTTGCATTGCTTTAATTCCCGGTTCATCATTATCAAATAAAGTACAAATTTTCTGATATTTGTTTTTAAATGCATGTATAATATGTTCGGGTATTAAAGTATTCTCACTATCTGGAGCAATTGCTTCAGCATTTTTAAATCCTAATTTGACAAATGTCATTAAATCTTTAAGTGAACTGCATATTATTAGATAAGGTACTTGCATTGTAATTTGATCCATACCCTGTATATAATCTTTTACTTTAATAAATTTAGTGTCTTTAATTTTAGGTTGATATACCTTATATAAAGTACCATCTTTTTTAAAGTAACCATAAATATAATGTCCTGAAATAACAAGTTCTTTTGTTTCTTCATTTTCAATTTTACTCATGATATATTGTTCAAGAGGATAAACATTATATTTTTCTAATAAACTTGAATTAATGTGATATTTAGACCAATATTTTTGATCTATATTTGTCCATGTTCTGGTTTTAAAATCAGTTACCTTGTATTTAGATTGTTGTTTAAATTCTTTTATTGAAATATCTCCATTATTTAATACATATTGGTTATAATCTTCAATAAGTTTATGTGCAGCTTCACCTCTAGTACTTAATGAAAATAGTTTTTGTACTAGATTTAAAGCATCTCCTGAATTATCTGTTGAAAAGTCTTTATATCTATAATCATTTTTATTAGCTGAAAAATAAACAAACATTGAAGGATTTTTATCTTTTAAGTTAAATATAGATTTCATTTTTACATCTTGCCCGCATAATTTTTCTTGTAGATTTAAATAATATTCAAATGCCCATGTTTTAGGAACATCTTTTAAATCTGAAACTAAAGATTTAGTTCTAATCATAGTAGTTAAAATAAAAAGGAGAAGACATTACATCTTCTCCTTTGTTATAACATTGTAATTACATTGTAATTACATTTATAGTTCAAAATCAGAAGCTGTACTTGTTGTATCAGCTCCAAAACTTGTAACATTTTCAATTTTTTTCTTTTTAATGTGGTCAACATCATTATATTTCATGAGTTTACTTTTAGGTTTATCACAAATTTCAAACGGAACCTCACCTTTTGAGTATTTTGGTAAGAATAGGTCATAATTAGTATAACCATCTTTATTTAAGTATTCTTTACCAGCAATACAAAAATTCATTGATATATTTTTAAATGGTTTGTCTTTGTTGAATGTTTTAACTAAAGACTCAATGGTGTCATGTTTACCATCTTGATCAAGTAACCATGTAGTATCTAGCTCTTTACAGATGCTATTTAAATATTTCATGATTTCAGTATCTCTACTGATTACAATTCCAGATTTTGTTGTACCATCAGCATAAGCCCATTCACTTGCTTTTACTTTTCCAACTTGTCCTTTGTGTCTACCTAATTCAGGTTTATCTTTATTAATATAAAAACCTTCAAATTCTGGACCTCTATCTACACCTTCTAGATGTAAAACAAGATGATAAGAACCTGGTTTAAATGTAAACTCATCAAGAGTTACATCGTTAATTTTAGCCACACAATTACTTGGCTGTAGTGTTTTAGGAGTTCCTCCTCCTGAAATTGGGATGTTTTTTGTACTTAGCTTGCTCATTTTTATTTACATTTTAGTTATTAAATTTATTTTTCATATTCTAGAATTGAGGTGCGAACATACTCTAAATCATTGGGAATTTCAAATGTTTTGAACATTTCTTTTGGTGATTTACATGTATTTTCTCCATTATTCTGAGTTTCAAATACATACCGTATGACTTCATCTTTATCTTTTTTTACTTTACCAAAAAGTACTATAGAGTACAGTCCTTCTAGTGTCAAAGCATTATCAATCATTTTGCCTATTGTTTTTGCTTTAACTCTTCTTTTACCATCCATATCAACTGATTCTTCTGCATGTGTAAGAAAATATACCATAAGATCTTCTCTTAAGTCTTTAGGTTTCTTTGCAACTGCAGCAAGTCCAGCAGCTATTTGAGTAAACTTATCATAACCTTTTTCTAATGCTTTATCAAAATATTCAAATGCTGACATATATTGAAAATCATCAATAATTAGGTTTTTGATTTCAAGTCTTGAATTAACATAATCCATTGCTTTGAGTATTCCTTGAGAACTACTTGCATTACTCATGTTTCCTGTTACATTCTCCTTAGTTACATTAGAATATTTCTTTTTCCAACCTTTAAACGGTAGAGGTTTGTTAGCAACATTAATAATGAATGTTTCATCTGGATTTAATTTTTCTATACTGGTTGATTTACCAGCTCCTGAATCTGCAATAATTAAAATAGAGTGTGCCATTTATTTATCTGTTATTATTTTGTTTAACCAGTCCTTTGTACTCACTGGTTTTTTGAGTAAAATAGCTGCTAAATCTCTGATGGTCAATTGTTCAAATGGAGCATCAGCATTAGGATCCATTAAATCTGAAAAATCTAATTTTTCTTGAATAGTGTTTGCTTTAATAGGTTGAGTTATGTGAATAAGCTCAGATATAGGAACTAAATATCTAAATTGACCATTTATTTCACTTGATTCTGTTTTTTCATATTCTTCATCATAATGAGAATTATATCTTAATTTATATAATCTTCTCATTTGATCTTCAGGTGTATAATCCCTACTTGAAAATTCAGTATAAATGTCTACTTTTTTACTAAGTTCACTTGGAAATAATGATATACATGTTTCAGATTTACCTATTGGTCTATAAGCCATTTTTGGTATATAATACGCATCTGATTCTCCAATTGCATCTAACAAAGGTTGTTGATATTCACGCATCATTCTCAATTTTTCTCTTTTGTCATCTGGTTTATCACTTGGATTATTAACATTTGTGTTTAATGCCATTTTTTATAGTTTTAATCTTCGTTCTTGTTGAGGTGGAGTTTCCATTTCAACTATTTGCATTTTTTCAAATTCTGATTTGAAAAAACTCATTCTTGTATCCCCATTTCTACATTTAAGAAAATGAAATACTAATATTGTATCATTTTCAATAACATATCTATCAGGACCATAAAATCTTATTTTTCTTTTACCAGGTCTATCAATACCAATTACAGTATCTGCATGTTGTAATAAAGCATCAGCACCAAATATGTCTGATTCTAATACATAATTACCATATCTACCATCTTCATTTCTTTCAGGACTGTTGATGTCTCTGTTAAGTTGAGTAAGAATGATAAATGCTACAGGATATTTTCTTTTAAGAGCTGTTAATGTTTCCCCTAAATTATATAAGGTATCAAACTTATCTTTTTCATAAGGTGCTTTTTTAAGTAACACGGAGTGATCTAAGGTAATAATTGTCTTTTTATATACTTTAAGTTGATTATCATTAATATGTGAGTGTTCTTCCATGTATTCATCTATGATGTGTTTAAATTCTGCTACTGTACATGCTTCTTCTACTACATCAATAGGATACTTAATACGCTCTTTAGCGTACTCATAGCACTGTTTTAACTCATTTTCAGACAAAGTACTACCTGCACTACATAAATGCTTGTAAGGCTTACCTAATACTGCTGAATACTCTCTTATTGCAGATGTTCTAGCTAACATTTCAAATTGAAACTCAAGTGCTCTAAAATCTTCTCCTGCATTAAGCTTAAAGGCACTTCTTATAAGTTGATCTTTAATCAATGTTTTACCACTAGCTGGTCTGCCTCCTATAACTGTTATAGAATGCCATTCTAAACCATCTGTGGTAGCATCATTAAACTTAACCCATGGTGTTTTAATGCTTTTAATAAGACCTTTCATCCTTCCCTGTATGTATTCAAGAGATTGTTTAAAACCTTCTCTTTGACTATTCCAGTATTTTCTAGCTTTTAATTCAATCATACTACATTTTCTTTAAAGTGATTAGTAGATGATAAATCATCACCAGATTCAATTATAGAACAATAATTTGCCATTTCTGAAGCAAAATTACTTCCATCTTCTTTTTTTCTTATGAAATACTGTGAAGTTCTCATATATAGATAATTAGTTTTTTCATATTCATCTATATAATGAGAAGTTGCTTTTAGTACAATATCCCAAGAATAACTATAATTATCAAAAAACCATCTAAAATTTGTTTCTAAGTTCTTTTTATCACACCTTGCAGGTTTACCACTAGGTAATTTGCCTTTAGGAAATAACATTACATATGTGTTTATATTAGCACTAAAATCATTACCCATTATTTGCATATTAGTCTTATTTTTTTGTAATTTAAAATAAGAATTAACTTTATTAATAAGAGTATGTGCTTTAGGTTGTAATACATATACCTTATCTGTTAGTTCAATCCATTCATCATCAATTAATTTTCTTAATTCTTGATGTAGGTTTATATTTATAGTTGCAATTGATTGATTTATAGAACTAAGCAGATAAAATTGGTTTGGTGACAAGGAGTCCTTCAATATCAGATTGAAAAAGAGCATTAATTCTGATTCTTTGTTTGATTGCATCTTCTATTTTTTTATAACATGTACATACTTTTACATCACGAGACTCTAATAAATTTTTTATATGCGTATAACTATGGATAACAAGTGAATGTTCTCTATTTACATGATTTCCTATAGTTTTTAATTTATATGACATTTTATATGCAATATGCATAAATAATTGTCTATAAACAATTAAATCACGTTTTCTTGTAACAGTTTTAATACCTTTTTTATATTTTTTAAAATCTACAAATGAGTTACATATATCTTCTAATTCAATTAAAGGTATTGGATATACCACATCTGGTATAAATTCATAAATCACTAATGGATTAAAACCATATTTTTTATAAAAGTCTGATTTAAAGGTATTTACAAATAGTTTAGCTTCAATAATTTTTTCTTTAGAAACTTTAATTGACATTGATTTATTTATTAATTTTATGAAATATTAAATTTTATGAAAAAAACTGATTATATTGTTTATATTTTATTGTTAATTTGTTTAACAGTTATTCTTATTCCAAGACCAACAGCACCATTACATAATAATAATCAAGAAGACATGACTGAATATACAAATACTATTAAAAATTTAGATTCAGTAGTATTAATGCGAAACATAAAAGTAAATTATTATATAAAACTTGTTGATAGTTTAAAAAAGTTACCAGTTGTAATTAAAATAAAATATAAAAATGAAAAAAGTAAAATTCCTACTGCTTCTGTTATTGAATTGGATTCCATTATCAGGGCAAATGCAGGACTTCCACAAAGATAGCACAATCTGTTATTCTCAGCAAGAACTGAGAGTAATTTCTTTTAAATTAATTGAAGGAAATGAATGTGATACTTTGTTAAAGATTTCTAATAAACAACTTGATTATTCAGATAGTATTATATTATCTCAAAAAGATATTATTACTAAACAATTGTCAAAATTGAATATTAAAGATACAATAATAAAGTTACAATACAATAAACTTAATTATGTAATTAATAATTTATCAAGTTCTCAATCTAAATTAAAATGGACTAAAATTGGTTGGGCAATTACTACTTCTATTATGAGCTCACTCTGTCTTTATCTATTTCTTCGATAATAGGACATACATATACAGATGCTAACTTTCCATAATTAAATACAGTTACTGTACCATTACTTGATGGTACTAATTGTTTTTCAGTATCTGCAAAATAAAAATTATTTCCTGTAAGATTTATAAAAAAGATATAATCACTAAACCAGTGTTTATAATATTCTACATTAAGATTAATTTTATTTTTAGTTTCTTTATTTAAATAAGTATTTAATGTTGAATGGTTTATATCAAACACAGAATAATTATGATGTTCTTTGTTAAATTTATGCATTATTAAACCATAATCTTCATATGTTTTTATTTCAAATAATGCATTAACCATGTCTTCATAATGTCCTCCTGGATACATATTTCCGTTAAATTCTCCTGAATATCCTATCCAAATTTCATTATCTTTTTTATATAAGATATATGCTGATCCTCTTGTCATACTGTATGTTGGTTCGTTAAAATTATTTGTTACCATTTTATATCAAATTTATAATGATCTTTTACTAATTTGCTTATCTTATTGAATATATCATCACAATCCCAATGTTCTTGGCCTCTGTAAGCAGCAGATGCTGGATGTGTACAACTTAATTTATGATTATTATCTGATATATGTTCTATCCATTCTTGTGATTGTTTACCTATAAATACATAAATTAAACCATTATTATATGAGTTTAATATGTCAAATAAAAACATTATAAATGGATTCCATATGCCTATATGTTTGTTTGTTTTATCTATTTCTGTAGTAAGAGATATATTTAATAACAAAATACCTTGATTTGCCCATCTAGTAAGATCAGCATCATAATTATAAGGTTGATTATCATATACAGTACTTTGTATAGCTTTAAACATGTATTTAAGTGATGCTTGAGGTTTCATATCATTACTACATGAAAATGCCATACCATCTGCAATCATACCATATGGATATGGATCTGGTGATAACATAATTACCTTAAGATCAGAGTATTGACACTTTTCAAATGCACTAAACATTTGTTTAATTGGTGGTGTAAATCTTTTACCGTTATTTACTTGATGTAACAATGTATTTAGAATTTTTTCAAAATCTTCACTTAATATGAAAGTTTTAAATCTGTTACCCCAACCGGAATCTTTAAGTTTTTTATATAATTTATTTTTTATATCTTCTATATCAATTGTTTGCATCGTTTTGGTATCTTTGTGTTATGGCTAAGAAAATGGTTGATACTATTGAAACTACTTCTATAATAACTATAGAGATAAGTGGTGCTTATTATGAAAAATTAAAAACTGTAGTTCTTCATATGGGTAATGAAAATCCTGAAGCTTTTGTTAAATGTATTGAAAAAATCAAGACACAACAACAAGTTGAAAATTTATATGAATTTACTTTATTAACCTTGTTTGAAATTGTATCTGAAATTGAATTAAGAGCAAAAGAACAAGGTAAAATTAAAGTAGAAGAATTAGATATTCCAGATGTTCCTGAAACTACATAATAAAACAATTCAAATAGTATATAAAATAAGTTATATAACTTTTATATATCCATTAGATTTTTTTTGTTTATTGTTTTTTTCTATTTAATTATTGGGGTTCATATCCAGTTCCAGAACATTCTGGGCATGTATTTAAATCAAGTTCATTATTACATTTAGGACAAAATTTTGAATCATGAACTGGTTCTTCAGTACAACAAGATATTCTTACTTTACCTTTACCAAGACAAAAAGAACATTCTAAATCTCCAGGTAATGTACCTTCAGGTAATAAAGGTTTAATTTCTAATAATAAATCTTTCCAATCTTTCATTTTAATTTATATTATTTATTGGTGTATTTTTGATAACAAATATTAGATAATAAAGTGTGAAGTTCATTTATGTTGTCATCATCTATACAATTAATAGCAAATATAACCATAGTTGGAGATAGATCAAATCTTATTTTTTTCCAAACAGGTATCATCCAATCCCAAGACTCATGAAATTTTAAATCATTAAGTGTTAAGCTTTTTGATTTTTTATTAGAAAAATGTTTATTAAGAATGTATTCTTCTCCACCCATGTAAGTACATATATAATTGTTTCTTTCTTCAATTGTCATATTAGTTTTGTTTAAATTTCAAATACATTTCCTTGACTACTTAATTTTCCAAATTTACCATCAGTTACTACACTTCCATTACTGTAGATTGTATCATGATTTGATAGTTTCATTGTTCCAGCATTGATGATATCTTCATTGTTGTGAATGTGTCCAAACAAACATAGTTTAGGTTTTAAAAGATACATGCGTTTTCTTAATGCCTCATCACCACAAAATTCTATGCAGTTTAATTGATGATACGCCAAATCTAATATTCCTTTAGGTGGTCCATGAACAACTACTATATCAGTGTTATCTGGAATTTGTTTCCATATGTCATGTAAAGAACTTCTTTTTTTATTAAATGCCCATCCTTGATTAAATGAAGGTGTAAATGGAGAACCCCATATTTTAAGTCCTTCTACTTCAGCATAGTCATTTTCTAAATAAGTAATTCCATTTATTAAAAAATCAATTTTTGTAATAAGGTTTTTTTCAATACATAAATCATGGTTTCCAGCAACAAATATTTTGTGCTTTATAGGTAATGAACTAAACCATCTTATAAAGTTTTGCATTTGATCTTCACTTAAATAAGGATCTCTTGGATTAGTTGCATCTCCACTGTGAATTACCATGTCAATTTCTTTAGGTATTTCTAACAATTCATGGTAGGTATGAGTATCACTTATGTGCCAAATTTTTATCATTTTTAAAAATTTAGAGTGAAAGATAAACCAATAATAAGCATTCCTGAAATTATAGCACCCATTTTACTTGGTGATTCATATATATATTGATTTCTCCAATGACCTTGTTGTCCATAAAAAGTTGATGAATTACTTGTATTGTCTGGTACCCATTTACGTTCTGGTTTTGTTAATAATCCAGCTACAATAAATCCTCCACCAGCAACCAATCCAAGCATTGTTGGATTAAATTTTATTTTATAATTTGTTTCTCTGTTAAAAACTTGTCCATTTACTTTTTCTGTTGTGCAACTTAATAAACTAGTTATTAATAATGCCATCATGATTGTTTTCATATTTATAAGTATTTATTCAAATAAATCTCCTTTACCACCATTTTTTATATATTTCCAAATATCTGGTATTGCATGAAACCAAAATAAATATAAAAGTACTATAAGTGCTACAATTAATGTTATTAATAGCATACAAGCTATTGTTAATAATATAATGTCTATCATATTTTTTATCTAAAGTTTATACCTACTGTATCTCCTATTTGTACAATTGCTTCAACTGTTAAAGCAAGTTCATCTTTTGAACAATCACCAAATGATTTACAAACCATAAATATATCACCACCTAGTTTCTTTTTTACACATAATCCTGCTTGTCTTTTGACTTCAAGTTTCATATCTTCAAAACTATATCCAGTTTCTTTTGCTAATTCTCTAATACATACATGTATTTTAGCTAATTGTGGAACAGTTCCATTATCAGTAGTAGCTTCCATGAATACTTCTACTAATTGATTTTCTTCTAAATCTTTAATAAAATCTTGATATTTGGTTTTTTCTAATGGTGTTCTATGTTCTAACTTACCATTAAGTAAAATTAAATGACCATGGTGTATACTATGTTTTGTTTGCATCTAGCATCTCCTTTGCTGTTTTATTAGCTCTATTTATTGCTTTATGTAAAGCATCAAGTCTAAACTGTTTATGATCAATAGATATATCAGTTGTTTTTTCAGTTTCTATATTTAATGAATATAAATTTTCTTCTGTATCAATTGTAACTTTTACAGTAATAATTTTAGTTTTTTCATAAATATCATAAGGCTCATATATATAAATTATCATTCGTATATTTTTTAATTATTAGGAATATTTAATGTTTTAGCATGTTGTATTAATTCAATTTGATCTTTTTCAATTTCTTCAATCAATGTTGTTATGACTTTTTCATATTCTTTTTGTGCTTCTTGACTTATATCATTAATCATAACAGCAAATCTCCAAGCACCAAAATATTGATAAGGGTAATAAGGATCAATGTCTATTTCATATAATTTATATCCTAATGTATTATTTTGCATATTAAGTTTATCTACCTGTACAACAGTGTAAACTTGATTTTTCTTTACCCATTTAGAATTTGGTATACTTTCAGGTTTAGATGTAGAATCAATACATAATACACGAAAAGGGATCATTTTTCAGATATAATTTTTTCTATTTCTGCTTGTCTTTCAGGATCAAAATTTGGATTCCATTGAGGATCAGTTGAATAACCTGAAATAAATTGATTTGCTTTATCAGCATCCTTTCTTAAATTAATATGATATTCTGCTTCATCAATTTCTAATTCGCTTACAATAGCATCAACTGCTGGAATATAATTATCATCTGTTAAATAAGCATGTATAGTTAGTTTTTTATCAAACTGTTGAGTAATTATAACTATATGTTTTGTGTCAATTTTTAATGCGGTTTGTGGCATAATTATAATATTTGTTGATTATACCATGTATTAAAATCAAGATTACTATGTTTACCAGCATTAAATGCAAGTTCAGCAAATTCTTTAAAATTAATATTTGGTTTGATATCTTTTGTAAATATAGGACTTTTAGTTTTAATTTCAGAATCAATACTTAATTTAGCAACTCCTAATAAAACACAACAATTATTACATATTCCTTGTCTAGGAGATCCTATAAAATGAGAATGACATGATTGACATTCCATACTTGTTGTACCATTAAGAAATTTTAAAGGTTGTAAAATATAACTTATTGATTTAGAAGTATTTACACTATTATTAATAATGGATTTATTCCAATCATTTGTTTTAAGTAGTATAGGTTTATCTTCATTATCTGGATGTACATATAATTCATGTAATTCCCATCCATATAAAACTAAAGTTTCTTTATCTGTAACCCATTGATCTTTAAACATATGTGATATTTTAGCTACTTCTACATATCCTTTTTCAGGATTAAATACAGCTACCGTTAATTCATCATAGATGTCTTTATCTTGAAGAATTTTAGATTGAATTGTTCCAGTTTTCATTCTATTGAAGTTGATAAACCTTCTTGCGATAGTTTTTCTACAATTGGTTTAAGTTTGTCAAATGAACCATTTTTTATTGAGCATTTACCATTATTATGGACTATTATAGCTGATTGTTCAGCTTGTTCAACATTATGCTTACAATGTTCTATTAAACAATTAATAACATGATCAAATGAATTTACATCATCATTCCATAATATTATTGATTTGGTTGGTTCTAGTAGTTCCTTTATTAAGGAATCTACTAAAATTTCTTCTTTTGTTTCTATTGTCATTTTATAACCAATTAATTTTTGTTTGATCTAGATCTTCCAATGCTTGAGTTACCCATATTTCATCTACAGTATTTTTATAACATAGAATATCTACTATAGCTGTATCATCAGGATTTAATCTACACATGCGACCTAATCTTTGTCTTAATTTACGTTCATTTCCATAACTGTGAAGAATAATACCATGTTTTAAGTTAGGTATATTAACTCCTTCATTTAATTGTAATACGCAAGATAATAAACTTATCTTATCTTCTTTAAATAGTTGTAAATTTTCTTCTGATTGCAAATTACCTGAATGATAACTATAGCCACATAGTCTATTTGCTTGAAGTTGTGTATTACCAAATACTAATGTTTTATCATTAGAGCTATCTATTAACTTTTTAGCTAATATTTCTTTACTTGGGTAATCCATTATAGCCTTCATTCTCATTACACTAACTATTTGTTTTTCTTTTCCATTAGATGCATTCATTATTCTATCAGTCCAATACCTATAATTATTTAATTCTGATGTATACCAAGATTTGTTTTTAGTTTTAACTAACATTGTTTTATTAGTATCTAAAGATAAAGTATGCACTGTAATTCTATAATCATTTAAAATTTTATCTTCTATGGCCTTATCAATTATATACGTATATATTACTGGGCAATACGTATTAACCATTTTACCTTTTTCAGAAGATGCATGTTTAGGTGGAGTTCCGGTAAGACCTACAATTTTACCTTTAAATTTAGATAACCATAAATCATGAGATTGTAATAGATTATGACATTCATCTAAATAAATTACATCATAATCTAAATCTTGTTTATTTATAGATAAATATGTAGTAAAGTCTATGTGTTCTAATAAATAACTTAAATTAAATTTTTCAGCATCATCTTTCCAAGAATCAAAAATAGATAATTTGGGTGCAACAACTAAAACTTTAAAAACATCAGTATAATTATCTACCATATGTTTAAGACCTAATAATGTTTTACCAACACCCATGCTTAAAGCAATAGTACCTCTATTGTGTTTATTTAATTCTTTTAATGCTTGTTCTTGTACCTCATTTTTATCCATTATTTAAATTTTTTGATATCTTTCAAGTATATAATCTAAATCAATAAAAAAATCACTATTATTATAATCTGCAGTTTCATCTAAAATTTTAGAATAATTTAACATTATTCCATTAAGTAAAGAATCATATTCTTTATTTGATTTTTTTAAATCTTCTATAATAAAATTCATGTATGGTAAGTTTTCTAATTGTTTTTGTTGTTCTTCAAGGAACAGTTCTTTCATTTTACCCATCTTATTTAATTTTAAGTTAATCTTTAAGTCTAATTGGTACAGAATATTTATTTCTTAATATTTCTAATACTTCTGCCATTGAATCTGATTCTGTACTATAAAGTATATTTCTTATTAATTCTTCCCAAGTTTCACATTGCTCATTTAAATAAGTTTTAGGAAATTTATGTATTGTATAATTTTCCCATGTGCCATATTCATCTAATATTTCTAAATATTTTTCATTGCTGTTCATAGTTTATTATTTTAATACATGTTAATATTATTCTTCTTCTTCAGTCTGTTCATCATAAAAAAAACCTTGATCTTCACAACATTCAGGTTCATCTTTAATATATTCCCAATTTTTTGGGTTTTCAACTAAATTAGGACTAATAAATGGTTTACCACTAAATGCTAATTCAATTCCAGCACTGCGGTCTGTCCCTAATCCATTCATTTCTGCTAATAAGTTATAAAAATCTTTTTCTCCAAATACTCCATAACCTTCATATTTATCTTCTTTCCAAGAATTACCTTTATCATCAATCATATATACTGTAAATACTTCTTTTTCTGAATAATGATTTGATATTGATTTATCTGTATCTTGTGTATGCCAACTAAAAAATCCCATAGTTTTTATTTTATTTGTTTATTATTAATTAGTAGTT
>Ga0114966_10000469_pt1 | contig 38726 bp, 26 predicted proteins | sample M_130207_XF_Meta_FD_87029 | JGI IMG/M metagenome (GOLD analysis project Ga0114966, IMG submission 87029) | Freshwater microbial communities from Lake Montjoie, Canada to study carbon cycling - M_130207_XF_MetaG | ecosystem: Environmental > Aquatic > Freshwater > Lake | place: Lake Montjoie... | reverse complement strand
TTCTCGCGGAGGAATTGCCGGGAAGACTGCTCGAACTGAAATTGCGTGATCTGTGTGGCATTGGCCGCCGCATGGAGCCACGTCTGCATGCCTGCGGCATCCGCACGCTGGCGGAACTATGGGCGGCGGAGCGCGAAACACTGCATCGGGCCTGGGGCGGCGTGTGTGGGGATCGCTTCTGGCATGCGCTGCATGGCGGGGCCTCCGAGGATGATCTACCAGCGCAGCATCGCACCTTGGGGCACAGTCATGTGCTGGCACCGGAGCTGCGTACGCCGCCACAGGCGGGCATCGTGGCGCGGCGTCTGCTGCTGAAGGCAGCCAGTCGGCTTCGCCGCATGGAATACCGCGCCACGCATCTGCACTTGAGCTTGCGGACGGAAGACGGTCCGAGCTGTGAGGCACAGGCGAAGTTTGAGCCGGTGTGCGACAGCATCGTACTGGCACGCTGTTTGGCAGAACTCTGGCGGCGTGTGATGCAGCAGGCCCGCTGGCAGCGCGTGAAGAAAGTTTCCGTGACGCTGATGGGCCTGGAGGCGGAAGCTCGTCCACAGCAGCTCGAACTTTTTCCCGCTTCTGGCGAAACCGCGCCACGTGAGCAACGCGAGCACCTCAGCCGAGTGCTCGACAAGATCAATCAAAAGTATGGCCGCGATTCGGTGGTGATTGGCTTCACACCCGACACAGTGCGCACGTTTTCGGGCACGAAGATCGCCTTCACGCGGATTCCCGACCGCGAAGAGTTTCAGGAATAGGTGCTTTGAATACCTGACCTCGATTTGCTTAAGCCGGACGATCTGAACTACAGACGGCGGCGCCTAATGATGATCGCTCCCAGAGCAAAAGTCAGAATGAGGAACCCGGAACCCGGTTCCGGAACTGGCGCACAGCTGTTCACGGAGATGAGGTAGTAGGGGTTGCTACTGGTCGTCGTGTTTAAGCCCAGGCCATTGCGGGTGTCTGCGGCAAGAGCAAACGATTTGATTTGTGCTGTAGGACCCACCAAGGCATCGAGATTCAACTTCCAAGTATCGACCTTGAAAATGGAATCGTAGCTCGGATCGAGCGGATTGCCTGAGGTGAGGAGCGACATGGCATTGCCAGCCACAATGGCACTCGCGTCAAAGTTACCGAGCAGTGAGCCCGTGACACCATAGATGGAGATCATCGGAGCCACTCGACCTGGATCGAAACCGCCACTGAGCGAATTCAGGCCGAAGCCTCCCAAGGTCACGCCCAGTCCGCTACTCAAAACGGGCTTATCAAATTGGATGAACAGCCCGGTGGACTGGGTGGTGTTGCCCGAGCTGTAAAGGCCGATTCCGAAATCACGTGTGTCAGGAGAATAAACGCCAATTCCTCTTGGGAACGCGTTGTTTACATTTGGATTGGCACCCAGGAGCGTGGCTCCTTGGAAAGGGTCTGGAGTCTTCGTGGGATCGATGCGATACATGCCCGCGATGCCATACGTCTGGCCGGGAGGCTGGCCCAACGGGCGGTAATAGGGATACGGGTCGAGCGGCAGCGCCGTCACAGCAAGACTGTGTGTAGTGCATGCCAGCATCAATAAGGCCGCGAAGCCATGGACCAGAGAGATTGTCGTTTTCACAACTCAATAGTGCGACCTTTCTTAAACGTGAGCAAAATCAAGTGTGTCATTTGTTTGTATGGCGCATGTGTTGAAATTGAAATGCTGAGGAGATGACGAACTTGCCTCCGTTCACGGGAATGTTCTCCAGCGGCTATCCACGCTGCGAAAACAGCCGCGCTCGGAGCACGATCGGTTTGGGGTGATCTCATGAAATGACGGCAGATTTTGATCTTTGCCGGGCCCGAGTCTATCCTCGCGTTCCAATGGCAACCAAACAGACCCGCATCCTCCTCGCTGATGACCACGCTGTCGTGCGCAACGGCTTCCGCATGTTATTGGCAGCTGAGTGGGACATGGAAGTCGTTGGTGAGGCCTCGAATGGCCGTGAGGCAGTGGAAATGGCTGCGAAACTCGAACCGGATGTCGTCGTGATGGATGTGACGATGCCGGAGCTCAATGGCATCGAAGCAGCGCGGCAAATCACCAAGGCGCAGCCGAAGACACGTATCCTCGCGCTGTCGATGCAGAAGGATGGTGTCTATGTGCGCGAGATGCTGCGAGCTGGCGCGAAGGGTTATTTGCTCAAGGATTGCAACGAAGCCGACTTTCTTGCTGCTGTGCGTGCTGTGGCGGTTGGGAAAGGTTGGTTGAGTCCCGAGGTTAGTGACGCAGTTCTCGACGACTACCGCAAGCACGTGACCAATCCGATTGATCTGCTCTCGCCGCGCGAGCGCGAGGTGCTTCAGATGATCGCAGAGAGCAAAACGAACAAGGAAATCGCCACCGCGCTTAGTTTAAGTGTTTACACTATTGAGGCACATCGTGGTCGCATCATGGAAAAGCTCAATCTGCATTCCATCGGCGAATTGGTGCGCTTCTCCATCCGCAACGGTCTCATTGACTAATGTTCACCTTCTTCCGCATCACCGAGAGCAACGTGCTGCGCGTGCTGGCGCTGGGATTCCTGCTGGTGATGACGTTGCTAGGCGCTGCAGGTCTCATTGCAGTGCGGCAGAGCCAGCGTATCCGGCAGAGTGTGGCGCAGCTCGCGCGCGATCAGCTGCTCATTGCCCGACTCGTGCATGATGTGCAGATGGAGGAGAATGCGATGACCGAGGTGCTGCATCAACTCGCACAGTTTCAGCCGCAGCAGCCGGACCACGCCTTGCTGCTGCGGGATCTCGATAAGAGTGACAAACAGCTCGCACGTCTGTCCAGCGAAGCGCAGGAAGCTGCGGGTAAGGAGCTTTGGTTCGATTTGGAAGCCAGCGTGAAGGCTTTCACGCGTGAGGCGCATCGCGTGCTGGAAACGGACGCGGTGGTGCCTCGAGAGAATTTGGAATCGTTGTTCAAGTATCATGATCATGTCGTCGATCTGGTGAATAAGCTCATCCAGGCCAGCTCTGACCGCCTTGCTGCAGCGGAGCGGCAGATCGAGCAACAATCTCAGGATCTGGGTGACGATGCAGCGCTGCTGTTGGGCTCTAGCTTCATCTTGGCGGCGATTTGTGCGTTCCTGACCGTCGGATTTGCACGCAAGAGCATCCACCGCATTCAATGGCAATCGGAAGAGCTCAGCCGCGTCTCGTGGCACATGCTGCAGACGCAGGAGGAGACGGCGCGGCGTTTCTCGCATGAACTGCATGATGAACTGGGCCAGTCGCTGGCGGCTGTGCGCTCCAATTTGACCAAAGGAGCCACGCGTGACTTTGAATCGCTGCGTGCGGACTGCCTGCACCTGGTGGATGAATCCATCACCAATGTGCGCGAACTCTCGCAACTGCTGCGGCCCGTGATTCTTGATGATTTTGGCCTGGATGCCGGTCTGCGCTGGCTCACTGAGAAGTTTGGCCAGCGCGCACGAGTGCATGTGCAATACGATTCGAGCGTGACTCAACGCCTACACAGCGATACGGAGACCCATCTCTTCCGCATCACCCAGGAAGCTCTCACGAACATCGCACGCCACTCCCAAGCCACAGAGGTTCAGATAACACTCGAAGCAGAAGCGGCGACTTTGCGACTCATCGTGCAGGACAATGGCTGTGGTCTCCCGCCTGAACGACTGGAGTCATCATCGAGCCTAGGCCTCATCGGCATGCGTGCCCGCGCACGTGAATGCGGCGGCACGCTGGATCTGCAAATGGCGCAGCCCACGGGCCTTCGCATCATCGTGGAAGTGCCGCTGCGTCTGGCGGAGAATGGCCACTAAGCTTTCTTGGTTTATTTCCCGAAAGGCCACTTCGACATGAGCCAAACAGCGCAGGTGTGGTTGTTTTCCCAAACAACACCACCACGGCGCTGAAGAGTTTGCTCCATGAAGCCGATTTCGAGCTTGGTTGTGGCAGTTAGCTGGCGTCCTAGCCCTATGAATGCACGGTTTTGGTCGAAATAGTTCATCGAGACGTTGCTGCCGAAATTGACAAAAACTTCATCCCACAGGGCGAGATACCATTTCTTGTCATCGCTGAGCGGCACGGTGGTGCGCAGCATGTAGCGGATACGGTTTTCGTAGCGCCAGTTGGTGACGTCCTGCGTGGCAGGATTGACTTCGCCAATGCGGCGCTGTTCTAGGCGGAGGCGGTGCGTCCAATCGAGACCGAGAGCCTTATGCGTGTAGGCAACCTGCTCCCAGAGACGATTCTCAGGGAACTCGGCAGCGATCGGAATGTCGCCATACGGATGCGTTTCGACCCAGGCGTAACCTGCGGTGAGGGTCAAAGCGGGGCTGATGGTGTAGTTGATACCTGGGCGCAAAAGGAGCTGCTGCTCATGCTGACCGTAGTCTGCACGACGGAACTGCGATTCAAGATGCAGGCCCCATTTGCTGCCGAAAAGCGGATGATCGCCGACGTAGTTGAGCCAGAGGTTTTGATTCGACTCGGTGTGGTCGGCGGCGGAGACGGTTTGAGAAGCCAATGAAGCGGCTAAGGCGAGGAGAAGGATGTGCTTGAGCATATTCAGTAGGAAGGAATGGCGGTGGCGTTCCCGATCGCCACCGCCTGGATTCAACACCAACGGGAATGTTTTTAGTGGCGGCGGGCAGCCTCGGGATGGCTGGAAACGGGCGTGTGATCGTCAAGGCCGGTGACGAGTAGCTCACGGTTTTCGAGCTTCCAATCTTGCGCCATTTCTTCGAGCTTCTTGATGACGCTGTGATCGACAAAGTGCGTGCCGGAGAGGTCGATGGTGACTTTCTTGTGCTCGCTCAAGCTCAAGAGGCGTCCGCGGAGGCCGAGCCAATTGCTGAAGATGGCGGCTTGCTCGACTTTGACGACGGGATGGTCGCCGTCGGTGTGGACCTGAGCTTTGTGGCTGAAGAGATTGGTGATGCCGACTTTCGCAGCGACGATGTGGAGAATGATTTTCATCACGATGCCAGCGGCGACGCCGATGAGCAGGTCCGTGGCGAGTGTGGCGGCCAGTGTGGTGAGGAAGACGATGAGTTGGCCTTTGCCGATGTCCCACATGTGCTTGATGTCCTGTGTGGCGAGGTTCCAGCCAGTGTAAACGAGAAGGCCAGCGAGTGCGGGCAGCGGGATCTTGTTCAGATACAGCGGGATGCTGGCGACCATGACGAGGAGGAAGGTGCCGTGCCAGAAGTTCGACCAGCGCGTGTGGCCGCCGTTTTGGATGTTGGCTTTGGAGCGGACGATTTCACTGATCATCGGTAGGCCGCCGATGAAGGAGACGAGCGTGTTCGCACCACCAACCGCGAGCAGGTCACGGCTCAAATTGGCACGGCGTTGCCAAGGATCGAGCAGATCGACGGCCTTAGCGCTAAGCAGAGATTCAAGGCTGCCGATGAGGGCAAACATGACAATCCAGCCAATGCCAGTGCTGGTAAAGACACGCGAGAAATCCGGGCCGTGGATGCCTTTGGTCATGTCGGCGTCCAGATTCAGCAGGTAGGCGGCGTCGAGCTTGAGGTAGAAGCTCATCGGAATGGCATAGAGCAGTGCCCACACTGGACCGGGCACGACTTGCACGAGCTTTATTTTGATAAATGGGCGGATGAAGAGGATGGCCAGGCAACCTAGGCCAATGATGGCGGCGCTTTGATTGATGGTGCCGATGCTTTCTGGGATGCGGCCGAGCAATTCGAAGGCTTCACCGTGTGGATGGTGGGCCTTGATCGCCTTGCCCAGCAGCATGACGTGCACCTGCTTCGAAATAATGATGACGCCAATTGCGGCGAGCATGCCATGCACGGCCGCTACAGGGAAGAACTCGGCAAATTTGCCCATCTTCAGCAAACCGAAGAGCATCTGAATGACGCCTGCAACGACGCCAACGGCTAGCATGCACTGGTAGCCGATCATCGCTGCCTGAGGCTCCGTCATGCCACCGGTGAGAGCGGGTGTGAAGGCGGCCACGGTGCCAGCGACGATTGGGATCATGCCGGCGGCGGGGCCTTTGATGGTGAGTTCCGAATTGCTGAAAAAGGGAACCAAGATACCGCCAATGATCGCCGTGAAGATACCTGCAATCGGAGGACAGCCGCTTGCCTTCGAAATGGCGAGACAAAGCGGCAAGGCGATCAGGAAGACGAGGAAGCCGGACAGAATATCCTTGCTGAGGAATGTTTTGAATCCGACGAGGTTTCCGACTGGCACTGGGCCGGTGGCTTTCTGGGTGGGAGCGGGTGCTGACATGGTGAAGAAGATTACTCAATCCATGAGCCGATTGTGTATCGCCTTGAGAGGGTATTCTACCTCCCGATGGCGGGGGGCGGGTTTTGGGAAGAATAATGCAGGTTTTGCGAATTGGTGCGCTGCGGTCAGTTCTGCATAGATAAAATCAGCGGGACGTGAAATGATTGAAACAAATCAGGGTAATTCAGTCGTTGACCAAACCAAACCCATGAACACAAGCCTCGCGCTCGTTGTTGCCGCTGCTGGAATGCTGCTGGGAATCATGGCTGGCAGAACAGCGGCGCGGATTTGGTTGATAACGACGCTGGTTGGTGTGATCGCCGCCGCAGCTGCTGCGTTGACGGTGCTAAATGGAGATGATTGGGAATGGCGCAGCGGATTCACAGTAGGCGGTGAACTGCTGCATCTGCGGCTGGATGGGATCAGCGCCCTGTTCATGATGTTGCTGTGCGTGGTCGGCGGTGCGGGATCGGTTTATGGCAGTGAATATTGGTCCGAAATAGAGCATCCGCGTTCAGCACGATCGGGCCGGGTGTGGTGGAATATACTGGTTCTCAGCATGGGCCTGGTGCTCGTGATGTCTAATGGGCTGCACTTCCTCATCGCGTGGGAATTGTTTGCTCTGAGTGCCTATTTTTTAATCACCCTGGATCGGCAGCGGAGTGAGGTGCGTGCGGCGGGTTGGCTTTATCTGGCTGCGTCTCACACGGGCACGCTGTGTTTGTTTGCGTTCTTCACCTCGCTCGCGGCACGCACGGGAAGCTGGGAACTCGGGCCGATGCGTGACCAAGCGGCGCTGTCGCCTTTGTTTTGGCTGGCGCTGGTTGGATTTGGTCTCAAGGCAGGTTTGTTTCCGCTGCACATCTGGCTGCCATCTGCGCATGCCAATGCGCCGAGCCATGTTTCCGCGATTCTCTCCGGTGTGGCGATCAAGCTGGGCATTTACGGTCTCGTGCGCTTCAGCGGATGGCTGCCGATGCCTGGAGGAGCGGGCACCGTGGTGGCAATCCTCGGCGTCATCAGTGCGGTGCTCGGCGTGGCTTTTGCGCTGGGCCAGCATGACATGAAACGGCTGCTGGCATATCACAGCGTCGAAAACATTGGCATCATTCTCATCGGCCTCGGCTTTGCCATGATTTCGGTGGAGCATGGCAACGCCGCTTGGGGCAGTCTCGCTCTCGCGGGCGGACTGCTGCACGTGTGGAATCACGGTTTGTTCAAAGCGCTGCTGTTCTTCGGTGCTGGTTCTGTTCTACATGCGACGGGCACTCGTGAGATGAGCCGTCTCGGCGGTTTGTGGCGCAGGATGCCGTGGACGGCGGGCTTGTTTGGTTTAGGCGCATTGGCGATCTGCGGTCTGCCGCCATTGAATGGCTTTGTCAGTGAGTGGCTAGTGTATCTCGGGCTGTTTGATGCCACGATTTTGCATGAATCCTCAGCTTGGGAGGCGATTCCAGCCGCCATTGCACTCGGTGTGACCGGCGCACTGGCGCTGGCGTGTTTCATCAAAGTCTGTGGCATCGTGTTCCTCGGTGCACCGCGTTCAGAGGCTGCTGCTCATGCGCATGAGTGCGGCAAATCGATGCGTGGAGCGATGTGCGTGCTGGCAAGTTGCTGCGTGGCAATTGGGCTCGCGCCAATGGTTTTTTGGCCTGCGATCTCGCGTGCAGCCAGCACTTGGCATCCGGCGTGGAATGTGGTGCAGGTGCCCGAATCACTGGCACCGCTCGGTCGTGTTCATGTTGCTCTCGCTGTGGTGGCAATTGCCGCCGCTGCGCTGCTGTGGCGTCGCGTGAAGCATCAGGGCTTTAAGCGTGAACTGACCTGGGACTGCGGATATGCGAAACCATCGGCACGCATGCAGTACACCGTTGGCTCCTTTGCCGGCATGATCACCGAATGGTTCGCTTTCATCCTACGACCCGTGAAGCACATGCATCGTCCCAAGGGCCCGCTTCCGCCTGAGTCCAGCTTTGAAGAACATACGCCAGAAACGGTGCTGGAGCGTGTGGTGGCACCGTTTGCTCATTTGATCATGCGTGTGTCACTTCTGGCGCGTCGATTGCAGCATGGGCATACGCAGTCTTATGTGTTCTACATTCTCATCGGCCTCGCAGCGCTTGCGGCCATCGTCATCGCGGGAGGTGGTCAATGAATACGGTCGTGGACATCGTGCTTCGTCTCGCTTGCTGGTTGCTGCTGGCACCGTTGCTGCCGGGCATCATCAATCGCGTCAAATCCTGGGTGGCGGGTCGGCGTGGTCCACCGGTGTTGCAGCTTTATTATGATCTCGCACGTTTGTGGAAAAAGAGCGTCGTGATGAGCACATTGGCCTCGCCAGCATTCGTCGTGCTGCCAGCTGTTGCATGGGTCGCCTTGCTCGCGGCAGCCATGTTGATGCCACTAGGGCCTGCGGGTGCGGGTTTAAGCTTTCGTGGTGATGTGGTGCTCATGCTTTACCTGCTGGGTCTTGGACGTTTCTGCACCGCTTGGGCCGCGATGGAAACCGGCTCAGCTTTTGAAGGCATGGGGGCCGTGCGTGAGGTCAGTTATGCGGTGCTGGCGGAGGCCGCGATGGTGGCGGCCATGCTTTCACTTAGCGTGCAAACTCACAGCCTTACCCTCACAACGATGCTCTCTCCCACCGCTGGAGCCGGTGCCGTGCTGCTGGCGGCTGGTTTGTTCATCGTGCTGCTCGCGGAGAACTGCCGCGTGCCGTTTGATGATCCCAACACGCACCTGGAGCTCACCATGATCCACGAAGTCATGGTGCTTGACCACAGCGGTCCGCCCTTTGCCGTGATCCTTCATGGTGCTTCGATGAAGCTACTGTTTTTCGCCGTCTTGCTCACTCAAGCCGTCTTGCCGATGGGCAAACTAGGCGTTGTCAGTTCTACCTGCATGCTGGTGGCCGGTGTTTTTGTCGTAACGGTCAGTGTAGGCTTTGTGGAGTCCTTGATGGCCCGTCTAGCCTTTCGCCGCGTGCCATTGCAGCTAGCGACCGCGTTCCTGCTCTGTGTCTTTGCCCTGCTGGTAGCCTGGAAAGGTGGTGTCGCATGAATCACAATCTCAATCTCCTGCTCGATGTGGCGATGGGTCTCAATCTTGTCTCTTTGGCCTGTAGCCGCCTGCAAACCCTCATTCGTGTGATGGCGCTGCAAGGTGTCATCCTCGGCCTCATGCCGCTGGTCATGGAGCATGATCTCGACTGGCGTGTCGCGCTCATCGCACTAGCCACTGTCTTCGGCAAAGGCATGGTGATTCCGTTGCTGCTGCGGCGTGCCATGCGCAAAGCACACACAGACCGCGAACTCGAGCCCTTCATTGGTTTTGTGCCATCTCTTCTGCTCGGTGCAGGCGGCACGATCGCTGCATTGGCCGTGGTGAATCTGTTGCCGTTGTTGCCTGAGCATACGGGTTCGGTGCTCGTGCCTGCCGCGCTGGCGACGATTCTCACCGGCTTCATTTTGCTCATCGGTCGAGCCAAGGCGATCTCGCAGGCCTGCGGCTATTTGATTTTGGAGAACGGCATCTACGTCTTCGGCTTGTTGCTGCTCAAGGCGATGCCCATTCTTGTCGAAGCGGGTGTGCTACTCGACATCACGGTCAGTGTTTTCATCATCAGCATCGTTGTGGACCGCATCCAGACCGTCTTCGATTCGCTGGACACCCGCCATCTCACCACACTCCGGGAATGAGATCTCACCTGCTCATTTTGATGCCGATTGTGGGTTCCGTGGTTGCGGCGCTTTGGCCGAGCAATCGCACACGTCCGGCTTTGCTGCCGATCATTGGCATTCTTCATAGCCTGCTGACACTCTCGCTCTTTTTTGATCCGCCGAACGTGGCGCAGGAAGATTGGCTTGGCTTTGATGCCCTGGCGCGTGCGGTGTTGCCGGTGGTTTCATTGTTGTATCTGGTCTGCTCGTTCTATGGGTTCACGTATCTGCGAGTTCGTGATGAGCGGCCCAACCGCATCTTTGTCACCTCCATGCTGGCCGTTGTCGGGATGATGAGTGCCGGGCTTCAAGCACGGCATTTGGGCATCCTTTGGATCGCTACGGAAGCTGTCACGCTCGCTGCTGGCCCGATGATTCACTTCAATGGCAATGCACGCTCGATTGAAGCGACATGGAAATATCTCGTCGTCGGTGGCACCGGCATTGCCTTGTCGTTGCTAGGCACATTTTGCCTCGGTTACGCCTCCTTGCATGGCGGTGGCGACGGCAATCTAACCTTCGTTGCTTTGATGCAGCAGGGTGCAGGTTTGTCACACTCGTGGGTTTTGATCGCCTGGGTGCTGCTACTTGTGGGTTATGGCACGAAGCTCGGCCTCGCACCCATGCATACCTGGAAACCAGACGCGTATGGGGAAGCGCCCGCCATCGTCGGAGCCATGCTCGCTGGTGGCGTCACGACGGTGGCCTTCACCGCGATTCTGCGTGTGCGTGCCGTCGTCGGTGCAGCGGGTGCCGGCGCCATTGCGGATCAATGTTTGCTCGCCATCGGCCTGTTCTCGATGCTCGTAGCTGCCTTGTTCTTGCTGGCAACGCGTGATTACAAGCGCGTTCTCGCTTACTCAAGCATCGAGCACATGGGCATCCTCACAGTCGGTGCGGCATTGGGGCCGGCAGGCGTGGCGGCGGCGTTGTTTCATGTTTGGAGCAACAGCCTCACCAAAGGTGCGATGTTCATGAGCGCGGGCAATATCCGGCGTGCTGCGGGCTCGGCTTCCATGGATGAAGTGCGCGGCATGGTCGTTCGTGCGCCGTATTCGGTCGGGATCTTTGTCGCTGGCATGTTCGCCGTCACGGCCTCACCACCTTTTGGTCCGTTCTTTAGCGAGTTACGCATTGTGCGTGCGGGCCTCACTGGAGGTCATGGCACTGCTGTCGCGGTGTTTCTCGGTTGTCTTTGGCTGGCTTTCCTAGGCATCACACGAGTCGTTTTTCCCATCGTTGATGGTCGTCCGAGCAAGATCGTCAAAGAGAGCGGCAAACGCTTCGTCGAGACCGCTGGCATCATCATCCCACCGCTGCTCTTGCTCGGTCTATCGTTGTGGCTCGGCCTGTTCACCCCGACGGTGTTGCAGGACGCATGGTCTGCGGCCGTCGCTCAGCTTTTCCCCAAATCATGAGCCTTACCACTCCATTCAAACGGATTGCCAATGCAGCCACGCTGCCATGGGCGGACGTGCCTGCATGGCCTGCAGAGGAGTTGGTTCGAGCAACCGCAGCCGAATTGAGTCGCGGTGCGCGTTTGTCGTCTTGGTTCGGTGTGCCTGAAGGAGATGCCGTGTGTTTGGTGGCCGTGCTGGCTTTTGATTCGGACAAAACACTCGCCGTCGCACGCAGCACGGCATTCACCGGTTCCTATCCATCACTCACGCCGAAGCATCCGCAGGCACACATGTTTGAACGTGAAGTTTGGGAGCAGCACGGGCTCGTTCCTGATGGTCATCCTTGGCTAAAGCCTGTGCGCCGCACGAATGGTGACGCTCCTGCCAACGGCACCTTCTTCCGCGTGGAAGGCCCCGAAGTGCATGAAGTGGCGGTGGGTCCGGTTCATGCAGGTGTGATCGAACCTGGACACTTCCGCTTTCAATGTGTGGGCGAAGAAGTGATGCATCTGGAGATCGCCCTCGGCTATCAGCATCGTGGCATTGAGGAGGCGCTCACTGGCGGTCCTCACCGTGCGACGCTCATTCAGATGGAAACCATCGCTGGTGATACCAGCATCGCGCACGCAACCGCGTATGCCACGATTCTTGAATCTCTCGCCGGAACCGAGGCTCCGCCGCGGGCGCAATGGTTGCGTGCCATCGCGCTCGAACTCGAACGCCTCGCCAATCACACCGGCGACCTCGGCGCACTCGCCAATGATGTCGCTTTTATTCCGACTTCGGCCGCTTGTGGCAAGATCCGTGGTGATTTCCTCAATCTCACCGCCTTGCTTTGCGGTAATCGCTTCGGCCGCGGCTTTGTGAGGCCTGGTGGCTGCCGTTTTGACCTCGAACCTGAGCGCGCCCAGCGTTTTCTTGATCGTCTCAAGACAGCGCTCGTCGATGTAGCTCAAGCCGCCAACTGGCTGTGGGACTCCGCCTCGGTTTGCGCGCGATTTGAAAATCTCGGTGTCGTTTCCATGGCTCAGGCCGATGAAGTCGGCCTTGTCGGTCCATCTGCACGCGCTAGCGGGCTGACACGGGATGTGCGTGCTGATCACCCCGCCGGATGGCACCGCCAAGCACCCACAACGGCCGCCATTTGGCCTGGCGGCGATGTTTTTGCACGAGGCCATGTGCGAGCACTCGAAATCGAGCGCTCAGGCGAATTCCTTTGCCAACAAATCTTTGCCAAAACCGAGAGTGAACTGCGAGTGGACATCGCAGCGCCCGCGCCAGACACACTTGCCATCGCCATGGTTGAAGGTTGGCGCGGAGAGGTCTGCCATGTGGCCATTACAGATACCGCAGGCCGTTTCCGCCGCTACAAGATCACCGACCCGTCCTTTCACAATTGGACCGGTCTCGCCCTCTCACTGCGCGGCACCGCCATCTCGGATTTCCCCATCTGCAACAAGAGCTTCAACCTCTCTTACTGCGGATTTGACCTCTAAATCGATTCACCGCCATGTTCGTCCACAACACCCTGATTCACCGCCTCAAACGCGGCTGCGAGACGATGGCCTACCCCAACGGTCCGCCACCGCCGCTGCCAGATCGTCACGGCGGCTCACTCAAAGTCGATGCGGCCAAATGCGCTGACGGTTGCACCGCCTGCGTGCCGGTTTGCCCGACGCAAGCCATCACGCGTGCACCCGGCAAGGCCATGGCGCTCGACTTGGGTCGCTGCGTGTTCTGCGCCGCTTGTGTCGAGGTTTGTCCACAGGATGCCATCACGCAAACTGGTGACCACCGCATGGCCGTGCGCCACCGCGCAGACCTCGTGCTCGGCGATCCCGGTAAAGAGGAGCTTCGTCTCGCAAAGGCGCTCGATGAAAAATTGCGCAAACTCTTTGGCCGCTCGCTGCGTCTTCGCCAAGTCAGCGCCGGCGGCTGTAACGCCTGCGAGGCCGACACCAACGTGCTCGGCACCATCGGCTGGGATCTGGGCCGCTTCGGCATCCAGTTTGTGGCCTCGCCACGTCATGCCGATGGTTTGTTCATCACCGGCCCGGTTTCGAAGGGCATGGAACTGGCTTTGAAGAAAACCTACGATGCGGTGCCAGATCCGAAGATTGTCATCGCCACCGGAGCCTGCGCGATCGCAGGCGGCCCCTTCATTGGCCATCCGCAAATCAATAATGGCGCCGACTCGATAGTGCCCGTCGATCTCTACATTCCTGGTTGCCCACCGCATCCATTGACCATCCTCGACGGCCTATTGCGCCTGTTGGACCGGTTGGAGGAGAAAAAAGCCCGCAAGCCGCCTGAACGGGAACAACCCCCGCCATCCGTAGCGGAATACCCCCTTTCAAAGGGATGGTGGCGTTGTTGCGGCTGGCGTTTATTGAGCACAAATCCTCGATGAGCACGCATACCCATTCCGCCTCCTGTGGCCACGATCACTCGCATGAAGACACCCACGCGCCCGGAGAGCAGTTGGAGCACCTCCGTCATGTGGTGGATCACGTAGCGCACTTTCTGCCCACGCAGGGACCTATTGGGGTCTTCGTGCATCACAACACGCTGCATTCTCTGCAGAGCAAAGTTTTTGAACAGGCCGTCGTGGAAGGTGCCGACCTCTTCGGTGCTGAGCCATTCTTGTCCGAAGAGACCTACCAGGCCGAGCGTGGCCGCCAGCGCATCCACGATGAGGACATTGATGACACCATCAATCGCGAGCCGGATGCCGACATCCTTCCTGGCAGGCTCACACGACGCCAGCTTCGACGTGTGATGCTTATTCCAGGCGTGCGCCGTGTGAATGGCATCAATATTTCCTGGCAGATGGAGGAAGGCGACTGGCTGGAGTCATTCCGCCGCGATTTGCCAATCAATGCCGCCAATATGCTGGGTGCGGATACACCCAAGGCGCTTTGGCAGGCCTGTCTCGCCCGGGTAAAGCCACAGCCTGCTCCTGATCCAGGTAAACCGAAACGTCCGCGTGATGCCGTACTCGCCAAGTTCGGCATCGACATGGATTTGCTCATTCATCCACCGCTTATTCGACTCACGGGTGCCTATTTGGATCAAGGCATTGCCTATTGGCCGATGCCGCTGCGTGAAGAAGGCCTGCTCAAGGCTGCGCGCAAGATCATGCCCCAGCCGTTGGCGATTTTCCCGGCGCGGCTCGGAGGTGCGCATGATGCCTTCCTGCGGCAGGAGGCCAAAAACATGGATGCCGAGGCCGTGGTGCTGGAAGCGCTGGAACAACTCGCATTGGCTCCTGATCAATGGGAGGGATACATCACGGAAGAGTTGTTACCTCTGCGTGGCTGGGGCGGCATGATCCGCATGTTGGAAAATGATGTTACGCTGGCCCCGCATGACCGCATTCGTTGCTCGATCATGGAATTCTTGGCGCTACGCCTCACCTATACCGTGGCAGCATTGAAAGACATCGCTGGGGACACCACTTCGTGGCATTCCTTCCAGCTTCCGGCACCACGATTCGATCCACTGACGCATATCGCACGCGTGTTTGATGTCGCGCAACTTCTGGGCATCACCAGTGACATGATTAGATCATTTTCAGAAGATGAGCTTGATCGCCTGGATCACGAAATCCTCGCCTGCAATGAAACGGAGCGCCGTCGCCTGCTTCACGTCGCTTATGAGCGCCGTCATGAGCGCCGCATTCTCATTCCGCTCGCCAAACATCGCGCAATGCCGCGCATCGAGTCGGACAGCGACCGTCTTGTGGCCCAAGTCGTCTTTTGCATTGATGAACGCGAAGAATCCATTCGCCGAGCTCTCGAAGAAGTCGATCCCAGCATCGAAACTGTCGGTGCCGCCGGCTTTTTTGGTGTGGCCATTAACTACGCCGGTATTGATGATGCTAATGGTGTTTCGCTTTGTCCCGTCGTCGTGAAGCCCGCGCACTCGGTGCGCGAAGTCGCTGTCGATGAGCATTCGCACATGCATGAAAAACGTCAGGGCTTGCGCCGCGCTTGGGCCAAGGTGGTGCGCAACGGCTTCATTTCCTCCCGCACACTGGTGCGCGGCTGGATCAGCACCGCCTGCCTCGGTTTCCTCAGCCTATTCCCGCTCGTGCTTCGCGTGCTCACACCGCTGAGTTACGGCCGTTTCATCAAGCGTCTCAATCGCGCCTTCCTGCCGGAGCCGAAGACCGAGTTCACCTATATGCGGGATGATGAGGCCTCACGCGATGCCACCACGGGCCTGATGCGCGGTTTCACCACGCAGGAGCAGGCGGACCGTGTTTATGCTGTGCTCGGACCTGCCGGCCTGCATAAAGCCCATGCGCGTCTTGTCGTCATTCTCGGTCATGGTTCCACGAGTTTGAACAATCCGTATGAGTCCGCGTATTGCTGCGGTGCATGTGGTGGCCGCACAGGTGCTCCAAACGCGCGTCTGTTTGCCATCATCGCCAATCGTCCTGCCGTGCGTGAGGCATTGCGGGCCAAGGGAGTCATTATTCCCGAAGACACTTGGTTCCTCGGTGGTTATCACGACACCTGCAGCGATGACATTGATTTCTTTGATGTCGATCTCATGCCCGAATCTCATCGCAGTGATCTCGTGCGTGTGCGGCAGTCGCTCGATAAAGCCCGCACCTTAAGTGCCCACGAACGCACGCGTCGCTTTGAAGCCGCTAGCTTCGATTTCACGCCTGAACTTGGCTTGCGCCATGTTCAGGAACGTGCGGAGCACATTGGCGAGCCGCGGCCAGAGTATGGTCACTGCACGAACGCCGTTGCTTATGTCGGACGTCGTGAATTTACGCGTGGTCTGTTCATGGATCGTCGTGCGTTCCTCATTTCCTATGATGCGACCAAAGACCCTGACAATGGTGCCCTCGGACGTGTGCTGGGCGCTGTGATTCCCGTCTGTGGGGGTATCAGCCTTGAATACTACTTCTCTACGGTCGATAACGAAACCTACGGCAGTGGCACCAAGCTGCCGCACAACATTTCCGGACTCGTTGGCGTCATGAACGGCTACCAAGGCGATCTGCGCACAGGACTGCCAGTGCAAACGGTCGAGATTCACGAACCGGTGCGCATCCTCTTCATCGTTGAGTCCACACCTGAACGTCTGATGAGTGTCATCAAGGCTAATCCCGAACTCACTGAGTTCGTCTGCAACAAGTGGATTCGCCTTGCCACCATGGACCCTGATGATGGCCACATGGAAGTTTATCATGACGGTGTCTTCGAGAAACTCACCGGCAGCGAAGAACCACTCTCTGTCGCGCACAACTCTATGGCGTGGTATCGCGGCAAAATGGAACACCTCGCACTCGCCCGTATTGATCCCAAGGCTGGCAAAGCTGCCTGATCCTCTCGACACCAGTCATTTCTGCATTCGTCATTTCCAATGTCCCTCCAAACACTTCTTCCACTCCTCATTGCCGTCCCAGGCTTGCTCTTTTTAGCGTTGAGCATCGTCTGGTTGCTCGGTGGCCACATTTCAGAGCGTGTCATGTCACGCACCACCAAACTGGCCTACACGCTTCTCACTATCATGACTGCCATGATCGGCTGGAAGATGTGGTCAGGGGAGGTGGCCACCGTGCGCGTTTCACTTGGCAATTGGTTCACTGTCGCGCACTACGGTTTTCCACTTTCACTGCTCGTCGACAAGCTCTCGTTGCCGCTCGTCGGCATCACTGTCGTGCTCGCTGGTATCGTTGGTTCATTCTCGGTGCGCTACCTGCATCGTGATCCCGGCTTCTTCCGTTTCTTTCTACTCCTGCATCTTTTCACCTTCGGTGCCCTGCTTGTCTTTACGGCGGATTCGCTCGACTTGCTCATCGCTGGCTGGGAACTCGTTGGTATTACCTCGGTGCTGCTCATTGGCTTCTTCCAATACCGTCCCGACCCTGTGCGTAATGCGCTACGAGTGTTCGGTACTTATCGAATCGCTGACTTGTTCATGCTGCTCGCGGTCTTCCTTGCGCACCATTGGTTTGGCACTGCCTCTTGGGAGGGTATGTTCAACGGTGACTGGCCCGGTCATGTGAACAAACTTGATGGTTCGGCCGCGACCGTCATCGCCGTGCTGCTCGTTTTTGCTGCCAGTGGTAAATCCTCGCAGGGTCCGTTCTGCGGTTGGCTGCCACGCGCCATGGAAGGCCCAACACCCTCCAGTGCCGTGTTTTACGGTGCTATTTCAGTTCACGCTGGTGCTTACTTATTACTGCGCGTTCAGCCATTGATCCATTCTTCGCTCATCGCTACCAGCCTCGTTGTCTTCATCGGCCTTACGACCGCCTTCCTCGGCACGCTCGTTCACCGTACCTGTGCCGACGCCAAAACATCGCTCGCTTACGCCTCACAAACTCAGCTTGGTCTGATCTTTGCCGAAATCGGCCTTGGCTGGACCACCTTTGCCATCATTCACATGGTGAGCCACGCGATGCTGCGAACGCTTCAGTTTCTTCGTACTCCTTCCATGCTGCGCGACTACCACCGCGTGCATTCTGCGGCGGGTGGGCAGATCAATCCCACCGGAGAGCATTACGAATCCCTGCTACCCAAGTCGGTACAAATCTGGCTTTATCGTGTCGCCATTGGTCGCGGCTTTTACGATGCCATTGTCGATCGCTTCATCATTGCCCCCGTGAAGGGAATCGCCCGTTTTCTATCCATCTTTGAACCCAACTTCACTGCCACGAAGCCTGCTGCTGAATCGGTGAAAACCCCAGCCTCCTGAGCCATCCCATGCACTACCTTTCGTTTCCCTTTCTTTCTATTGGCATCGCCTCGCTTGTCGTTGGCGCTTTCATCTCGCTGCGTGGCAATAACCCGCGCCAGACAGCCATTCTCAGCACGGTCATCTCGCTCCTGTGCTTTCTGCTGGCCACACGTGAGGTTGGCGCTGTAGGGCATGGTCGTTTGTTTGATCCGTGGCTCTCTTGGTTCGATGCCGATGGCCTTGATGCGGTGCCGATGGCATTCTTTGCCGCGTTGACTGCCATCTTCGTCACCCTTGCTCCGAAGCGCGATGCTGATGGTAACGCCCTTGCAGGCATGCTCATCATTTCCGCCGCCACTCAGATCGCCTATGCCGGCTCCAATTTGGCGGTGCTCGCCACCGGTTGGTGGCTTACCAGTTTGCCCTTCATGCTCGGCATGTTTGGTAAGTATCCCGGTCAAAAATATGCCAACGGCTTCCTTATCGGCAGTTGTGTTGCTTTAACTGCCGCTATCACAGTGCTGCACACCACTCAGATCGACGATCTCTCCCACACGTCGATGCTGGCGTTTGGTCTGATCATCCTCGCGGTCATCATGCGCAAAGGCGTGTTCCCATTGCATGGTTGGATGGTTAGTGCTTTTGAAAATGGCCCTTTGCTACCCACTGCCCTACTATTCAACGGTCACCTCGGCGCTCTTCTGATCGCTCGCTCTGAAACCACCGCTTTGCCGCAGACCGCGAAGCATGCGCTCGATATCCTTGGCCTCGTCGCACTCGCTACCACGCTTATCACCAGTGTGCGTGCGTTGGTTGAAAAGAAACCACGCCGTTTGCTCGCCTATCTGTGCCTCAGCCAAGCCAGTTTCATCCTCGTTGGGCTTGCCACCGCGAATGCGGAGGGCATCACCGGTGCACTCGTTCACTGGCTCGTCGTTTCTACCGCCTCAGCAGGTCTGATCTGCATCGTCCGTGTGCTCGAAGTGCGCCTCAGCGTCATCGATGATCCCTCTGGCCATCTCGGCCTCGCCACCAAAGCACCGCGCCTCGCCACCTTCTTCCTCGTCTGCGGTCTCGCCCTGATCGGTCTGCCAGGCACACTCGGCTATTGCGCCGAAGACCTGCTCTTCCACGGAGCCCTTGAAAATCATCCATGGGTCGGCCTCTGCCTCCCCGTCGCCACCGCCTTCAATGCCATCAACCTCATGCGTCTCTTCAGCATCCTTTTCCTTGGAGTGCTGCCAAAACATGTCATCGACATTCCTGACGCCCTCCCCCGCGAACGCTGGCCCTTAGCCGCCTGCGTCGTCTTCCTCATCTTCGGTGGCCTCATGCCCAGCAAGATCATTCACTGGCGTGAAGATGCGGCACATGAGCTCGAAACCGGGCTCGGTTTGGGCGAAAAAGAGCACAGCAAGCACTAAGGTTGCCGACTTCGCGCGCTGCGCATCACATCCTTCGATTCCGCCGCGATCACCGCCACTGCCGGATGCCGCATCGCGCGTTCCAGTGTGATGAGATAACAGGAAAAGCCGCAATGCACGGGTCTGCCGATGGCTTTTAGGCCATAGCGGTCCACCGCCTCGGTGAGCACGGCGGATGCAATGGGCACGATGCCGAGACCATCTGCCGCCGCTGTTTTCATCAGTGCTGCATCGTCAAACTCCGCCACGATGCGTGGGCGGATGCTATGCGCGTCGAACCAGCGCTCAAGCTCACGCCGCCAGGCTGTGCGGCTGGCTGGCTGGCAGCAGGGTCGGTGCATCCTTCAAGGACGCGGGGAAGTTCTTGCTCAACTTTTTCGCTAGTGATGGCACCGCGCAGAACACGACAGGCGACTCACCAAGCAAATGACTGAACGCCTTCACTGGCAGCGATGAGGGAGCTGCCTCATCTGACAACACGACATCGAGCCTCCCCGAGGCGAGCTGGCCCAATAGTTCCTGCGCATTACCCTCCGCACAGGAGAGCTGCAAATTCGGAAACGCTTTCATCGCAGGCCGAATCAACCGCCACGCGACCAACTTCGGCAGCGAATCGGTGATGCCAATGTTCAGCCGCAGGCTGCGAGTTCCGCCTTGTCCATGCAGTGAGCGCATCATCTCCGTGCCCAAGGAGAAAATCTGCCCCGCGCATTCCATCACCAGTTGTCCCGAGGCCGTCAGTTTCATCCTGCGGCCCGAGCGCTCGAACAATGGCTCCTCCAGCGACCTCTCTAACGACTTGATCTGCGCACTGATTGTCGGTTGAGAAAGGTGCAGCCGCGCCGCCGCGCTACGCAGACTGCCACTGCGTGCCACCTCCCAAAAGAGGCGAAGATGGTGATAGTTAAGGTGTGCAAGTGTCATGGCTCATAGTTAGAGGATCACGAACTATAGGCTTCGAAACATTGAAATAGTCAAACAGAAGTCAAGAAAGACAATCATGGAGTTTAATTCTGAACTTGTGCCTATTTTACCACCATGAAACCCAGCTCTGAATTTGTTGCTCTGAACCGCGCCACTTTTGGTGCGACTGTCGAAGAACTAGCCCGCGTCGAAAAGATCGGCTGGAGCGCGTGGGTGGAGGAGCAGCTCAAACCGGACGCTGCGGCCAAAGATGAGGCCACGAAGCGCATATCGGCACACAAGCTCGAAATTGAATACGAGCACGAAGGCATGATGGCCCCTGCCATGATGATAGCTGGCAAAAAGCCTGAGATGATGGCCGCAGAGGGTAAGGACGGCAAAAAGGCCGAAAAGCAGAAGTTCAAGGTGAAGGAGGAGCGTGGGCTTAGCTCTCTTGAGAAGCCTCTCGATCAGCTTTTTCGCGTCCAGAATCAGGAGGACTATCCTTATGAAGAAATCCAGCGCTGCTCGTATGAGGTCGAGGTGGCCACGATCATCCGTGCCTGTTACTCGAAGTGGCAGGTGCGCGAGTTGCTCGTCGATTTCTGGCACAACCATTTCAACGTCAACATTGATGCCGACAACACCATCCGCGCTGTCTGGCCCGCTTATGATCGCGATGTGATTCGCAAGCACGCCTTCGGCAATTTCCGTGAGTTGCTGCAAGCCGTCGCGCAAGGTCTGCCGATGCTGTATTACCTCAACAATCGCAGCAGCAAGGCCAGCCCGGCTAACGAAAACTATGCACGTGAACTCTTCGAGTTGCACACCCTTGGCGCGGAGCATTATCTGAATCATCTCCACAAAAAATGGCGCGAGGTGCCCGGTGCGCTTGAAGGCAAAGCGGAAGGATTCATTGACCAGGACGTGTATGAAGCGGCGCGTGCCTTCACGGGCTGGACTGCAGCCGATGGCGAAGACTACGACGATGACAAGCACTTCCCCGATGACGGCGGCTTCCACTACCATGCGCAATGGCATGATCCGTATCAGAAGCGCGTGCTAGGAGTCGAGTTGGAGGCCAATCAGCCGCCGTTGGCCGATGGCATGGCCGTTCTCGACCTCGCGGCGTTCCATCCCGGCACGGCAGTTTATTTGAGCCGTAAGCTCTGCCGTCGCTTCATCGCAGATGAACCGAACGAAGACCTCGTGAAGCGAGTCGCGAAGGTTTGGACCGAGCACGCGAAGTCGCCAGATCAGATCGTGCACGTCATGCGCGAGATTTTGCTCGCGCCGGAGATGAGCGGTGGCTTTGGGCAAAAGACAAAACGTCCGCTGGAGTTCATCTGCAGCTTCATCCGCGCCACCGGTGCCGACCTGCGACCCGAGGAAGACATCATCTGGCGTCTCGCCGAGTGCGGTCAGCATCTCTTCCAGTGGGGGCCGCCCACCGGCCATCCCGACACCGCCGACTATTGGCAGAGTCCGAACAGCCTGCTCAAGCGCTGGAAATTTGCCCGTGATCTCGCCACCGACGGATTCGATGGCGAGGTGGTGCGCATGAACCTGCTGCGCAACACGCCTGCCAATAAAAAGACCTGGCAGGAAGTCGCCGATCACTGGCTCGACCGCCTCGCCCCCGGACTGTTGGAGTCTCACACCCGCGAAGAACTCACGAAATGGTTCCGCGAATACGAAGACGACGGCAAAGCACGTCATCACGAGCCCGACGCCGAGATCAGCCTCAATGAATCCGACCTCGCCGAACACCTCGGCGAATTCGTCGCCCTAGTAGCCGCCACACCCGAATTTCAACTCCGCTAGTTCACTTCAAACAGGAATCACCATGAATCGTCGCCACTTCCTCTGCTCTTCTCTCGCTGCACTCACCGGCAGTCGCATCACCAACCTCACCTTTGCCGCGGATGCACCGCAAAGCCGTGATCATCTGCTCGTGGTGCTCTTCCTGCGTGGTGGATGCGATGGCCTGAACCTCCTCGGCCCCGCGAATGACAAGGACTACATCGCCGCGCGTCCTGAATGGCTGCGTGTGACGGATGCGGGCAAGTTTGAGGGCATCGCTCTCAAGAACGGCTACAACGGCATCGACATGCGACTGCACAAAGAAGCGGGCGCATTGAAGGAACTCTATGACAGCGGCCATCTGGCCATGATCCACGGCTGTGGACTGCAAAATGGCTCACGCAGCCATTTCGAGGCGCAGGACATGATGGAGCGCGGTGTGGCCGATCACAAGAACATCAGCGTCGCCAGCGGTTGGCTCACGCGAACCATCGAAGCACTCTCACCATATGGATTGCTGCCCGCTGTGGCAGTGGGAGGTGAATTGCCAGACTCGCTGCTGCATTCCAAAGTCGCTGTCTCGATGAGCGAGGCGCGCGACTTCACCTACGGTCGCGAAAACCAACTCGCGCTGCTCAAACGCCTCTATGAAGGCAGCGAAAGCATCCACCGCACCGGCAAGCTCACGCTCGATACCATCACTGCGCTGCAAAGCAAGCTGCCGCGTGATGGCGATGGCAAAGTGCAGGACTACACACCCGAAAAAGGCGTCAGCTATGAAAACGCTGGCGACCTCGGCGAAAGCCTGCGCAACCTCGCGCAGATCGCCAAAATGGATGCGGGTCTTCGCGTCGCCACGGTTGACTACGACGGCTGGGACACGCACGAGGGCCAGGAATACCGATTCAGCGAACTGGTGAGCGAGTTCAGTCGCGCCCTCAGCACCTTCTACAGCGACATGAGCCGCTTCCACTCGAAGATGACCGTCGTCGTGCACACCGAGTTTGGCCGTCGTCTCAAATCCAACCAAAGCGAAGGCACCGACCACGGCTATGGCGGAGTTCACATGGTACTGGGCAGTGGCGTGAACGGCGGCAAGCTCCACGGGGAGTGGAAAGGCCTCGCCAACGAGCACCTCGATGAAGGTGCCGACCTCGCCATCACCACCGACTACCGCACCGTGCTCAATGAGGTGCTCACCAAGCGCGTCGGCTTGGCAGATACGAAATCCATCTTCCCCGGCTTCGAGATGAAGAAGGCGCTGGGCATCGTGTAAACCGTTGGTTTGGCAGGTTGATTCTTCCTGCCAAATTCCTGCACCATCTCTTTCGCCTGATCGACATCAACTCATCCGTTTGCTGATTGCCGCTTACTCACTACGCCCTGATTCCTCATCCTTGACTGCAACCACTGCTCATAACCTCGCCATCTGTGATGCGCTCCGGCTCACGGGTGGCTCACTTGAGAACGGACTCACGAGTGCGGAGGCTCGTGCAAGGCTGGAGCGCTATGGTGAAAACCTCGTGAAAGTGCGCGGTGGCACGCCGGGGTGGAAGCGGCTGCTGCGGCAGTTCACAGCTCCGCTGGTGCTGGTGCTCATCGCGGCGGCTGCGGTTACGGGCTTTCTCGGTGAATGGGTGGATGCGAGTGTGATCTTCATTGTTGTGGCGGTGAATGCCATCATCGGATTTCTCCAGGAATCGAAGGCGAAGAATGCGCTTGAGGCCTTGATGAAAATGGTTGTGGCCGAAGCTGTGGTGCGGCGTGACGGCAAGAAGATCCGTGTGAACAGCATCGACCTCGTGCCGGGAGACATCGTGATGCTCACGGGTGGTGATCGTGTGCCGGCGGACATTCGTTTGCTGGAAACGAAGAGCCTACAGATCGACGAATCCGCACTCACGGGTGAGTCGGTGCCTGCGAACAAGCGCCCTGACCCGCTGAATGCCGATACGGTGCTGGCGGACCGAGTCAATATGGCCTACGCGGGATCGCTCGTCACCGCAGGCAGCGGCACGGGCGTGGTATGGGCCACGGGCGATCGCACCGAGACGGGACGCGTCGCCTTTCTCATCGCCGAGGCAGTGGACCTCACCACGCCACTCACGCGGAAGATCGCGCACTTCAGCGGTATGTTGCTGTGGATCATCCTGGCGCTGGCAGCGGCCTTATTTGCCTACGGTGTGTTCATTCGCGGCGGTAGCGTGATCGAGATGCTCATGGCTAGCGTCGCGCTGGCGGTCGGTGTGATTCCTGAAGGATTGCCCGCCGCCATCACCATCGTGCTCGCCATCGGTGTGAGCCGCATGGCCAAGCGCCGCGCCATCATTCGCAAGCTACCAGCGGTGGAGACACTCGGCTGCACCACTGTCATTTGCTCGGACAAAACGGGCACGCTCACGCAGAACAAAATGACCGTGCAGCGCATCCACGCTGGCGGTGAAACGTTCACGCTGACAGGCACAGGCTATGAGCCTCGTGGCGAATTGATGGATGCAGGGGGAAGCAAAATCACCGCATCCACGAAGCCCGCATTGTATGAATGCCTTCGTGCCGGCATGCTATGCAATGACTCGGCCATCATCGAAAAGGAAGGTGTCTGGAGCATCGCGGGCGATCCCACCGAGGGTGCGCTGATTGTTTCTGCTGAAAAAGCAGGTCTGCGGCACGCTGTCATCCATGCAGGTTCGCCGCGTGTGGACATGATCCCGTTTGAGAGTGATCACATGTTTCGCGCCACTTTGCACGAACACGCGGAAGGACGCCGCATCTATAAAGCAGGTGCTTTGGAGCGACTGCTAGAGCGTTGCTCTCACATGCTCGATGTAACAGGCGCGGCGGTGAAGATTGATGCAGATTCCATTCGTGACATGGCGCAGTCTTTCGCCAGCCAGGGCATGCGAGTCATCGCCTTTGCTCGACGTGATGGTTCGCACGTCACCGAAGATCTCGGCCATCATCATGTGAGCGAGGGACTGACTTTTCTCGGCATGCAGGGCATGATTGATCCGCCACGTGACGAGGCAATCGCTGCGGTGGCGCGATGTCAGGCTGCGGGCATTCGTGTGAAAATGATCACGGGTGACCACGCCGTCACCGCGCAGGCCATCGCCAAGCAGATTGGCATCGCTGGGGCTGATACTTCGGTTGCCATTTCAGGTCGCGAGCTCGCTGACATCAGTGATGCAGATCTACCCGCTATCGCCGACCGCACCGTGGTCTTTGCCCGCGTGGCTCCTGAGCAGAAACTGCGACTCGTACGTGCCTTGCAGAGCTGCGGCCACATCCTCGCTATGACCGGTGATGGCGTGAATGACGGCCCCGCCTTGAAACAGGCCGACATCGGCATCGCCATGGGCATCACCGGTACCGATGTGGCTAAAGGCGCGGCCAGCATGGTGCTCACGGATGACAACTTCGCCACCATCGCCGCCGCTGTGGAGGAAGGCCGTGGCGTGTATGACAACCTCATCAAGTTCCTAGTCTGGACGCTGCCAGTCAGCGTGGGCTTTGCGCTCATTTTGCTCACCAGCGTTGTGCTTGGTCTCACGCTACCGACTTTGCCCGTGCATCTGCTGTGGGTGAATCTCACCACGGCCATCTTACTCGGTCTCATGCTCGTGTTTGAGCCGCCGGAGGCCGATATCATGAAGCGTCCACCGCGTGATCAAAAGACACCGATCTTCGACTTCGCCATGTTCATGCGCACCGGCCTCGTTTCCATCATCATGCTCGCTGGGAGCTACTGGGTGTTCTTTTACGAGCAAAGCGGTGGCGCTAGCATCGCCGCCAGCCGCACCGCCGTGGTGAATGTGGTCGTCGCTGTCGCCAGTGCCTACCTCATCAACTGCCGCAGCCTGCGCCGCAGCATCTTTAGTATCGGCTTATTTACCAATCCGCGTCTCTGGTTCGGCATCGGGCTCACCGTTGTGCTGCAACTTCTCTTCACCTATGCGCCCATGATGAACCGCTTCCTCCACACCGCACCCATCGATGCCTTCGCCTGGCTGCGCATCCTTGGTGTAGCCGCCGTGGCCTTTGTGCTCGTGGAGATCGAGAAATGCTTCCGCCGACTTAAGGCACCATGATGCGCCTCCTTTTCCTCTTAATCACCTCAAGTGCCCTCGCGCTCGACCCGTTGCCGCATGGCCACGGCATCGCCAAAGATCATCCTGGGGACTCCAGCATCGAAAGGCATGCGGCAGTACTGCTTGCCGAGACTTTTGAAGAAAGGTCGTTAACGGCGCTGAAGTCGCGATGGAATGAAGTCGATAACAAAGATGGCAAGGTGCTCGAAATCGTCAGCGATCATCCACCAGCCAGTGTGGGACAAAAATCCCTGCAAGTCACTGCCACGCTTGGTGAGAACACGGGCGGGCATCTCTTCAAGCGGCTCAATCCGATCCAGAGGCGTGTCTTTAGCCGATTCTATGTAAAGTTCGCGCAAGACGCGCCTTACCTGCATCACTTCAGTGGCCTTGGTGGCTACAATCCACCCACGAACTGGCCTCAGGGCAGCGCTGGTCAACATGCGGCGGGAGACAAACGGTTCAGCGCACGAATCGAGCCCAATGGCAGCTACGGCACGCTCGCCGCGCCGGGTGGATGGATGTTTTACACTTACTGGCACGACATGAAGGAATCGGGCGGCAGCCGCTTCTGGGGCAATGGTCTCTGGCCCGAGAACAAACCGGGGCCGCCTCCTGACCAGTGGCAGTGCGTCGAGATCATGCTGAAGTGCAACGACATCGGCCAGAGCAATGGCGAACTCGCCTTATGGCTTGATGGCAAACTCGCCACTCATATCGGGCCCGGCACGAAAACCGGCAAATGGACCGGCGAAGGTTTCGACGTCATCAAAGAGGGCCCGCAGACCTTCGAAGGCTTCCGCTGGCGCACCGTGCCCGAACTAGCTGTAAGCTACTTTATGCTCAGCCATTACGTCACCGAAAACGCCTACCTCCAAAACAGCATCACCAACTCGCCAACGCTCAACCGCGTTTGGTTCGATGACGTCGTCATCGCCACCGAGTACATCGGGCCCATCACTCGCCCTTAACTATGGCCAGCATCGGAGCGCTTTCGCCATCTTGCACTTGATCATGAACAGACGCATTCCTCTCCTGCTTGCTCTTCTGTTGCCTTGGACCCTAGTGGCAGATGATGTCATACTCGCCAACCCGTCGAACTACCGAAAAGCGGTGCACTCGCTAAATGCCGGCGATACGCTTCGACTCGAAGCAGGCCTCTACCCTACAGGTCTTCCGCTTACTAACTGCAACGGCAGCGATGATAAATGGATCACCATCGAGGGACCGGCTGAGGGCGAGGCAGAAATCCGCCAGTCGGCAGAGGCAAACTGCGTTGAGTTGCGACAGTGCAGCTATCTAGCCCTGAAACGGCTCAAGATTCAAGGTGGAGGCCCCACTGGCATTCCTGGGTTGTTTGGCATCAGTGCCATGGGTGGGCAGAAAAACAGCGTGCATCACATCCTCATCGAAGACTGCATCATCCGTGACTGGAACACCTCACAGCAAGCTGTCGGCATCTCCACCAAAACACCGACTTGGGGCTGGACAATCCGGCGCAATCAAATCATCAACTGCGGCACCGGACTTTATCTCGGCAACTCGAACGGCAATGAACCCTTCATCCAAGGTGTCATCGAGCATAACTTGGTCCAAAACCCCATCGGCTACTGCATGGAGATCAAGTATCAGAACCCGCGTCCAACTATTGAGCAAATGCCCACCACGCCTGGCAGCACGATCATCCGACACAATGTGTTCATCAAAAACGATGCGCCCAGCCCTGACGGTGACCGGCCCAATGTGCTCGTGGGCGGTTTTCCAAGCACCGGATCTGGTTCTAGCGATCTGTATGAGATCTTCGGCAACTTCTTCCTTCACAATCCACGCGAGTCTTTGCTGCACGCTTCAGGTCGAGTCAGCATTCACGACAATGTCTTTGCAGACTGTCCTTCCGCCGAATACGCCGCCATCAACCTGCGTGACCATGATCTGCCGCTCAAAATGGCGCACGTGTACAACAACACCATTACCTCTTCAGTCCGCGGAATACGGATCGCCAAAGCGCCGTCGGAAGCCCACGCCATCATCGGCAATGTCGTTTTTGCCGAGCAACCCCTGGCGCTTGATTCCTCCATCATTCAAGTCTCAGAAAACATCACAGGTCCAATGTTCGCTGCTGCTGAACACCTTATCCAACCTGATGCTGCCAAGGCTGGTATGAACTTCCAGCCCAGACCCAGTCGCTGTGAAGGTGAACCTCTGGATCTCACACCATTTGCCGAACAGACGGCGTATGATGTGGATTTCAACGGCACGTCTAAAGGTGATGTGCGCCATCGCGGCGCCTACGCCGGTCCAGGTGTCAGGCCAAGCTGGCAGCCACAGCCGGGAATTAAACCTCAACCATGAATTCGATGACTCGCCCAATCACCCTGCTTCGTATCATCGCATCACTGCCCGCGAGATATCATTTCCCTGCCCGTAAATCTTCCTGCCAGACTCTGACGCACCGCCCATGAAGCATCTGATCCTCCTTTGCATGGCCGCCATAGCCAGCGCATCTGCGCGTGCGGATGAGGCAATGGCGAGCCACCGACAGTTTTTAGATGAGCACTGCGGAAAATGTCACTCCGGAGAAAAGCCGAAGGGTGGCTTCGATGTGGGCTCTCTTTCACCTGACTTGGCGAGCATGGACTCGCGCAGGCAATGGCTGACCGTGATGAAGCAGATCCAATCCGGCGAGATGCCGCCAGAGAAAAGGCCCCGCCCGCCTGCCGCAAAGGTGGACGCATTGACCACCTGGATCCGAGAGAGGGTGGCGCAATCGGGAGATGGCCGCGTGGTGATGAGAAGGCTGAATCGTGCGGAGTATGCGAACACGGTACGCGACCTGCTCGGCGTGGAAATGGACCTGACCGACTTGCTGCCTCCAGATACCTCTACCAACGGCTTCGACAATAACGCCGAAAGTCTGCGCACATCGTCCTATCTGCTGAACTCCTACCTCGCGGCGGCGGATCGCTTGCTAGACGAGGCCATCGTCAATGAATCGAAGCCTTGGCAGGTTAATAAGCGCTTCGACCTCAAGGACGAGGCGGCCGTGAAGCGCCCCGGTAGTGTGTATCGTTTTCTTGAGGATGGTGTGGCGATCTTCGCCGTCTGGGAGTCGGCAAACATTCGCGTGACGATGTGGAATTTCCGCAGCCCCTTTCGCGGTAAGTATCGCTTCCGCATCTCCGCCTACGGATACCAGAACCAAGGCAAGCCGTTGAAGTTTCACGTCACTGCGGGCACTTTCAAAGAGGTCACCGAAGAGCGCCTGCTGGACTACTATTCAGTGCCGGCGGACAAACCCACGGTGATCGAGTTCACCGCGCAGTTGGAGCCGGAGAACCGCATACGCATCATCGCTGACGACCTGCCTGCCACGCCACCGATGGTGGAGAAAGTCGGCGCTGAAAAATACGATGGGCCCGGCCTTGTGGTGCAGTGGGTGGATGCGGAGGGTCCGCTGATGGACTCGTGGCCGCCTGCGAGTCATGTGGCTCTGTTTGGCGATCTGGAGCAGAAGAAAATGCCCAAAGAGGACGATCCAGACTGGCGCGAGGTCGTCTCGAATAATCCGCTGCCCGATGCCGAGCGCATCCTGCGCCAGTTTGCCCGCCGTGCCTTCCGCCGCCCCGTGATGGAGGAGGACATTCAGCCGATCCTTGCCCGAGTGCGGCAGCGGCTGGAGGCTGGTTACAGCTTTGAGCAGGCCGTGCGTGTGGGACTGAAGGCGGTACTCGTCTCGCCGCACTTCCTCTTTTTCAACGAGAAGGGTCCCAAAGAAGATGGCAGGCTCGATGACTTCGCGCTGGCCAGCCGCCTATCGTATTTCCTGTGGAGTTCCATGCCGGATGAGGAGTTGTTTCGACTGGCGGCCGATCAAAAGCTACGTCAGCCCGAGGTGCTGCGCCAGCAAGTGGAACGCATGCTGAAGGATCCGAAGGCCACCGCCTTCACTAGCGAGTTCACCGGCCAGTGGCTCAGCCTGCGTGCCATTGACGCCACCATGCCGGACCGCACGCTGTATCCTGAGTATGATGACAGCCTCAAGTCGGCCATGCTCAAGGAAACCAGCCTGTTTTTCAATGAAGTGCTCATGCACGACTTACCACTGACAAACTTCGTTGCATCTGACTTCACTTTTCTCAATGAGCGGCTGGCCAAGCACTATGGCATCCCTGGAGTGGACGGCATGGAAATGAGGCGCGTCATGCTGCCTGCGGAAAGTCATCGCGGCGGGATCATGACCATGGGCAGCGTGCTAAAAGTCACCGCCAATGGCACCACGACCTCCCCCGTCCTGCGTGGCTCCTGGGTTTTGGAGCGCATCCTCGGCACCCCGCCGGCCAAGCCACCCGTGGACGTGGAGGCCATCGAACCCGACATCCGCGGCGCCACCACCATCCGTGAGCAGCTCGCCAAGCATCGTGATGTCGAGACCTGCGCTGGCTGTCATAAGGAGATTGATCCTCCCGGCTTTGCCCTAGAGAGCTTTGACGTGATCGGCGGTTGGCGTGAGCACTACCGCAGCCTCACGAACAACGGCGAGCGCGACAGCCAGGGACGCCGAGTTCGCCCCGGACCACCCGTCGATCCAGCAGACGTGCTCACGGATGGACGCCGCTTTCAAAACATCGATGAGTTCAAGCAACTACTCCTCGCCGACAAAACCCAGCTCGCCCGCAACCTCACCGAAAAACTCCTCGCCTACGCCACCGGCGCAGAGCCGACACCGCTCGACCGCCCGCAGATCGACACCATCGTCCGCCACGTGAGCGAGCAAGGGCTAGGGTTTCGTTCGTTGTTACACGAAATCGTTCAGAGTGCGTTGTTTCAAACGAAGTGATCTTCTCCGTCTCCCCATCTCATTGTCCCCCTCAACCCATGAAAACCCGCCGCACCTTTCTCCGCTCCGCAGGCGTCACACTCGCGCTACCTTGGCTGGAAAGCCTCGCCTCAGATGCCAAGCCGCGCACCGGAAGCGGCTCAAAAACACCTCGGCGCATGGTTTGCATCTGCGCCCCGCTCGGCTTTCTGCCACAGAGTTTCATCCCCAGTCAGAGCGGCCTAGATTACACACCTTCGCCTTACCTTGAGCCCTTTGCCGACTACCGAAATGACTTCACTGTCGTCTCTGGTCTCATGCATGCAGGCATGAGTTCGGGCCTCGGGCATCAGGCCTCCGCCAGCTTTCTGACCGGTGTTCCCGGCGCAGGCAGACCCGGATTTCGCAATGCTATCTCGCTCGACCAACTCGCCGCCGATAGCATCGGCATGGAGACGCGTTTCCCCAGCCTCGTGCTCTCGGCGGAAGGCGCGGGTGGTCTTTCTTGGACACGCACCGGTGCGCTGATCCCGGCGGACAACTCCCCGTCCAAGGTCTTCGCCCGTCTCTTTCTCGAAGGCAAAGGCGACACCGTCAAGGCCCAGCTTCAGCGGCTCGATGACGGACGCAGCATTCTCGACGATGTGCGGTCACAAGCCCGTGCGCTCAGCGCTAAGGTCGGTCATGAGGACCGCGAAAAGCTCGACGAATACCTCACCAGCGTCCGCGAGCTGGAGGTTCGCATGGTCAATGATGAGCGCTGGGCCCGCACGCCCAAACCCAAAGTGGATGCCGAGCCTCCGACAGACATCGCCAACGCCGCTGACCTCATCGGTCGCATTCGGCTGCTCTTTGATCTCAGCCACCTCGCCCTGCAAACGGACTCCACCCGGCTCATCACCATCATGCTGTCTGGCAACACCTTCACTCCGCCCATCAAAGGCGTCACTCTCGGGCACCATGACCTCTCCCACCATGGCAAAGATCCCAGCAAGCTGGCGCAGCTCCAGATCGTGGAAACCGAGACACTGAAGACCGTGCGTGGCCTTCTTACTCAGCTACGGCAGTCTAAGGATGCTGGCGGCTCCCTTCTCGACAGCACCGCCGTCTTCCTCGGTAGCAACCTTGGCGATGGCAGCAGCCACTCCACAAAAAATTTGCCCGTCCTGCTCGCTGGTGGCCGCTTCCGTCATGGTCAACACCTGGCCTTTAATCCCGATAGTCCACCACCCCTCTGCAATCTCTACGTCAGCATGCTCCAGCACCTAGGCATCGAGACCGATCAGTTCAGCACAGCAACCGGCACACTCACTGGTCTCGATCTGAAGGCTACCTGATCGCTAAAACGCCAGTGGTCGAAACCAACTTCATCTCGTCCCATGAAAAGCTGCATCTTACTGATCATACTCTATCTCCCCATAGTCGCCCTAGCCGCCAGCTATGAGCCCACTTGGGCCAGCATCACTCCGAAGCGTGTGATTCAGCATACGGATCAAAATGGGGCCTCGCTGGTGAAAGCGGTGGAAGCCTTGAAGCCAGGCGACAAAATCGAAATCGCGGCAGGCACTTACAGCGTCGAGCGCATGTGGGACATTGGCGTGAGTGGCACAGCAGACGCACCGATCTGGATCGTCGCGGCCAAGGATGCGCAGGTCATCATCACCCGTCCCGATGACAAACAAAACGTGCTCAATGTGGGTCAGGGCGGCCCGGTGAAGTTCCTGTGTATGCGAGGCATCGAGTTCACCGGTGGCAGCCATGGACTGCGGCTCGGTCATTGCTCGGATGTGTGGATCGATCAATGCCACATCCATCACACCGGCCAGGTTTGCCTGAGCGCAAACAGCGCTGACACGCAGCGTCTCTATTTGACCCGCAATCACATCCATCACGGTGCAGGTCATGCCGAGGGCATGTATCTCGGCGCAAACAACGGCGACCACATCATGAGCGAGAGCGTCATCGCACTGAACCACATCCATGATTGTCGCGGCGATCAAGGAGATGGGATCGAAGTGAAGCAAGGCTCGTGGGGCAACCTCATCGCCGAAAATCATGTGCATGACACGAACTACCCCTGCATCACCGTTTATGGCACCGCCGGAAAGCCCGTGAACGTCATTGAGCGCAACCTTTGCTACAACAGTGCTGACAACGTCATGCAGGTGCAGGGCGAGGCCATCGTGCGCAACAATGTCCTCATCAACGGTGCGGGCGCAGGCTTCTCCAGCACCGATCATCAGGGTAAGACGCTCAACCTCCAGGTCATCCACAACACCATACTCAATGGTGCCCACGCCTTTCGAGGCGGCTCCTGGAATGGCCGCGAAGGCATGATCCTCGCCAACAACATCCTCTACTCACGCGATGCCAATGCCCTCCACTACGCCAACGGCAACGATGGTGTCATCACTAGCGGCAATGTCGTCTTTGGCGATGGTCCCAAAAACGGCTGCGTCAAAGGTCGCGGTCTCGAAGACTTCCCCAATGTCAGCTTGGATGGCAGCAAGCACGACGCCACACCCGCCGCAGATGCCAAGCTCGAACACGCTGATCCGAAATACCTCCTGCCAACCGATTTTCACGGCAAGCCACGCACCCGGAATACCAGCGGAGCCATCTCACCCTAACCAACCATGAAAACAACGACCCTACTCCTCTGCACATTCACGGTTTGTGCTCTCGCTCAGCATCCTGAACTCAAAACGGGTCCCAATGCCGATCTCGGCGGCGCTTTGCTCATGCCGCCAAATGACGAGTGGAACCGCGATGTCTCCAAAGACGTGGTCGATCCGCTCAGCGAGGCGATCATCGGCAGTATCGGCATCGATAAAGGCTTGCATGAAGACTTCGGTCTCGTCTGGCAGGGAGCGCCGGGCGGCATTCCTTATTACGTCGTCAATGGTGATCAGCCCAAGGTGCCCATCACCTTTGAATACGCGGATGAAAGCGATCCCGGCCCCTACCCGATTCCTTCAGACGCCTGGATCGAAGGCGGTCCGCAAAGCGATGGTGATCGTCATGTCCTCATCCTCGATAAAGACAACTGGAAGCTCTACGAGGTCTATCGCGCCTTCCCACTGGATGGCGGCAAGACTTGGAAAGGTAGCAGTGGAGCCATCTTTGATCTCAAAGCGCCAAAGCCCCGCCCCGCAGGCTGGACTAGTGCCGATGCCGCTGGCTTACCCATCATGCCAGGACTTGCACGCTACGATGAAATTTGCGGCACCAAGAAGCTCACTCATGCGCTGCGCTTCACCGTGAAGAAAAGCCGCAAAGCTTATGTGCCGCCCGCCTCCCACTTCGCCAGCCCGTACAAAGACGAAAACCTGCCGCCGATGGGCATGCGCGTGCGTTTGAAGGCAGACTTCGATACCAGCAAGTTCACCGGTCCTGCCAAAGTAATCATCGAAGGCCTCAAAACCTACGGCATGATCCTCGCTGATAACGGCGCGGACTGGTACATCAGCGGCGCACCTGATGATCGCTGGGTGCATGAAGAACTCACCGCCATTCGCAAAGTGAAGGGCAAGGACTTCGAAGTCGTGAAGATGGGGCCGATGACAACGCGGTGATAAACCTTATGAAACTCCTCCTCACTCTCATCGCTTCCTCAGCGCTCGCCGCTGAAACCTGGCAACCCTTTGGCCCCGGCGGTGGTGGCTGGATTGAAGACGTCGTCGCACATCCCACCAACGCCAAAGAAGTCTGAGCCATGACGGACCTGAGCGGGCTGTTTCGCTCGCAGGACACGGGTTTGACCTGGCGAAAGATGTCTGCCGATGTCGAGCGCGGCGTGATGGCACGGAAGCAGATCGTTTCACACAATCGCCAGTTCGCCATCGACCCGAAAGAGCCACTGTACATGTATTGGGGCACTTGTGGGATGATCTGGGCCAGTCATGACGGCGGCGTGAGTTGGCAGGCGGCTTTTGGCAAAGCTCCGGCCATTGGAGATGATCAAACACCCGCCATCGGCCATGCCATCGCGGTGTCGTCGAGTGGCGGTGTGTATGCGCTGGATCATGACAGCGTGCTGCGGGTTTCGCGAGATCATGGTGCGACGTGGACCGAGCTAGCGAAGCCACCTGTAGCGAACAACAGCCGCGACACGCCAGCGTTTCCGTTCTTCCTCGCCGATGGCACGCTGTGCGTCTCCTGCCGTCCATTACCGGGCCTCGCGATCTCGCGTGATGATGGCAAGACGTGGGAGCTGAAGCTCGCTGAAAGCATCATCCTCACTGCACGCGCCACGCCGACGGGCAGCGGGTTGTTCGCGTTTGATTCCAACGGCAAACTTCACCGCAGCAGTGATAGTGGAGGCAGTTTCACCATCGTCAAAGAGTCGCCGCACAAGTGGGAACCGGGGCTGCGCTTTGCAGGAGGTCTCGCTGTCGCGAGTGGTGGTAAAGTCATGCTGTGGGCACTCGGCGAACTCGTGGTGAGCAGCGACAATGGCGACACCTGGACGCGGCATCGCATTGAGAAAAACTGGAATCGCGGCAGCTATCCCGGCATGAACCGCTACGCCTCGCCCGAGGGCAAATGCAGCTCGCTCGCCGTCACTGCGGACGGCAGCACCTGGCTGAAATGCGACAGCTCGCTCATGTGCCGCAGCACCGATTTCGGCGTGAGCTGGACGGGCAGCACCGTGGGCCTGCAAGTGCTATGCTACTTCCAAGGCCCTGCCATCAGCCCGCACGATCCGCAGCAGGCCATGGTCGCCGCTTTGGACCAAGGCGTCTTCAAAACCAATGATGGTGGCGCTTCATGGCAGCCCATGCGCATCCAGACCGAATGGTGGAATGACAACTGGCAAAACCACGACGGCAGTGTCGTCAAAGCGCATCCGAAGTTGCCTAAGACCTGGTTTGCCATCATCCACGGCCACGGCGGCACTCGGCATCCGCGATTGCATCGCACGGATGACGGCGGCGACACGTGGAGCCTCGTGCTCGACCTTAAAGAGCAGTTCGGCGGCGATTGGGGCAAGTGGCTCGACGACAGCGAGATGGGTGACCTCTGCTTTGACCCGACGAGTCCCGACATCATGCACCTCACTAACTACCAGCTCGGCGTTTTCAAAAGCAACGATGGCGGCACGACATGGACGCACACGCTGAAAACAAAGAACGGCCTCAGCCTCGTCACCAGCCCCAGCGGTCAGCATGTGTATCTGCAATGCCTCAAGCGCACCGGCCTGTATGCCAGCCATGATCGCGGCGAGACGTGGGAGGTCGCGCATGCCGCCGATGGCGTGGACGGACTCGTGCATCATCCCACGGATAAAACCACGCTCTTCATCAGCGACGGCCAGCATGAGAACTACTGGAGCTACAAAGGCTCACGCCCCGCCAAGCTGCTCAAGAGCACCGACGCCGGCAAAAACTGGGCCCAGCTCACCGCGCTCGACGGCGGCCCGCTATACATTGATCCCGTGAAGCCAAACATCATGCTCATGAGCACCCTGCACGGCGGCAAAGGCATCCTCCGCAGCACCGATGGCGGACAAACCTGGAGCGACTTCCATCACGACGCTCCCAGCTACACCGCCCGTGGCTTCACTTACGGAGGCAAGCCCGGCAGCGTGATCTATCACATGTTCGGCAACATGGCCCGCACCACGAAATTCTATGACTAAACTGCTTCCGTTCGTTTTCCTGACCACTCTTCACGCCAGCGACTCCATCAAGCCTGGCGAAGTCAGCACACCGTTTCCTACGATCACGAATCTCGCTGTCGAATGGCAAGTCGAGGGAGATGACGATCTCGATGCGACTTGCGAGATGAAGTTTCGCCAAGTCGGTGCGGCTGAATGGCGCAGTGGGATGCCGCTGCGGCGAGTGCCAGCGGGAGTGAGCCAGAAGACCTCGCAGCCCTTTACTTGGACGAATCGGCTTAGCGGTAGTGTGTTTGATTTGTTGCCTGGAACGGCTTACGAGATCGAATTGAAGCTGCACGACCCCGATGGCGGTGATGCGACGAAAATCGTGAAAGCAGCCACACGGCCTGAAGCGGTCGCGAAGGCCGATGCGCTGATCAAAAACGGCTCGAAAGCCGATTTGAAAACCGTGCAACCCGGTGAGGTGCTTTTGCTGGCCGATGGTGACTACGGCGCGGCGGTCTTCAGCCGCGATGGCGAACCGGAAAAGCCCATCGTGTATCGCAGTACAAGCGGGAAGGCCATTTTCAGCGAAATCAGCCTCACTGGCCGCAAGTGGGTGTATTTGGAAGGCCTCACGGTGAATGGTCCGGTGCGTTTGAACGACACGGAGCACTGCGCAGTGCGGCGCTGCATCATCAACGCACAGTTCGGCATCAAGGCCTACAAGCCCGGCATGATGAACGCCTGCATCGAGGACAACACCATCACAGGCATCCGCAAGTGGGACCCTGCCATCATGGGCGCGGGTGGTGATAACGAGGGCGAAGGCATCCAGTTCACCGGCAGTGGCAATGTGATCCGCCACAATCGTGTCACGGGATTCCGCGACTGCATCAGCCACATGGAGGATGACGGCGCCGCGCAGCAGATGTGCAACGACATCCTCAACAACGACATCAGCGCTGGTCTCGACGACGGCATTGAGGCCGACTTTGCACTCAGCAACTGCCGCATCATGCGCAATCGCATTACCAACTGCTTTGTCGGAATCAGCTCTCAGCCAGGACTCGGTGGACCGAATTATTTCATGCGCAATGTCATGTTCAATCTCACCTACAGTGCCTTCAAACTCCACCGCTTCAGCATCGGCGATGTCATCCTGCACAACACCGTCGTCAAAGCGGGCGATGGATTCGGCAACTACACCAGCGAGCCCTTTGATCATGCCTTGATCCAAAACAACCTCTTCATCGGCGGCAAAACACCGGAGGGCATCAAATACGGCGGCTACAGTCCAGGACGCGGCCGCGGAGTCGATGTGCAGAATTTTGGCGATCACTGTGTCATCGATTTCAATGCCTACGCCAGCCACGGCATGCCCTTTGAAGGCAAGATCCGTTCTTGGACCTTCAACAAGCTTCCCGGCACCGACTTTGAGGCCCATGGCATGCAGGTTGCACTCGATGTGCTTATGCAGCCCATTTTCCCCGAAGATCCGGCCAAAGTCTATGATCCGCCCGACTTGCGCCTCAAACTCGAATCTCCAACCCTAGACATCTCGGTACCCTTTCCAAACGTAAATGACGCATTCAACGGCAAGGCGGCTGATTTCGGTGCCTATGAAGCCGGAACCGACTTGCCTGTTTATGGTCCTAGGACATGACTTTTACGCTGAATCGCGCTACTAATTACTCGATGCCTGCAACATCCCCCCCAGTATCCACAGACGCCCTCACACCCCGACTTCTCGCCCAACTCGCTGCCATCACTGGTAGTGAGTTTGACCATGAACGCGCTCGTGTTGCGGTGCAAAATGCGGCTCAGGCGGCGGCTGATCCGCTGAGCCAACTCGTCAGTGCTGCGGCAGAGGTTTACATGCGCGTTTCGCCGGTGCGCATGCCGCTTTCAGAGGCGATCTGGCAGGCGCATCATGATACGCCGGTCGTTGTGTGGAATAAGAATGAAGCGCGCTGGGTGGTGATCACGTTTGCTGGTTGGTTCGGCTTGCGCTTGGCGGATG
>Ga0114966_10000468_pt1 | contig 38744 bp, 31 predicted proteins | sample M_130207_XF_Meta_FD_87029 | JGI IMG/M metagenome (GOLD analysis project Ga0114966, IMG submission 87029) | Freshwater microbial communities from Lake Montjoie, Canada to study carbon cycling - M_130207_XF_MetaG | ecosystem: Environmental > Aquatic > Freshwater > Lake | place: Lake Montjoie... | reverse complement strand
GTTTGTCCGAAGAGAGAGAGACTTCTGGCAACGCTCTACGCTAGGGCTGCGGCACAAATCGCCGCAACTCACGCCTGCGGTCTTGTCGTAACGGCTCGACCTTGATGCGTTTGCTGATCGTCGGAGAACGGACCGATCTTGGAATTGCTCGCGACTCAAAACGCCGATCCGTTTACTAGCCTTCGAGCTTTGGATCGTTCCAATGTCTCGTTCTCAACACCCGAATTGCCTTTCGACGTTTGATCATAATCCGCAGGTTCGACCAGTGATTTCTGGTCGGATGACTCCCATGACCAGAGACTGTTGAAGACCACACCCAGATGTTTTTCGGAGGGACTGTGCGACGCCCCTTATGTCGGCCCCAATTCTGTTCTTGGTTGATCGTGGCTGCTGCGTTGGTGGCCAGTGTTTACCCGTCGAGCTTACGGGCTCAGTCACCTCCATTGCCCACGTCGCCCATCAACACGTTGCAAGTCCGGCCGGTCGCTTCGAAACCGGCAACGAATGTCCCACTCGGCAATGTTGCTGTCACTCCTGCGATTGACCCGTTGCTGACGGAACTCGATCGAGCGATTGAACTCGCCAGCAAACGATTAATGACGGCCAACTCGCACTCACCGTGGCAAATCTTCCACGGCATCCTCGCGATGAAACGCGACTTACAACTGAAGTTGGGCAACGACAAAGTCAACGCGATTGAGTGGATCGCCACCAGTGAGCCGCGGTTCGACAACCTGCCGCTGCTGCTCAAAACGGCGCATGGAGCCAAATTCCACCCGTACACCCGCACGTATGCGTTCGAGGGACATCCCGCTCAGTTCATGGCGCTAATGACTCAGTCGAATCTGCCCATCGACTACAAATTCAAGATCGGTGGCGAACAATTCACCCTGAACGACTTCCTCAACAACATCATGAAGGAAGTGAACTCGAAAGAGGAAGTGACGTGGGTGTTGTGGACGCTCCAGCATTATTTCCGTAGTGATGTTCAATGGACCAACCAGTTCAACGAACCTTGGAGTATCGAGAAGCTCGTGCAGTTGGAATCCGCTGCGCCCGTCAACGGTGCCGCGTGCGGAGGGAATCACCGCCTGTTCGCACTCACGCGGACTCGCGACAAACATCTGCTGCGCGGCGGAAGACTTGAGGGCGTCTGGGCGCAGGCTGACCTCAAAATCAGGCAGCATGTCGAGCTGGCTCGACAACTTCAGAACACGGACGGGTCTTTCTCGGCCAAATTTTATGAGGCACCGGGAGTCACGAACGACGTCAACAAACGATTCAACACGACCGGGCATACGATGGAGTTTCTGTCGATCGGCGTGCCAACCCATCGACTGAATGAGCAATGGTTGCGCAACGCGGCGTCCGTGCTGTCGCGAGAGTTGGTTTACAACGCTCAACGGCCCATTGATTGTGGCCCGCTCTACCACACTCTGAATTCGCTAATGATCTACCGCGATCGCTTGCGTGAGCAGGATGCGGGTTGGCTGGCCGCGCAGGCCTTCACGACGCCCAAAATCGCTCAGGCCATTCCCGTTGTCACGCCTCCCGTCCAGTTGAGGATCGCTCCCGCAGTCCCCGCTCCGACAGTGGCCGATTCATCCGCGACCAACGCCGCTTCAACAACTCCACCGTTGTCACCGATGCCAAAGTTGGCCGAAGCTCCTAAACCAAGTGATGTCGTCCAGCCGGTACCAGAGCGTGCCGACTTAGCGCCGCCCGCAGATGCAACGAAGCCGGTTGAGGCCGCGAAGCCTGCCGAGGTCGCCAAGCCAAGTGAGCCGAAGCCTTCCGACACGCCCGCGCCTCCTATGCAGAAGCCATCGACAGCGCCCGTACCTGCGGAGTCGAGTTCCAGTACTTTTAAATCGTCACCGAGCAAGTTGTCCACGGCGATCAAACGCCCCGACTTCGCCCGTTCGGTGACGATTCTCCGGACGATCGATTCGGGTCGCGTAGTTCAGATGCGTCCTGTCGAGCAACCGGCTGCTGTTGGACGCCCCGCGTTGCTTCCTGATGTGAACGCGACAACGCTCAATGGATTCGATCTGTCCATTACCGATGAGCAAGAGTCATTCGATTCGACCCCAGGCACACTCAAGCCACGTTTCGGCCTGCCGCCGCGCGCCAGTCGAATCAGTGTTCCGAAAGCGGCAAATGTTCTGGAGTCGATCGTGATTCCACCTTCTCTGAATGCTGAGACCAATGACGAGCCGGCCTCAGCCCTTGTCCCCGCGAACCCGCAGTAATGACCGGCGCATCAATGAGTGGTTCGTTCGCTCCGCGGAAGAACGTCCTTTCGCGGAGCGAAAGGCGACACTGCGACTGTGATTGATGTGCTCGCCCTCAAGCCAACGCCAAGAAAGGCGGCTCGTGGCGTGGACACTTGCACGTGGGTGGGGCGTTGAAAAAGAATGCCACATCCACATCAATGCAGCGCCGACAACACCAATGTCGGTCGAAGGCAACGTGCGGAGATGTCTGGCAGGGCGAGTCCGATCATGGCCCCCGTGGCATCGGTCAGCATGATTTCGCTTTTCGATTTGGGATCGAACCGTTCTTCGTCCAACGAAACTGTTCGCGATGGATCATGCGTGTCGGGCTGGAGGCAAGACAACGACTGGCCTTGCCGCACAGCCATGATCTCATTTGAGCCGAGCGTTCGGCGGGGCAACTCGGGAAGAACGGCTTGAGGCGGAACCAGCGCGGTCGCCAACGCCGCCATATTCAATGAGTCGAGCGTCACCGCTTCCTCTAAGCGAAAGGGACCGATGGCCGTGCGGGTGAGGCCACTCATCACCGCTCCACACCCCAGACGTTCACCGATGTCGCGACCGATTGATCGAATATAGGTTCCCGTACCGCATTCGACCTGCAGCTCAAACTCGGGCGGCTTGAAGTCGGTCATGTCCAGTGAGAAGACTTCCACCGGACGCGGCTTCAAATCGACGACCACTCCCCGACGAGCCAATTTGTAGGCCCGCTCGCCGCCAACTTTGAGTGCTGAGATCTGCGGGGGTGTCTGCAAAATGGACCCCAGAAACTCGGGGAGCAACTGCTCGATGTGTTGCCGCGTCACGCCAGACCAGTCTCCCGCAGGAACGATCTGGCCTTCAATGTCTTCCGTGTCGCTGCGCTGGCCCAATCGGAAACGCCCCACGTAGCGTTTACGTCCCTGTTGAACCCGCGAAATCAGCCGTGTCGCCGGACCAACACACACCAGCAACACGCCGGTCGCCAGCGGATCAAGCGTCCCGGCATGACCCACTTTGGCTGGGTAAACCAATTTCTGTACGCGATCCACAACCTGGCGCGAGGACAACGCTGCTGGCTTGTGGACATTGAGCAACCCGCACCAGTTCATGAAGCACTTGCCTCCACATTGTGCCTCACGTGGCAGAATGTGAGACGTTTCCGAGCGGGGCGGCGTAAGGCCCCGGTTCTTCCAGCGAGGGCTTACGCTCAAGAACTGGGGGCTTACGCCGCCCTGCTCAGATGTCTCATCACAATTGCCGCGCGAGGAATAGCACCCAACACCAACCCGCAGCGTGCGGTTACAAGGTTGTCTCACACGCCTTTGAAAACGAAAAAAGCCCCTGAGGAGGGGCTTCGAGGGGTGACTAACCGGATTCGAACCGGCGACATCCAGAACCACAATCTGGCGCTCTAACCAACTGAGCTATAGCCACCATGAAGTCGGGCGAGATTCTAGCGACCGTCATTCTCGATGCAAGTCTGTCTCAAACGTGTGCTATACCTCGCGCGGCCAAGATTGGCGCAACGTCGTTTCACCGCGTGGGCAACGTCCCGCACGTCGTGCAGCGAGACACAATTCCACGTCGCTGGACGCGCGGGGCGTTGCCCACGCGGTGAAACGAGTCAGTTCCTGACCGCGCGAAGTGTAGTCGCCATTTTGCACGCTTCCTGCTGCGGAACCTCAGGGCTACCTTGAGGAACACGCCCGTCCACACAAACCGAAATCATTTCGATTGCAACCCGACCGAGAAGGCTTCTTGCATGACCACCGCCGTTACACAAACTCACTGTCCGAATCCCGACGAATCGGACACGGCCTGCTCCGTCCAAGTTCGCCATGTCTGCCAATTCCTGCAAGAACTCGCACCGCTCACGCTGGCTGAGGAGTGGGACAACGTGGGGTTGCTCCTCGGTGACGAAGCTTCGAGCGTGAATCGTATTTTGACCTGCCTGACGCTGACGCCGGATGTCGCCGAGGAGGCGATTCAACTCGAGGCAAAGCTGGTGGTCACGCATCATCCAGTCTTGTTCAAGCCGGTCAAAAATTTGAACTCCTCATCGAGTGAAGGGCGGATGCTGCTGAAGCTGCTAAAGCACGAGGTCGCCGTCTACAGTCCTCACACGGCGTATGACAACGCTCCCACCGGGATCAACCAACAACTGGCCGAACTGCTGGAACTGAAAGAGATCGCGCCGCTGCGGCCGCATTCGACAGGGTCGCTCGCAGACTTGTCCAAGATTGTGACCTACGTTCCCGAACAGCAGCACGAAGCGGTGCGTCGCGCGCTCTGGGATGCGGGGGCAGGTGGGATCGGGAGCTATCGTGAATGCAGTTTTAACGTGCGCGGAATCGGTACGTTCTTTGGGATGGAGGGCTCGCATCCGGCTGTTGGCGCAGCGGGGAGACTCGAACAAGTTGAGGAGGTCCGCGTGGAAGTGATCTGTCCCGCGAACCGATTGGAGCCGGTATTGGCCGCGCTGCGGCAGTCTCATCCTTATGAAGTGCCCGCGATTGACGTCCTCCCGCTCCGCACGCTGCCCGATGGCTCGGGAGCCGGTCGATTCGGGCGGCTTCCTCAACCAATGCCGCTGATGGAATTGAATCGTCTCATCGGCGATCGACTGCACCAACCGAGTATGCAATTTGTGGGAGCCCCTGCTCTGCTGATCGAGAAGCTAGGCATTGCCTGCGGCGCGGCGGCCGAGTTCCTGCGCGACGCTCATCGCGCAGGTTGCCAAGCGTTGCTGACGGGTGAGGCTCGCTTTCATGCCTGCCTCGAAGCCCGCGATCTCGGCATGGCACTACTGTTACCCGGCCACTACGCCACGGAGCGGCCCGCCATGGAAGAGCTCGCCCGCCGACTGACCACTCAGTTTCCCCTCATCGCCACGACGGCCAGCCAACGAGAACATGATCCCGTGAGAACGGCATGATTGTGCCCCCGTAGGGTAAGCGAATTGCTGGCCCGCGATCGCGATTGGAGAACGAGCCAGCGAGACGCTTACCCTACGTTTTTCAACAAGCTGCTCACCGCGAGCATTATCCGGCGACAACTTGGAACTACGATGCCGTGGTCACCAGCAACTGATCTTCCAAGTCCGAGACATACTCGGCGTTGAAGTCGTTCAGGATTTTGTGGGGAGTAATCGGAGGCAAGTTCGACAGGGATGAGGCCCTCGCCGCTTCTGCCGTGTTCATCGGCGAGGTCACGGTGAACTCAATCAGTTCGCCACGCAGCACGCGGATGCATGACGGTGCTTCGATTCCCAGCTTCACCGTTCCTCGTCCCGTGTGAATCACCTTGATAATGATGTCTTCGCCAATCTTGATCGTCTCGTCGCACTTCCGGGTGAGTACCAACATGAGAGTCCGTCCTTCTTGTGATGATCCTGGAGTCTGTTACACGATCAGCCCGTCGTTGAGGTGAACCCTCGGTATGATCGTGCTGACAACGGAAGAGCATCCAAAGCAAGGTCGGTGCCAAAGCGGTTGGCCGCGATGCAGTGACCAAAGTTTTCTCGTTTAGAGGCAGTGAATGGGCCTCGCCCGGCAAAAGCTGCCGCCGCCACCGGTTTGGACGCGCAATTCAGCTCACCGCGGGTGGAAGGACTTACAAGCAGAGGGCACTCGGCACATCCCTTCTCTGCAATCAGGCTTCGATGAGCCAGACTCTTTCCGTCACTCTCTTCAGGCAACCTGGCCGGATGACTTTCGATGAGCGTCCGGCGTGAGTCGGGTACGCTTGCCATTCCGGTCCCTCGGATCGTGTGTCACTCCACATGTCAGCCCCGTGAGGCACAGCCCCGGTCTAAAAGAACCATTCGGCTGATGTCCAACGCTCGCCTCGATTCGTCCGAGTTGTGATCGACTGCACACACAAACAGCGTGCAGCGTTGTCGGCACGCGAGTTGCCTTAGAACTGGCCGAAAGGCTTGCAGGGTAGTTTTTCAGCCGTTTCGCGGCCCAGAGTCAGGGAGGGGATGCCAACTTCATCGGCAGGGATGCCAATGAGTGTGGCAACAGGGCTAAGAACTCGTCCAAGAATTACATCGTGTTTTGAACGACACCGACCCGAAGCGTAAGTGAGGGCGGATGTTGCTCGACTCTCGTCCTCGCTCACGCTTGGAGTTGGTGTTGCTCTTGGACAAGTTTTAAGAACGTCGAGGCGGTTTAATATTCAGAAAACATTGGGGAACGAGGGGCATGATTCTGCTCCGTGACTCTGGAATGGATGACTTTGGTAACCCGGTATTCTCCGGCATAATGGCGGTCGCCACACTCGGAGTGGCGATTGTGATGGTCGGTGACGGGCTCGCCAAATTCCGAGTCTCGGAAGCAATTGACCTGTCGATCAGGATGGCGTTGGCCTTGTGAGTTCAGGCCGTTACAACCCGGTATCGCTTCCGATGCTGGTCTCAATTCATGGCATTGTGGTGGAATTTTAATTCAACGACGGAGTGACTCGTGAAAAAAATTGAAGCAGTGGTCCGGCACTTCAAACTGGAAGAAGTCAAGGACGCCCTCATGGAGGTCGGCGTGCAAGGAATGACTGTCACCGAAGTGCGTGGTTTCGGGCGACAGAAGGGTCAGAAGGAGCAGTACCGTGGTGCCGAGTACACGGTGGACTTCCTTCCCAAAGTGAAGATGGAAGTCGTGGTTGCCGAAGACCAAGTTAAGACGGTCGTCGAAACGATCGTTCGTACTGCTCGAACCGGTCAGATCGGTGACGGCAAAATTTTTGTGACCGATCTCGATGAGATCGTCCGGATCCGAACAGGCGAAAGTGGCTCGGAAGCCATCTGACGCCCAGCTCTCTCACGAATCGTGATCGTGTTCAGAATCAAGTCTCTTTCTCCCCCTAACTCAAGGACGCAGCCGTGAAAAAAGTGGAAGCCGTCATCCGACATTACAAGCTCGAAGATGTGAAGAACGCGTTGACCCAAGCGGGTATTCAAGGCATGACCGTGACCGAGGTGCGTGGCTTCGGTCGCCAGCGCGGTCACAAGGAAACGTATCGCGGAGCCGAATACACCGTCGATTTCCTTCCCAAGGTGAAGCTCGAAATCGTCGTGGGTGACGACGAAGTTTCCAAGGCGATTCAGACGATCAGCGGTGTCGCTCGCACTGGCCAAATCGGCGACGGCAAGATTTTCGTGTCGAGTCTCGCCGATGTGATCCGCATCCGCACGGGCGAGACCGGTCCCGAAGCGATCTGATCGCAGAGTCGTGCATCGACCACACTTTAGGACAAGCGGACAATTTCGCGCGGCCCTCTTTCGAGAGGGCTGTTGCATTTGACGGGGCTTTTACAAGCCACGTCACGGAAGACAAACGAGGACCGGCCGATGGTGGAGGCTCCCGCCCGCGATTCAACAGCCACGCTGCATCAGACTCCCGAGTTGGAGGCGAGGGCGTCGCGCATCGCAATCTACAAAACGCGACTCAACGTCATCCGCGATCTCGTTCGGAAGCGGTTTGAGCAAGGAGCGACCGGCGCGCAGACATCGGGGTATCAGTCGGAACTGTTCGACGAATTCGTTGTCTGGGTGCTGACGGAAGCGCTGAACAAACTCGAACCCTCCCTGCGCGCACTGATTGAGTCGCAGTCGGGATTGCTCGCCGTTGGTGGGACGGGACGCGGCGAGCTTTGCCCGCATTCGGACCTCGATCTGTTGTTTCTTTCGACGCCCGCGATCGCGGAACAATTCGATTCCTTCACGGGTCAGGTCAAACGCGATCTGTGGGACTCGGGATTGTCGCTCGGTGCCAGCGTGAGAACGATCTCGGATTCCATCCGCTGGGCGAAGCAAGACCCGAAATTCGCAACCTCACTCGTGGACGTGCGACCGTTGTGGGGCGTCGCATCGCTGGGCGAGCAACTCGTTGCTCAGTTTCAGCGTTCGGTGAAATCGCGGGCGAGGCAGTTCATTGCCGAAGCCGTGACCGCGCGCGACACCGAGCGAGCCGAGCAATCGACGACGACACAGCAACTCGAACCCGATGTGAAGCGATCGCTGGGAGCGTTGCGCGACCTGCATCTGATTCGTTGGGTTGGCTTCGCCACACACGGGACCGGTAATCTTGACTCGCTCCGATTGCACGGGGCGATAAATAAGGATGACTCGCGGCGGTTGCTGCACGCTCACGAATTCTTGACCTCGTTGCGCATCAACCTGCATCTTTCCGCTGACAAGGAACAGGACGTTCTTTCGCGCGACGATCAGTTGCGAATTTCGCGAGAGCGCAAGATCGAACCACTTGCCGGACAGGCTCCCGTGGAACGGTTCATGCAGGAGTACTTCCAGCACAGCACGGCCGTGGCTTCCATCGCGCGGCGGTTCGTCGCGAGTACGCAATCCGCGTCGTGGACTGACCGGTTGGTGCAGTACCTCACGGCCTACCGCATCGACGACATCTATCACGTCGGCCGCGAAACGCTCGATGTCCCGCGAAAGCATCGCCCGGCGGTGTGCGGCTCCTTGGAAGGTGTCTTGAAGCTGTTCCTCACGGCGGTTCGCTGCCGCGTGCGAGTCGCCCCCGCTCTGCTGGAGCTCATTCGGACGCAACAACTGCAAGCGCCGGGACAGCTCTCGGCGGAGGCATCGCAGTCGTTCCTCGCGCTGTTGAAGAACTCCGGCACGCTCGGGCAGGCATTGCGCGATTTGCATGACACAGGCGTGATGGAAGCGGTGCTGCCCTGCTGGGGACACATTCGCTGCCTGTTGCAATTCAACCAGTACCACCACTTCACGGTTGATGAACACACGTTGCGGGCGATCGAAGCGGCCGAGGGGTTCGCGGCGGACGATGGCCCGCTCGGACAGGCGTACCGTGAGATTCATCACAAAGAGTTGCTGCACTTGGCGCTGTTGCTGCACGACGCGGGCAAGGGGTTTGAAGAGGATCACAGTGAGGTCGGTCGCCGGTTGGCTCACGACGCCGCGCTGCGACTCGGCCTGCCAGACCATCAGCGCGAGCTGGTCATGATGCTCGTGCATCGCCACTTGCAGATGGCGGACCTCGCCCTGCGACGCGACATCGGCGACCGGGCCATCTTGCTTAAGTTCAGCCACGATGTGGGCAGTGCCGATGCGCTGCGGATGCTCTTCGTGCTGACTGCCGCAGACATCTCGGCGGTCGGACCGGGGACGTGGAATCATTGGAAGGCCGAACTCACAACAACGCTTTACGACCGCACGATGCTGTGGCTCAGTGGTAAGAGCCACCTGTTCGATGAAGGGACACGACTCCAACAGATCGAGCAGGAAATCATCGGGCATCTGTGTCCGGGCACGAGTGGAAAGCGGGACGACGGCACGCCGTCTCACGAATCCGCTGAGCTGTCACGCAGACTCCAGCTTTGTCCGGCCCACTACTTGTTGGAGACTCCATCCGAACGCATTGCCGCCGACTTGCGAGTTGTCCGGACGCGGCGCCCCGACGAGATTCACGTTGAAGCGCAATACGATGCCGAAAACAAGACCGTCGAATATCGAGTCATCCTGCACGAAGACCTTGCCGCCGGATGCTTTCACAAAGTCTCGGGCGCGCTCTCGGCGAAGCGGTTGGAGATTCTCACGGCCTCAATCTGCACGATGCAGGACGGAGTCATCGTCGATGCGTGGCGGGTGCGCGATGACGATCACGCCGGAGCGATTCCCGACTTTCGAATCGAAGAAGTGGCGACGGTGATCCGCCGCGTGCTGCGTGGCGAGACCGATGTCGAGACACTGCTCAAATCGCGGGGCCGTTTCGCGGTGAAGGCCACGTCGGGACCAGTCTCAGACCTGCCGCTGCGAGTCGTCATCGACAATGAATCGTCCGACCGATACACGGTCCTCGATGTCTTCGCCCACGACCGACCGGGCTTGCTCTACGCAATGACGCGCGCGGTCTATGAACTTGAACTGAGCGTCGTGCAGGCCAAGATCGCGACCCACTTCGATCAGGTTCTCGACATCTTCTTCGTGACCGACAACGCGGGCCGCAAGATCCAAGACGGCACCCGCCTGACGGCGATTCGTGACGAGTTGCTCCAAAAGCTGAGCGACTTCGAGGCGGTCGCTCGCAGCGAAACGAACGGGTGAGACAAACAACGATCCTTGTCGGCCGGGAGACGATCCTTGTCGTCCGGGAGACAATTCTCTCCGCAGGAATCGCTGACCGAGAGACAGGAAACACTACCAGAGCGACTGGAATCGCTGACACGACGAGAGAAATCGCCAAATAGACCTCGTGCGGTCCATCGTGAGATATCTGCAAAGTCGGTCTTGGTGAGCCGGGGGCGTCAGCCCAATGGCACTCACTTTGTCATTCACCCCGTGAGCGGCACGGCGCTAGCCGCCGGTTCTTTGCTTGGAAACACAACTCCATCCACCGGCGGCTAACGCCGTGCCGCTCGAAGTGAGTGCCATTGGGCGTCAGCCCCCGGACTCTTCATTACGGAGTCCGAGGGCTGACGCCACTCGGCTCACCAAGCAAGCCTCATTACCTACCGCGCGAGGTACATCAGGCTGTTTGGGTGAATGAGGCGTCCGCCCTACGTTTCGCCTGACCGGCAAGGTCAGCCAACTCGCCCTGCATCGTTGACGGTCGCGGGCGCTTTGTCGGACGTAGCGGTTGTATTCAAGTCTCTCACCGCACCAGTTCGATCAGTCTCCCCAAGCAGGTGGACGTGCGGAGCGAACGCTGGTTTTCACTCGCCATTCGGTGAGCACAACTCATCGCCGTGAACAATTGCCGATGCGAGTGCTGTGGGCAGGGCGTACGGTGTTCGTGAGCGTGCCGCCCAATTTGTGAACTGATAGGGATGTCGTCTCATGTATGAATCGTTCTTCGGCCTGAAGCGGCGTCCGTTTGCAGCGACACCCGATCCGCAGTGCTTTCTGGCGTCGGGTTCGATGCAGGCGGCTCTGGATGAGATCGTGGTCTGCATTGAACAAGGGCAAGGGATCGCGATCGTGTCGGCTCCAGCAGGGACCGGCAAGACATTGCTGTGCGAGCGACTGCGCAGTGAACTCGGTAGCTCGTTTGAGTCGGTGCTGCTCCGTCACGCCAGCTTCCTGACGCGCCGCGCGCTGCTGCAAACGATCCTGTGTGAGCTGAGCCATGCGTACCGTCAACAAGACGAGCAGGAACTGCGGCTCGAACTGATGCCCGCGATTCGCGCCCTCCGCCCGCAGCGCGAAGCACTCGTTCTGATCTGCGATGAGGCCCATCAACTTTCGGAGGAATTGTTGGAGGAACTGCGGATTCTGTCGGACCTTGCCGAACAGGGGCGGCCGCTCGTGCGTCTGGTGTTGGTCGGGCAGTTGGGGTTGGAGGAGACACTGGCTCGTCCGGGAATGGAAGCGCTCAATCAGCGGATTCGCGCCCATGTCTGCCTCGAAACGTTGGACCGCGCAGGGTCGCTCGACTACATCGACTATCGCCTCACGTGGGCGGGAGGGCGCACCGAGGAAGTCTTCTCTGCGGAAGCCCTCGATCTCGTGAGTCGGGCCGCCGATGGTGTGCCGCGCTGCCTCAATCAGCTCTGTGATCATGCGCTGCTGTTGGCTTACGTTGCCGAACAGCAACCGGTTCCGCCCGCCATCATCCGCGAGGCGTTGCAAGATCTCCGACAGTTGCCACTCCACTGGAATGAGACGGCAACGTTCGATCCCGCGCGTCGCAACAGCGTGTCTGTCGAATCAGACGCCGACATCGCGGCGATCGAGTCCAATGCCCAGCTCACCGAGTTCTCGTATGAAGACCGCCCCGCGCACGAAGGACTCTACAACGTCGAGTCGATCGAGATCGGCGCCGACCTTCCACGAGCCGTCTCGCGTTCCATTCCTCAGCCAGATCAGCGACTGGAGTCCAGTTACGTCGGGCGAGAACAGCCTCTCGTCCAAACCACCGTAAACGTCATCGGCACCGGCTTCGGCACCGGCTTCGGCACCGGCTTCGAGACCGGCTTCGAGACCGGCTTCGAGACCGGCTTCGAGACCGGCTTCGAGACCGGCTTCGAGACCGGCTTCGAGACCGGCTTCGAGACCGGCGACGACCGTACCGGCGATGAAACATTCCACGCGGACCATTTCAGTGACGAACTGTTATGTGACGAAGTGGAAGAAACGAGCGGTGACGCTTTCACAACACGCGCCACGAATCACGTTGAGACGGAGCTGACAACAGCGGTGCCGGCGTGCGTTGATCCGCTTGCGGGGATCACGATCTTGGCGGCTCGGCCTTCAAAGCAGAGTGGCTTCACCGAAGAACTGGTGCTCGATCGCTACGCCGCGATTGATGCCGGACTGGAGCCAGTCGATGTCGAGGCGGTCCTCACTCTGGAACGGGAGGCCGCAGCCCTCGCGTCTCAGTGCGTCGCTCCTGCGCTCAAAGAATCTGCAAGCACAGCGTGCGACACAACCACCCACTTCGAGACGATTCAAAATCTGACCACCGTTGAAGTCGGTGCGACGACCGACTCGGCCGAGGATGATCATGCTCGTGAAGAGATTCACGCCACGGTGGTCGAAGCGGTCATGACAGAGCCAGTCGATCAAGGTTCCAACGCCACGGAAGCGGACCACGACTTTCAAGCCGCCTGCGCCCGGCTGCACGAACGGTTGCCTCAAGTGGCGGACGAGACCGCGTGGGACTCGAACCTGCTGCAAGACGGCTCCGTTGCCGAGTCGTATAACGACACATCGCACGCCAGTCGCGACGACGATGACAAAGCTTCGATGGAAGCCGAGACGCTCGAAGAAGTCTTGGGAGCGGAAGTCTGCGAGTTGGTGCAACAGCTTCAGCACACGATGGGCTTGCCAGCGCGACCTCATTCCTCCGTGGCCCAACTTCGGTCTTTGCTGACCGCCAAACAAAGCACGTCAGACTCGATGGTGTCATACGAAGCGTCAGCCACAGAGTTTGTCGCCGCCGCCTGTGATCGCCCTGTCACCAAAACTCACTCGCAAATGGAATCGGTCCCAGCCGCAACAGAGACATCCGCACGTCCCTACCGCAATCTGTTCAGCATTCTTCGTCGCAAGCAGCAGGGTCTGTGAGGCCCGGTTCGTTTGAAGCACGGTCCTCAAGGGGCAGTTATCAGTAATCGGAGGTCACTCGCGCCCGGGGCGTTCGTGTGACTCTCAGTATTCCGAGGTCGGTTTTCACGAGGCCCCTTTGCGAGACTCTCAGTTATTCAAGGTCGCTCTTTGAATCGGTTGGGAACTGGCTCGAAACAACTTCCTCGATTAACCGCAAGCCAAAGGCGAGCGCGGAGGGGTGACACAGGGCCTCAACTCCGTACCTCGCCTCCCCCCTCGCGCGTGACTAAGAACTTCAACCCGAGATCCGCCCGATTCGGCGGCCTAAATCTCTCAACTGCGTTCAGAAGCCAGACGACATTGTCGAGGGAAGTGGTTTCCCACTTGTCCACGTTTTCGTCTGGGCGTCCCCGGCAGTCCCCTCCCCCGCCTTCTTGTACAGTGCAAATCGCACCTTCAACCGTTCGAGTGCCAGCGCTGCCTGCTTCAGCCGGAGTTGAGTGGCATCCAACTCATTGCGCGTGGCAGCATGGTTCTTCGACAATTCGACGTGGCGTTCGAAGTTGTTCTTCGCCGCATCGGCCTCAAGCTGCGCGGATTCGACTTGCAGTTCGAGGTCGCGCAGAACGGCGGCGTACTCGTCCTGAATGGCCTTTCGATTTCGGATCGCTTCATCGAGACGACGACGCGCCCTCGGAACCGTATCGACAACAACGGCGTTCCCCGCATCTCGTTCGGCAACCACGAGGAGTTCCTCCGCATCAGCGACCGACGAATTCATCGTCGCGAGTTTCTTCGCGAACTCCTGATACGGCGGCGGAGAATCAGGTGACCGCTCGGTGGTCGAGTCGTTTGTCGCTTCGCTTGTGGAAAGCCGGGGACGACGAGTGGCAGATGCCTCATGTGTGGTGGGCGGTGATGCTGCCAGCTTTCGATAGTCGCTGACCAATTTCTCAAGGTGAACGGCCGGGATGGCGATGTGACTCGGCTTGTTTCCTGTTGGCGTTGGAATCTCCACTGAAGCGACGACCATGCCTTGGAGTTCGTTCTCGATCGACATGAGCCGAGCGCCCACTGGTGTCTGTAACCCAACCGACACCACGAACGCATCATTACCAGCCAGCGGCTTCGGGAGGGCCTGACCGACTTCCTCGACTCGGCCGGAACCTGTGGTGCGGTCATAACCAATCGACAGCCGTTGTCCCTTAGCAGGCAGTCCAGTGCGGCATTTCACCCACGGAAACAGCTTCTGCTTGGGTGAGTCGAGCTTGATGAGCGTCAACCCGCGCTGATCGTCGCTCGCCACGACGCGAGCGGTGCCCTTGATTTCTCCGTAGGCCACAAGGGGCTCACCGACAACGAGTGATTGCGATGAGACGGGAATCACGACCAGACCATCAGGAGACAGGCAGATCCCTTCGACGTACTTCGTCTCTGAAACATCGCTCCCCTCGGTCCGCACGCGAATTTCCAATCGGATGCCCGCCTGAGCGCCTTGTTCGGGAGTCAGGAACTGGACGGAACCCTGCGAGTGGAAAATCGCTTGTCGGGGCATGCCGGCCAGGCCGCCGGACAACACGATGGAATTCAGTTCGTTGCTGTTGCGGGACTTCAGCGCGGAAGCCGCCTGATCCAACGACTCGAACAACCGGCGATTGAGGACGACGATCAAGTCCCCTTTCTTGTACTTGTCGCTCGCCTCACGGACTCGGAGCGCCGCCTTGAACCAGAGGTTGAGGTCACCAAACTGAACCAGCTCCAGCTTGAGTCGCGTGACTTCCTCCAACCACGCGATGAGTACGTCGGGGTGATGTTCGGAAGGAGTGGATGGTCCCGGTTGGGAGTGCGAGATCAAATCATCGGGATCGTTGAGCACGTCGTACGGCCACTGATCGAACTCCGACTCAAACGCCCTGATGTTTGCTTCTTGCGCGGCGGCGGTTTCTCTGGCCCGCTGATACGAGTCGGTAACCGTCCTCAGTTCTTCCTCAGTGGCCTTACCCTCGGCGAGCATTTTCCGCATGGTTTCCAGGCGGAGTGCCAATCCGGACGAGATGATCTGCGATGCGTTGTAGTCGCTGCTCAATCGCTGAATCGTGGGTGCAACCGCCTTCCACCGCGCGAGATGGTCCTGTCGCGCCTGCGTCAGTTCCTCAAACGCCCGCTTCAACTCGGCCACGCCCGATTGGTCGCGAGAATACGGGCCCTCCAACTCCCGAACGCGCTCTTCCGCCGAGGCAACTCGTTTGGCAAACGGCTCCAGTCGGGCACGCAATTCCTTGGGCGAGGGAACAGTTTCGGGCTTTGCCGCCGCGCCAGGAGTGGTTTGAGTCGATGTTGTTTCAACGGGATTTGCTGTGATGGTTCCGTCCGGCGTGGCGCGCGTTCCGTCGGGAGTCCACTTCAACACGCCACCCTCGATCAGCTCGCCCGCACGCCGAGCGATGATCTTCTCGCGGAGTTCCTTCCGCTGGCCGATCTGGCGTTCGAGGCGGCTGAGTCGGGATTGCAGTTCCTTCACCTGGAGCTCTTCCAATTGCAACTTCAGGTCGAACGCGGTGCTCAGCAGGTTTTTGAGTTTGCGTCGATGCTCGGCCTGACCGCGCTTCACACCACCGAGCAGCACTGTGCCGCCGTCAGCGACGATCGGTTGTTTGTTCGACTCGGCCTGCCCGTTCGCTTGGAGTCGCCGAATCGCCGCCGCCTCAGCTGCCGCCGCGGACTCTTGGGCGGCAAGCTGCTCAACCAGCTGCTTCGCGGCGGGGGTGTCGGGGAGGGAGCGGACCTCACGAGAATCGGTTCGGCTACGACGATTGTCTGGCTCCGAGGACACCAGCGTTTCTGGCATGCCATAACGCTTCTCGGGGAATGTTGTCGAAAGCGATTTCGAGATTCGGGTCCAGTCCTGCGTCGAGAGATTGCCAATTGATTTGTCCTCAGGACCGCTGGTTGTTGAGGCTTCCTTGGCAGACTGGTTGAGGCGATTCGCCACCACGACGCGGAGCGTGTCAACATCCGCCAGCGGTTGCAGCGTCATCTTGTGGCGATCGCCATCTGCTTCCCAACTCCCTTCAAATCGGCCACGGCCATCCCACCAACGCACCGAGATTCTCCTCGTGTCCTCAGCCCACGGGTTGTCGATTTGGAAGCCACTTGGAACTCGTCGAATCTCCATTTCGACGAGCGGGCCGGTTGGGATGTCAGGCGACACAATTTTCACTCGCCACGTGCCGGTGATGTCCGGCATCGTGGGATTTGCGACTGTCTTGTCGGTCGTTGGCTGCGTCGGGACGGCGCGAGTCTCCGCTGGCGCGGCGCTCTCGTTGACGAACGGTTGCTCTTGCGCCGCGCCGCTGACTCCACAGAGTACGCAGGCCAGCAGAGCGATCATGGTCTGACGCGGGGTCGTTGAGTTGCTCATGGGTTTCCTTTGCGGGTTGATGTCGGAATCGGTGAGTTCAAACGGCGGTTTCAATTCCGGTTCTCAATCGCGAAGCGATGGCAGCAAATAGCTGCGGGCGTCAGCCCGCAGAGGAGTCGGGGAATCATTGGTGAGCCGCGAAGCGGCAGCAGAAAAATATGGGGGGCACGAATCTGCCGCCGCTTCGCGGCTCAATCATTGGGGCATCAATCTTCCGTGGGCTGACGCCCACGGCTATTTGCTGGCGCCGCTTCGCGACTGAAGGCATTTGATTCGGCTCCTTCAAGGTCTTCCTGAGAGGCGGTATCGAGTCGTTCGAAAACCGTCGCCGTTTCATCGAGTTCCTGTTGCGTGGCGTTCCATTCGAGCAGCGGGGAGTGCGTGAGGGGCTGGTTCGGTGACGATTCCCTCGCCGCCGAGTCGCTCTCACTCGGCAGCGGCTTCGTTTGAGTCCACGCGGCAAAGGCGATGACACCGGCGATCAGCAGCGACGCGACGGCGGCTTGCTTCAAGTAGCCCTTACGCTCCGCGTGAGGAAAGCCGAGCGAGCGAAACAGCCACGAACGCAATCGGCCGTCGGTCGCGCGACGAAGGTCGCTCGACATTCGGCTGTCATCTCGCCGAGCGAGATGGCTACTTTCCGGCAGCGCGACGGTCGTCGGTTGCTGGACGTGGGCGAGGCATTGCTCCAGCAGTGTGGCAACTTCATTGGCCGAGGCGATCCGGTCGTCGGGCGACTTCGACAACAGCTTCATCACGACGCGATCGAGCCACTCGGGGATGTCGGCGTTGATCTCGCGGATCGGGCGCGGAGCGGTTTCTCGGATGCGACGGAGAACGCCGAAGGTGGTCTCGGCGCGAAACGGCGGGCGGGCGGTACACATCGCGTACAGCACGCTGCCGAGGCTGAAGAGGTCCGAGCGATGATCGACCGCATCACCGTTGGCCTGTTCCGGCGACATGTACTGCGGCGTCCCGGCGATGATCCCCGTGCGAGTCAGCGTCGCGTCATCCACCGCGCGGGCGAGGCCGAAGTCGGTCAGCATGACTCGATCGACGTTCGTCTCGAGCAGGATGTTGGCTGGCTTCACATCCCGATGGACGAGGCCCTGAGCATGCGCCGCCGCGAGGCCCAGCGCGGCCTGCATTCCGATTCGCAAGACATCCTTCACATCGAGCGGCCCGTGGTGGTCGAGCCGTTGTTGCAGCGACTCGCACGCCACGAATGGCATCACCAGATACGGCAGCTTCGCGTTCGCGTTGACCGAGTGAATCGCCATCACTTGCGGGTTGACGATGGCCGCCGTCGCCTGAGCCTTCCGCGCAAACCACCCGCGCGGCACTGCTCGTCGCGAGATGCGGGGCGAGCACCTTCACCGCCACGTACCGATGCAGCTCCTTCTGAAAGCCCTTCAGCACGACACCCATCCCGCCGCGGCCGATCACTTCGACGATCTCGTACTCGCCCAGCCGCCCGAGCATCGCCGAGTCCTCACTCGGTTCGAGACAATCGACGGCGAAGTCGGTCGCGAATCGAGCCGCGTCGTCATCATGAGCCGACTCGAAACGAGAAGCCTCGCCGTGAGATGACTCCGCGCCAGCCACATGCTTCTCACCGAATCCACTCAACCGCCGCCCGGCTTCATCCCACCAACCCCGTCCCGCCGCGAGTGACTCCAGTTCTCCCTGACACACCGGACACGAAGCGACATGCGTCGAAACATCGCTTCGGGAAGCGATTCGTCGAGCAACCGTTTTAGCCGGTCGCGGTCGCAATGGTCACAGTGAATCATGATGTCCCTCAAACTCTTCCACGACTTCCCTCAGCCGGGCGATCACGCGACTTCGAGCTACATAAACATTTCCAGCCGTAGTCCCTAATTCGCGGGCCACGTCGGCGATTGCCTCTTTGAACACGCAATCCGCTAGAACGCTTGCCACGTTGTGTCGCGGAACTCGGCGCGAACCTGTTCTGCGGCGAAGTGGAAGACCTCGGTGCGGTATTCGTCGTCGAACGTCGCCGTCGTCCGGTGCTCCGGTTCGGGTAGGTTGTCGAACAACTTCAGCATGTCGGTCCCGCCCGTTCCGCGACCAGCGGTCCCGATCACGCTGAGGCCTCGTTGCACGAACTTGAGCGCCAGCGGGCGAGCGATCGCGAACAGCCATCTCCGAAACGACGCCTCCCGCCCATCCGGCTGCCAGCGTTCGACCGCCTGCGTCACCGCGAGAATCACCTGTTGAGTCACATCCCGTGCATCGGCCTCCTGCAACCCGCGTTGCTTCATCAATCGAAGCAACAGTGGTTCGTAGATCGAGACGAACTCAGTCCAAGCCTGCTGGTCGGCAGCCTGGCGCAGCCGTAGCATCAAACTCGGACGTGTCTCCGGCTCCACCATCGCAACGACTCCTACCTCACTATTCCAGCAGCGGCCGCGTTCTTACACAGCACGGCTGTACTTCGTTCCACCGCAACCCAAACGACGGTCCGCGCGCGTTGGTCGGCCAGCTCTTCACTCTACCCCGTGTCCTCCCGTGTTCCCCGTGGTTACTTCTTGCTTCCCAAGAATGAACCACGGGGAACACGGGAGGACACGGGGGAAAACGGTGGAGAACGGCCGAATGGCTCGACGCTTCCGACTTGTTTCGACGGCTCATACCGACCGGCACTCGGACGCTCGACCCGCTTGCTGTGCCCGCTTAAACTCGACGACATGAAACGAGCACTCATTACCGGCATCACAGGGCAGGACGGGTCGTACTTGGCGGAGCTGCTGCTGGAGCAGGGCTACGAAGTTCATGGCTTAGTTCGTCGAGTGGCATTGGAGGACGCGAGCCATCGGTTGTCGCGGCTGATCGGGATTCGAGACCGCATCCACCTCCATGCGGCGAGTCTCGAAAGCTTCCCGTCGCTGTACAGCGCAGTGAACCGCATCCAACCGGATGAGCTGTATCACTTGGCCGCTCAAAGTTTCGTGTCGTACTCGTTCGACGACGCCTTCTCGACCTTCCGCACCAACATCGACGGGACGCACTACGTCTTCGAGTCAGTCAAGCAGGCGGCTCCGCAGTGCAAGGTCTACTTCGCGGGGTCGAGCGAGATGTTCGGCAACGCTCACGAGGTCCCTCAGCGCGAAGAGACCAAGTTCGCACCGCGCAGCCCGTATGGCATCTCGAAAGTGACCGGGTACGACTTGGCTCGCAACTACCGCGAAGCGTACGGACTGTTCGTCTGCTCGGGAATCCTGTTCAACCACGAGTCGCCTCGACGCGGCTTCGAGTTCGTCACGCGCAAGATCACGTCACATGTGGCTCGGATCAAACGCGGACTAATCCACGAGTTGCCGCTCGGTAACTTGGAGGCTCGCCGCGACTGGGGCTTTGCCGCCGACTACGTTCGCGCGATGTGGCTGATGCTCCAACAACCGCAGCCGAGCGATTACGTCGTCGCCACGGGTGAGACTCATTCTGTGCAGGAGTTCTGCGAACTAGCGTTCTCGCACGCGGGCTTGAACTGGCAGGACCACGTGAAGGTCGATCCCGATTTCTATCGCCCCGCCGAAATCCACCAGCTGATCGGCGACGCGAGCAAAGCCAAACGCGACTTCGATTGGTCGACGACTGTGTCGTTCGCCGACTTAGTGCGGATGATGGTCGATCACGATCTGGCCGGATGAATGTCGGTTGGGACCAGCTCGCTTCGAGCGCCGGCCCACCATCAGAAAACGTCGAGAAGTCATGGTGGGCCGGCGCGGCGAAGCGCCGCTGGTCCCACCCGAAAAAACGGGCGGCTATCGATATAGCCGTTGCTGAGCGATATAGGTCTCGACCGCGCGGGGCACGAGGTAGCGAATGCTCTGACCGGCCGAGACTCGGCGACGTAGATCGCTCGCGGCCAGATCGAGTCCCGGCATCTGCACGAATCGCACCCGAGCGGCGGCGGGGCCGAGTTGCCGTTCGAGGAGAGACCGATCCGGTAACGATGCCTCTCCCCGATTGACCGCCACGACTGTCGCCAGTTCGAGGATGCGTTGCGGCTCGCGCCAGTGAGGCAGATCGTGCAGCGAGTCGGCTCCGATCAACAGGAACAACTCGCGCGAGGCCTCTTCCGCATGGAGCTGCTCCAATGTTGTGACCGTGAACGACGGGCCGGGACGTTCTAGTTCGAGGCGACTCAGTTTGAATTGCGGGTGCCCCGCGATGGCGAACTCGATCATCTCGCAGCGCGCCTTCGCGGACGAGATCGTGGCCTCCAACTTGTGAGGCGGTTGCGCGGCGGGGACGAACCAGACCTCATCCAAACCGCACTGTTCGCGACACTGCTCCGCCAGCGCCAAATGGCCGTAATGAATCGGATCGAACGTGCCGCCGTAAATGCCGAGTCGCATGGTCTTACGTTTCATTTTCTACTGGAGTTCAGGATTCACTCTGGCTTGATGACGAGTGGTCCGATCATGGCCGGTGTCGGTGCGTTCCGAGGACTTCATGCACCCTACGACTCGTCGTTCATCCGCGCAGTGTGTTGAACGTCCGATCGCCGGCATCACCCAAGCCGGGGACGATGTATTTGTGCGAGTTCAGTTCGGGGTCGATGGCACAGACATAGATTTGCGTGTCAGGCAGCTTGCTCGTCACAGCGCGGATGCCATCTTGCGAGGCGATGATCGAGAGGAGCTTGAGACGCGGAACGCCCCACGCTTGGAGTGCTTCCAGCGCCAAAGTGGCCGAGCCGCCCGTCGCCAACATCGGGTCGAGAACCATCCCCACATCAACCGGATTCGTGGTGGGAAGTTTGCTGTAGTAATGGACCGGCAACGCGGTCGCTTCATCGCGATAGAGGCCAAGATGCCAGACCTCGGCCGACGGGATCAGATTCAAAACGGGATCGACCATGCCCAGTCCCGCACGGAGGATCGGGACGAGACCGATCTGTTGCGAGAGCCGTTGCCCCGTCATCGTCGTCAGTGGCGTAACCACTTCAACATCGCCCAGCTTCAAATCTTGAGTCGCCTCATACACCAGCAATTCCGTGAGTCGTTGAATGAGCGTGCGGAACTCAACCGGCGGCGTCGATTTGTCGCGCAGTCGAGCAAGATGGTGCTGGACGAGCGGATGACGAACTTCAACAACGTGTGACATGGCAGCGTCCTGAATGAAGCCGCGCGACGAAGGGTGTCGTGAGCGCGGCGATAGCTTATCGAACAAGGTTCGGTATGAAAGGCAGTCTGACTCAGGAGCCGCGTGGACGGGCGCAGTCGTTCATTTGTGGCCACAATCTTCCGCCCCAACGGGGCACTCGTTGATCTGATCGAGGAACGGTCGCCGCGATTGGCCGCCAGTGCAGCAGCTGTGAAACGGCTCGACGTGCTGCTCAAACGGTCCCCGAAACGGCGAAACCAACTGTGGTGTCTGTACCGGCTCGACGACTTCGATCAGGGCCGTCGGTCTGAAAGGTCCAGCATGTCCTTGATGATGCATCGGTTTGGCGTCTTCTTCACTTCACGATCGTTGGCACCCAGACGACCGCAGTGTTACTGATCTTGGCCTGCTCGAACGCATCATTCAGAGCGATCTCCGCCGACGGACGTGAGGTCCCCTTTTGATAGATGCGGACACGGATGCCATCCGCGTCGCCGGTTGCGGCTTGAACGAGTGTGATGATTTCCGGGATCGTCACGGGGCGGTCACCCGCTTCCGTGCGGACGAAGTAGGACTTCTCGTCGATCACCACCTTGATGACGAATGCGACGTTGGTGAGATCCGGTGCATCGCCGGGCGAAGTCGGCTTGACGGCATCCGGCTTCTCGACGGGAGTCTCTTCTGTTTTGGAATCGGTGTTCGAAGGGCTGTCTCCCGTACCGTTTGTTGAATCACCAATCCCCACGCCAACCGTGCTTCCACCGCCGAAGCCTTTCCAAAAATCGGGCAAGTACATCCCGACGACAGCTCCTGCGATGAGCGCCGCGCCGAGGACATTCCGCTTCCGAAACAACCAGCCCCGCGATCTGTCTTCCATCGTGGTTTGACCTTTCTCTTCGAGCTTCTCCCCTCGCGTCGGCTTTGCGGGGCGAGGGGCTTCTTGGGTCGCATCAACTCAATTTGTCATTTCAGAACCAAACTCCGTCACCGCCCCGGCGCGGCGTCAGGACGATAACCCAGCACAGCGTACTCGAATCGAGCGACTCCGTTACTGTCGGCTCGCATTCGTTCTGCCACGACGGGAAGGCCCTTAATGACAGCTTGTCGGTGCGTCAGCCGCGAGTCCCCGTAGCTCACCAAGATCAACACGACACTCTTTGTCTGCGGGAATGATTTGTAGAGCTTGAACAGCTCATCTGAAAACTCTTCGGGAGACTCGACCGCGCCGGTTTGAAGCCGCTTCTGGTGTGAGCCAGCATTCACGACGAGCGCCCCGTTTTCCTGAAGGTAGACCTCCCACACGTCGAAGCGTTTTTTCATCTCGGCGAACGTCAGCAGATGATCGACGACCTGATCGCCGCGCGAAGCGGCCAATGATTGAAGCTCTTTCTTCAGCGTGGCGATCTCTGCGGGAGACAGCCCCGCTTCGTCGAGACCGCGTCGTTGAGCGATCTTCTGGATTGTTGATTCGGGGATGCGGAACAATTCGCGAAACAATTCGCCCAACTGTTCACGGCTCGCGTGTTCGGCTCGATCGACATCGCGTTGCTTCTCTTCCCACTGCGCGAGTTGCTTCTGCAAGTCAGCCAACTGACGCTGGAGGGACTCCAAATCGGCGGCCGTTGTTTGGCGTTCGGCCTCGACACGCTCGGTCTGTTGCTGCGCGACCGTCTGCATTTCGAGGTACAGCGCGAACATCACGATCAGCAGCAGATCGAGCAGCGAGGCGAGCTGAAACGTCAGCTTGCGAGCGGGTGTCATGCGTCGCCTCCCGAACCGAGCGACAGCTCACGCTTCGCCCGTGCGACGGTCTCACGCACCTGTTGGCGGTTCTCCGACAGCCGCCGGAACCGCGTCTCGACGAGACTGTTGATGAACATCAAGACGATCGCCGCGACCAGCCCCGCGAACGTCGCCCAGACCGAGTCACCGAAGTTCCGCACGATGTTGGCGACGGTCTTCTGCGCGTTCTCGTTCCCCCCTTGCAACGCCGCGCCGATCGCCAAGATCGTGCCCAACACACCCGCCAGCGGATACGCCTCAATCATCGTGCGGCAAACGGTGTAACAGGTCTCGAACGATTGCGACTGCAAGTAGCGGCGCTGTTCGTCGATGGTCTTCACGCGGTGCGTCAACGACAGGCGCTCGGCCTTCTTCGTCGGGTCGTCGAGGACTTCCTTCACGTCCGCCAAGAACGCGTCGATCTGGTCAGAGAGGCTGATACCCGTGTCGAGGAGGCTGCGATGCTTGAGTTCTCGCGTGAACGAATCGAAGTCGGTGGCCATCCGTCGCAGGTCTCGCCGCGCCCAAGCCGCCAACCACAGGAACGCGAAGAAATGCAGCACGGCCATGCCCGCGATGACTGGTGCCGACCAACCAGCCAATCGGCTGAGTAACTCGGCGGACATCTCTCGAAGCTGCGGTGGCATAAACGGTGGTCCCGGTCAGAAGGAAGCATTGAAGACACCAACCCGAAGCATGAGCGATGAGGTGAGTTGCGTCCTCGCTTACACTTCGGGTTATAGTTCGCGCGGACATTGATGAGACATCTGAGCGGGCTGGCGTCAGCTCCCCGGTTCTTGGGCGTCAGCCCGTTTTAAGGAACGGGGGACTGACGCCACCCCGCTCAAAAAGTCTCACGCTTGCCGCGCGGATTCTAGCTCAGGCTTGAGGCGGCGTGGAGACCAGAGTACCGTCCCGCCCGATCTGAAGAGCAGTCGTACAACCTTCTCGGTTCTTGCCTGATGCCGCTCCCGACTTCGACTGCCGCTGGCGCGATTCGTATTCGTGGGGCGAGGACTCACAATCTGTGCGGCATCGACGTGGACATCCCGCTCGAAACGCTGACGATCATCACGGGCGTGAGCGGCAGCGGGAAGAGTTCGCTGGCGTTTGACACGTTGTTTGCCGAGGGACGGCGACGTTATCTCGCGACGGTCTCACCGCAGACACGCGCGTTGTTGCAGCGGCTCGAACGTCCCGAGGTCGATCTGATCGAAGGGCTACCGCCGACGCTCGGCATCGAGCAGCGCACGCGCGGGCCACGACGACGGACCACGGTGGCGACGATTGCCGAGGTCTATGACTACCTGCGGCTGCTCTATTCTCGCACGGGACGCTTGCACTGTCCGACGTGTCATCAGCCGGTGTCATCTCAGTCGCGCGAAACGATCGTGAACCAGGCTCTGAGACTCGAAGATCGACAGAAGGTGTTGATCCTCGCGCCGATCAGGCGTGGACAGAATGGCTCGCACGCCGAGGTCTTCGCGCGGATCGTGCGTGACGGTTTCGTGCGGGCGCGTGTCGATGGGGAACTGGTCGATGCCGCTTCACCGCCGAGTCTGGTGGCAACGAAGCCGCACTCGATTGAGGTCGTCGTCGATCGGCTCATCATCAAGGAAGGGATTCGCACGCGGTTGGAAGAGTCGATCGACCTCGCGCTGGAGCTTGGTCAGGGACAGTGCCTGCTCAGTCACGAATCGGATGGCCAATGGCAGGACCGGCTCTACAGCAGTCGCCTCGCCTGTGCGACGTGCGGCGTCAGCTTCCCGACGCTGGAGCCGAGTGACTTCAGTTTCAACAGCGTTCGCGGTGCGTGCGCGACGTGTCACGGCTTGGGCGTTGTGGCGACGGCAATCGAGGGCGTGCAAGAGGCGTGTCCGACGTGTGTGGGACGCCGCCTCGCGCCGCTACCTCAGTCGGTGTTGATCGCCGGACGGTCCATCACAGACATCGTGGCCCTGCGAATGGATGAGGCACTCCGGTGCATCGACGAGTGGTCGAAACTGCTCATCGGGAAGCTCCCCGCAAACACGGTTTCTGGCGAGGAATTGCAGCAAACATGCTCCCCGTGGCGGATGCAGCCAGCATCCGAACTAACGCTGGCTGCGTCAGCCACGGCGGTTATTCCTATGCCGGCTCTTATTCAAACAGTCCGGGAGCTGACGCCACCGGGCTCACCTGATCCGTGGAATGACGTGGCCGACCAACTCGCCGCGCGGCACATCCTGCCCGAGGTCGCATCTCGGCTGCGGTTCCTCGTTGATGTCGGGTTGGACTACCTGACGTTGGACCGCGCGGGCGAATCGCTTTCGGCGGGTGAGTTCCAGCGGGCGCGATTGGCCGCCAGTTTGGGAAGCCAACTGACGGGAGCGTGCTACGTCGTGGATGAACCCACGGCCGGACTCCACCCACACGACACCGGTCGTCTGTTGCAGACGCTGTTCGATTTGCGAGATCAAGGAAACACGGTCGTCATCGTCGAGCATGACCTCGGCGTCATCCAACAGGCGGACCATGTGATCGACATCGGACCAGGAGCCGGTGCGCACGGCGGACAACTCCTCGCGACTGGGTCGCCCAACATGATCGCACTCGATGAGAATTCGATCACCGGTCGCGCGCTGCGTCGTCGTAGGACGGACGCCTCGTCCGTCCCGATGTGGCCAAGCGACACCACTCCATTCGAGCCAACATCGTGGCTGACGCTCTCCGGTGTGACGCAACATAACCTGCAGGACGTCACTCTGCGTCTGCCACTCGGCGGGCTGGTCTGTGTCTCGGGTGTGAGCGGTTCGGGAAAGACCTCACTCATTATGCAGACGCTGGTCCCGGCGATCCGTCGCGCGCTGGGCGAGGCCGCGCCCGTATGCGGTTCGTTTCGCGAGTTGCTCGGTGTCGAAGCGATCACGCGCGTGGTGCGAGTCGATCAGATGCCGCTCGGGCGTTCGGGACGATCCACTCCTGCGACGTATTCCGGTTTGTGGGATGAGCTACGACAGGTCTTCGCGAAAACGAAGGAGTCACGTTTGCGGGGTTTCACCGCGAGACGCTTCAGTCCACAGAGTCTCGACGGACGCTGCTCGCACTGCTTAGGACGCGGCACGCTGACACTCGACAAAAAGAGTCTGCTTGACTGGACTCAACGGTGCCCCGAGTGCAACGGCGCACGCTTCAACCGGCAGACGCTGGCGGTGAGATATCGCGGGCAAACCGTAGCCGATGTCCTCGACATGAGCTTTGAATCCGCCGCCGACTTCTTCGCGAATCTGCCACGACTCGCGCGTTCGCTCACCCTGTTTCGTGATCTGGGGCTGGGCTACCTGAAGCTGGGACAACCGGCGACGACGTTGTCGGGGGGCGAGGCTCAACGAGTGAAACTCGCCTCAGAACTGGTGACTTCGCACGAGACGACCGCCACACTCTTTGTCCTCGACGAACCGACCTCGGGCCTGCACGCGTCTGACGTGGCACAGTTGCTTCAAGTCTTGAAGCGGCTCGTCCACGCGGGACACTCGGTCCTCGTTGTGGAACACAACCTCGAATTGCTCGCCGCCGTAGACTGGCTGATCGACATCGGCCCCGACGCGGGCGAGCGAGGCGGTCGCATCGTGGCGGAGGGACGGCCGAGCGACGTAGCAAATTGTGAATTGAGTCACACGGGGAATGCTCTGCGTCAGATGTTTTCCATATGCGGGTGTGGATCGCCTACTTCACACGAACCCGAAGCGTAAGCGAGGAGTGCCAAGTTCTTCCTCGCTTACGCTTCGGGTTCGCGTCGGCGAGTGCCACCACCAAACGAAACAGCCCGATCGAACTGTCGATCGGGCTGTTGTTTTACGACGTGCAAGTCGCTGGCCGAACATCACACGGTGGTGACTGCCGCTGCGGCTGCCGCGTGATCCCAAGCGAAGAGCTTAGAATCAAGATTGGTGAGCGTGACGAAGCCCTTTTTGTCGCCCGGCTTCAGTTCGACGCCGGTGTCCGCCAGTTTCTTGGCGAGCGGTGAACCTTCTATGATCATCCCGTCGTCGGGGATCGTCCGCCACCACTGCAAGTGAGGCCAATCTCGCTGTACGTTGGCCAGCACCGTCTGAAGCGTCTTGCCAGCAACACCAGGCTTGAAGCCCGCTCGAGTGGCGACTTCGGTGTACGTGGCGTACTTGTCGACTCGCTTCAGTTCCCAGACCACCTCAGCCACATTCTCTGCGCGAACGGATGCCATTGAGTTCTCCTGCGTCTTCGCCTCGCATCCTCACTCGGTCAGCACGATGAAGCGTCATCGGCCTCAACCTGTGTGGATTGTTCGGCATACTTGGAAAAAATGAGCGGCAAACAACGTGAGTTTTTGCTCCACGCTCCCGCCGCCGTACAGTTCTTTGGAAGTTGTGTGTAGGCTACTCGACGGGGCTATCAGCGACAACCCACTGAAACCACGACCGGCTTGCCGTTGGTGGTCATCTCCGATGTGAAGCGAAGCCAGAAACAAGTTACTGAATAGGCGAAAAGGATCGGCGAGTGAGGCATAACGAAGACTGTTCCCACGACCATGAAGACCATTCCCCCGCCGAAATCCCCTTCGGGGGCGATGAGATTTATCGCAATCACGGGATTCGATTCTGTCATCCCGGCGACTGGACTGTGACCGAAGAGGCAGGGCCGGATGTACTCACCATCTCCATTCAAAGCCACGGTACGTCGTTTTGGACACTGACCCTGTTTGAAGATGCTCCCGATCCGGCCGACATTCTGGAGACGGCGATCACGGTCTATCGCGACGAATACACGGACCTCGACGAGTCTGAGCCTCCAGAACTGTTGCCTGTCCCTGTCGCCGGGCGCGAGATCGACTTCGTCTGTCTCGACTCCGTGAATTGGGCCACTCTGATCGCCTTCCGAACAAACCGGCGCACGGTGCTGATCGTCTCTCAAGCCACCGATTTTGAGTCGAAGCTGACGCGCCCCGTGATGGAGTTGATGACCAAGAGCTTCTCGTGCGAAGAGGGCTTGGCGCTCAATGGCGGCGAGCCGGATGAGATCGATGGACTGGACGACCTCGAGTTGCCCAATCCCCTCGATTGAGCGTGTTGGAAAGCTTAGAGTAAGCGTTTCGCATGCCCGTGTCGCTCTTAGCAAATCATGCGTAATTCAGACACAGAAGGGTCGCCTGTGCGACGGCTTCCCTGAGCGGCTTGGCGTCTGGAGCGCACGGGCGTGTATACTCCGCCCGCCTTGCGCCCACCCCGCATCAGTCGATCGCGACATGAGCCCCGTTCGGTGCGTCTCTCGCGTCGAAGAGCTTGGCATGGATGTTCTCTCTCCCGGTTAACGCCTCAGCACAGAAGGCCAAATGGATACACCTATCGTCGATCAGTCTTACGTTGTTCGATATGGAACGACACGCATTTTGGGCGAGTTCTCGGCGCGGGGTCTCGCGCCGCTGCCGCGCGGAGCGTCGGTCATTGTTCGAGGCGAACGTGGTCACGAATGGGGAACCGTTCTGAGTGCCGCGTCGCAGCAAACCCGAACCTATCTCGGTGCCTCCGACGAACACGGCCGCATCATTCGACTGGCCAACGATGACGATGAAGCCAATCGCGACAAAGCGATCACGTTCGAGAAGGAGGCGTTTGCCGGATGCCTCGCTCAAATCCGCGAACGCAATCTGCAGATGCAGCTGGTTGACGTGGAACAGGTCATTGGTGGCGAGCGACTCGTCTATTACTACGTCGCCGAGCAGCGGATTGATTTTCGAGACCTCGTGAAGTCGCTCGCCAAAGTGTTTCAGACGCGGATCGAGATGCGTCAGATCGGTATTCGTGATGAGGCCAAGCTACTCGCCGACTACGGCGACTGCGGACAGCCGGTCTGCTGTAACACGTTCCTGCGTGAAATGCCGCCCGTCTCGATGAAAATGGCCAAGCTGCAAAAGGCGACGCTGGATCCCTCAAAAATCTCCGGCCGTTGCGGCCGCCTCAAGTGCTGCCTGAGGTACGAGTACGACACCTACGAAGAGAGTCGCAAGGAACTTCCCCCCGTCGGAGCGACCGTGGTCACGAAGCAGGGAACCGGCAAGATCGTCGGGCAGGAGTTGCTCGCGCGGAAGTTGATGATCGCCTACGAAGGCCAGCGTCACATCATGACCGACGAGCGGGACATCCTGACCGTGGTCAGCACGAAATCCACAAAGCCCAGTCAGCCTCCCGCCGACAAGCGCGACGGTGGCGAGGCCGGAGTCGCTCCGGATCCCCAGCGTCGCGAAGACCGTCCGCGAGACAATCGTCCGCGCGAAGACCGCCCCCGTGATGATCGCCCCCGCGGCGATCGGCCTTCTCGCACGGAGCAATCGCGTCCGGATGGACCTCGCAATGAGGGATCGCGTCCCAACTCCAATCCGTCTCCACCGGATTCGCCCAGCGATCCTGCGTGACAAACGGCAACGCCCGACCCTGCCCGCTCAGGGGCGTCGCCTTGAACCTGCAGGGTGTGACCAGCGGCGCTTCGCCGCGCTGGCCCACCCTGATTTCTCGATGTTTCCTGATGGTGGGCGGGCTTTTGAAGCGACCTGGTCCCACCCTACTCTGAAAAAGGCGATGGCCCTGCCACCCGCTCGCCCGCCACTGAAACCTGTCTCCAGAAGTCGAACTCCGAGGGCTGTCGCATGTCGTTCAAACATTCTCTCCGACTGAGTTGTCTGACAGCCATCGGGGCGCTGTGGATGAGCGTCTCCTTCGGCGCAGACGACGTGCCGCTTTCGGAGCAATACGGCTTCAAACCGATTGAGGCGTTCAAGCTTTCACAACGCTCGGCCAACCTGCTGACGGGAGACTTGAATCACGATGGGCTGACCGACGTGTTGCTCGTCGATAACAGCAAGAGTCGGCTCGATCTGTTGATTCAGCGAAAGGCAGCCCCCGCAACGCGCGAGCGGAAAGCGGGAGCGACCGACGTGAACGTCGTGGAAGATCACTGGCGGTTTGAGCACATCAAGTTGGCGGTCGATCAGGAGGTTGCCGCCGTCGCGCTGGGCGACTTCAACGGCGATGGTCGCACCGACATCGTCTACTTCGGCAGCCCCGATCAACTCGTCATCCGCTTTCAGCCCGAGGCGGGACCGTGGACACAAAAGCAGCAGCAGCGCGTTCCCGATGCCGCGCCGTCGCAGTGGTTCATGGCGGCGGGCGATCTCGACAGCAACGGCTTGGATGACTTGGCCATCTTGGGGAAACACGAAACGATCCTGTTCATGCAGACCGCGAAGGGCGTGCTGGCTGAACCGAAGAAGCTGATGAACACCTCCGACAAACTGGGGTTGGCTCAGATCGCGGACCTCGACGGCGACGGTCGCAACGATCTGTGTTACCTCGCCGGTGAAGGGCTGACGCGGTCGCTCGGCACGCGATTGCAGTTGGCCGACGGGCAGCTCGGTCCCGAGTACATCTTCGATCTCGAACGTCCGCGAGCCGTGTCGCTACGTGACATCGACGGCAAGCCGGGGCACGAGATTCTGGCGATCGACTCGCGCACGGGACGGATCAAATTGTTGAACGTCGAACGACGAAAGCCTGCTGAAAACGATCTGCCCGAACGACTCATCCAGTTCGGGTTCGGCAAGCAGGGTTCGGGGCGAGACCGTGATCTCACTGCGGCCGATCTCGATGGCGACGGACTCATCGACCTCGCCGTCACCGATCCCGATGCCTCGCGCGTGTTGATCTTCCGCCAGCGGGCGGGCAGCGGCCTCGATCTTGGCTCACCATTTCCCGGCCTCAGCGGTGTGGACCAGATTCGCGCGGCCGACTTCGACGGTAACGGCAAGGCCGATGTCGTCATTCACAGCGGTCCCGAAAAGACGCTCGGGCTGAGCCGCCTCGACGACGGCAGGCTCACGTTTCCCGAGTCACTTCCCATCGAAGCGGACTCCATCGGACTCGAACTCACCGACCTCGATGGCGACCGACGCCCCGAAGTTGTGTTCCTTGCGAAGGCCAAGAAAGACAAAGGTTCCGAGTACTCATTGCAGGCGTTGAAGCGTGCCGCGAACGGCGAGTGGCAACCGCATTCGTTCGGCGGCAAGACGGCCATTCCGCTCGAACTAAAGGGGACTCCCGAGAAGCTCGTGCAGGGTGACTTCACTGGTGACGAGCGGCCTGAGTTTCTGGTCTTTCAAGGAACGAAGCCGCCGCAGTTGTTCGGCCTCAGCGACGAAGGCGTTCCGACGGAGATCGTTGTCAGCGGCAACCTCGGATTGGGTGCCGTCTCACCAGGAGCGATCTCGTTCACCACGCTCGGTGAGAAAAAGGGTGTCCTCGTCGCACAGGACAACTTCGCGCGGTTCATGGTTCTCGGTGACAACCGACGCTGGCAAGTGGCCGAACAGTTCAACGCGGGCGAGTCGAATTCGAAGATCGTCGGTGCGACAACCCTCGAACTCGACGGCCAACCCGGAGCGGAGATCGCGCTCGTTGATGCAGGTGTCAAAAAACTGCGTGTCCTGCGACGTGGCGAGACGGGCTACTCGCAATGGAAAGAAATCGACATCGGCGACTTCCCGTTCAAATCGTTGAAGGTGGCCGACTTCAACGGTGACAAACGGGACGACTTGTTGCTGTTCGGGGCCGACAAGTTCGCGGTGCTGTACGCGGGCGCGGCGGCTCCCGCGTTGAAGGAACTGGCGTCGTTCGAGAGCCAGCTTGAAAAGATCTACCCAACCGATGTCCTCGCCGGAGACGTGAACGGCGACGGGAAGACCGATCTCGTCCTGACCGACACACGCAGCCATTTCATCGAAGTCCTTCAGTACCGAGCCGACACCGGATTGAAGCACGCGTTGTACTTCCGCGTCTTCGAGCAGAAGTCCTTCCGCAACGAGGATGAAGCGGGGGGAGACGCCGAACCGCGCGAGGCTCAGATCGCCGATGTCACCGGTGACGGACTGCCCGACTTGCTGTTGCTTATTCACGACCGGCTGTTGCTCTACCCGCAAGATGACGGCCGCGAGACAAAGTAACGAAACCGACTCGCTTAACCGCGCAGGCAACGCCCCGCGCATCGTTTGGCAAAACCACTTCTGTCGCCACTCGACGTGCGGGGCGTTGCCCACGCGGTTAAACGACGCTGCGTCAATCTCAGCCGTGCGAGGGATATCGCCACCGAAGCAACCGCGACGCCTTCAATGGCCGTTCGAGCCTTCAATGATCGCGAATCTGCGGCTCTGAGTGTCTGACCTTGCGGACTCGTTCCGCCCCGTCGATTCAGAACAACTCGTCAATCGGCTTGCCGAAGGGAAGAACGGGGTGAGGGCGGCCAGCGTGGTCGGTGTAGTTGATCGTGGGATCGACACCGAGGTGGCGATAGACCGTGGCGAGGACATCCTGCGGGTGCTTTGGGTTGTCTCGGACGGTGGCGGCTTGGGAGTCGGTCGAGCCGATGGCTCGGCCCCCTTTGACTCCGCCTCCCGCCAGTGCGGCGCTGAAGGCGCTCATCCAGTGATCGCGGCCAGCGGTCGCGTTGACTCGCGGCGTGCGGCCGTGCTCGCCCCAAGCGACGACCAGCGTCGTGTCGAGCAACCCGCGCTGGTCGAGGTCTTCGATGAGCGCCGAATAACTTTGGTCGAATGGTGGCAGGAAGCCGTTCTTGAGCGACCAGAAGTTGTCGTCGTGCGTGTCCCACCAGCGCAGATCGACGGTGACGAGGCGGACTCCCGCTTCGACCAGCCTTCGCGCGAGAAGTAGTCGCTGGTTCCAGCCGGGATTGTCTCCCCCTGCTCTCATCCGGGGCGTGTATTGCGGGGGATAGCCGTAGCGGTCGCGAGTCACCTGCGATTCGGAATCGAGATCGAAGGCCTGTCGCACGCGGGGGCCGGTGATAATTTCCCACGCCTGACGCTGGTACGAGTCCATCGCGCCGAGCGTTCCCGTGTGATCGACATCGCGGCGAATCCGATCGAGCGCGTCGAGCAACCGACGGCGATCGGCCGTCTGGTCCACGGCCACTCCCTGCGGGACGGCGAGATTCGGAACCTCAAACTTCTGCCCCTTGGCTGCCGGGTCGGCCATCGTTTGAAACGGTTGGCACGCCGCCCCGAGGTACGCCGATCCCGTGCCGGGGATCATGCGCGGGACCATGACATACGCCAGCATCGTCGGGTCGATGTGCTGCAGTTGTTTGGCGACGACCGACCCCATGCTGGGATGCGCGTTCTCATTCTCGACCTTCCCCGGAGCGTGTCCCGTGAAGACGACCTGATCGCCGCGTGAATGACTGACATCGCCGTATTCGGGCGGATGCTGGAGGCTACGGACGATTGACCACTTGTGCATGATCGCGGCGGTCTGCGGCAGGAGTTCGCAGATTTGAAGGCCCGGCACCGAGGTGGGGATCGGCTTGAACTCGCCCCGAATCTCGACCGGTGCGTCGGGCTTCATGTCCCACGTTTCGAGCTGACTCGGCCCGCCCCGCATGTGCAGGATGATGACCGAATTCTTTCGCCGGGCCGCCGGATTCCGGGACTCAGCCCGAGCCTGCGATCGCAACACGTCGGATAGACTCAGACCCAAGCCACTCAGCATCCCGACATTGAGCAAGCCGCGACGATTGATGTGGAGATCGCGTGAATTCATGAACGTATTCTCTCGATGGTTGAGCGGTGGGAGGGCGAGGGCACGTTTGTCGCGAGGCGGGGAGCGAGCGGATTGTCGTAGTAGTTCAAATATACCTCACACGACTCCAATATGAGAGGTTTCCGTGCGGAGCGGCGTCAGCCCCCCCCGGTTCTTCTCAAGAGGGCTTACGCCCAAGAACCGGGGGGCTGACGCCGCCCCGCTCGGATGTCTCATCGCTGGCCGCGCGAGGTACAAGCCAATTCGACTTCGTGACACGAGCATCGTGTCCATCAACGACAGCTATGGTTTGTTATCGACCTTCCAGAGCTGCTCGATGAGGGCGGCGATAGCGGGGTCGTGGGCTTTCAGTTCTGCGCGATGGAACGGGAAGAAGTCGTTGCGAGAGAAGTACGCTTCGGTGCATTCCGCAAAGTACTCCTTGTGATTGGTCAGAGCGTAGGCTTTGTCGAGACGCTTGCGGCCCTCAGAGTCTTGCCGCTGGACTTGGTCATACGTGCCGCTCGCTTTGGCGTTGTCGTAGGCGGCAATGATGCGTGCCTCGTCGTTGCCGAGAACGCGGTCGTGGTAGGCGTGGGCGAGTTCATGCAGGGCGAAGTTGGGCATCCGGCGCGTCTCGGCCTCAAAGATGCGGACGTTGGTGAACTCGACCCCCTTCGCCATCGCGGGGTCGCGTTGGTGCTCGCGCAGCCAACCCGCATCGGGGTGATATTCGGCGCGGGGTGGAACGCCGGGGTACTCGGGCGAGAAGTAGAGCTTCACTTTTTGCAGTTCGGTGACGGCGGTCGCCGGAACGACGCGCACGATCTCGTCGAGCTGTCCCTGGAGCAGTTCGAGGGACTTGGCGGTGAGAGCCAGTTCCGTGGCGAGGAGGTCTTTGCTCACGAGTACGCTCCAGCCGGAGACGTTGCGCGTCTCACGCGAATTGGCGTGGCGGCTGCGAGCCTCGGCCTTGGCTCTGATCTCAGCCTTGATATTCGCGAGGCGATCGGGCCACTCAAACTTGGGGGCCTGGCCGGGGTCGTATCCGGCCAGGTGACCGGTCAGCCGCGTGGCGGGCTTCGTGTAACGCAGCTCAGTATCGCCGAAGACTTCGCGGCACAGCGCGGCGAGGCCGGGGTCGTATTCGATGAGCTGCGATCGCAGATGAACGTGGTTGTGATCCGTGTCGTTGATGCGGTTGTTGTCGAACCACGATTGCACTCCCTCGGCGAAGTATTCGTGGTGGTTCACGCTGGCGTACTTCCCCTTCCAGAGACCGGATTTCATTGCGTCGGCATACGCCCGTTCCACGCGCGCATCGAACGTGGGATCGACGTTCATCATCCCGCGCAAATGAATGTTGTGCGCGAACTCGTGGATCAGGATGTTTTCCTTCTCATACGGATCGCCGGGATAGCCGAGCAGGTTCTCTTCGGCGCACGAACAGAACGGATCGGTCTGACTGCCGCCCAGGCCACGGGCGCGCGCGTCGTAATACTCGCGACCGGTGAACTTCGGAAAATCGGCGTGCGGCTTCTCTCCCAACCACGCGAACTCCGGCTGGTCGGTGGTGAACTCGTTATGCGCGATGAGGCACATTCGCGAGCCGCTTTTGATCATCGCCGCCCGAACATCGGGCCGCTTCGCCAACAACATGTCGATCAAGTAGACCGCCTCTTTCAACGCATACGGGTTCACGTTGGCCGAGGCCACGACGGGATAGCCGTGCGCATCCGCCCGCTGCGTGTAAAAGCTTGGCACGCCGTCTTTCGCCTGTGGGTCGTAGCGGTACGCTTGAACGGCGATCTCGGACGTGACGCTCACCTCTGGCTCGCCTTTCTCACCTTGAAGGGCAAAGCGATGACCGAGAGTCGTCTCGATCACGAGATTCTTCCCGGTGGCGATCGTAGCGTGCTTCAAACGCTCGGTGTCACTCTTCAGCCAGAAGACCTCCACGGGGTGAGTGCCACCGTTGATGATCTGCAACTTCGGACGAACCACCGGTGCGGCGTCAGCTCCGAATGTGGAGAGGCAGAGATTCGCGAGAACGAGGGACGCGATACATCTCACGCGACACAAAGTAAGAGGTTTCTGAGCGGGGCGGCGTAAGCCCCCCGGCTCTTCGGCGTAAGCCCTCTTTGGAAGAACCAGGTGGCTTACGCCGCCCCGCTCAGAAACCTCATCATGGACCGCGTGAGGAATCACAATCGGCAGAACGGATGATTTCAAGAGACAGTTCCTTTTGAGGCCGACGCGACCGAAGCGAGACAGTCAGAGTCATAAGGCGAGCCGAAAGAGAAAGCAGACCGGTCACTCCGTGACCGGAATCTTCGAGTCACGGAGTGACTCGTCTACTTTGGGCCAGAAATTTGTTGCCGGTCGCCTAATCTCACATCAGTCGCTCGTTTCGGGTTTATTCTGACAGCACGGCCTGAAGCGCCGTGCGTAGCGGGTCGCCGAACCGAGGACCTCCGCTGACGAACAGACGCGCCACTTTGCCGTTGCGATCGACGAGGACCGTTTGCGGGATCGAGGTCGCAGCGTATTTCTCGGCGACGCGGCCGTTGTTGTCGAGGGCCACGGTCGTGGTGAGCTTCAAGTGTGCGAGAGCCGTCTTCACTTTGTCGGGCGTCTCTTCGAGATTGATCGCGAACAACTCAACCCCTTGGTCGGCGAACTCATGCGTGACGTTGTCGATCTGCGGCATGACTTGCAGACACGGGCCGCACCACGAGGCCCAGAAGTCGAGGACCACAATCCGGCTTTTGTGTTCGGACAGGCGGAATTTCTTACCGTCGAGCAGGTCGAGTTCAATCTCGGGCGCGGGCTTACCGAAGAGCGCCGCGTCTTGACCTTCCAGCCCTTCGCCTGACCCGACGTTGCCAATTCTTCACAGAAACTCCCTGAATATTCGCGCATTTCGGCGTCTTGAGAAATGTCACTCAACGAATTGCCATTGTTTGGTGATCGCCATCAGAAAAAAAATGGCCGCCCAAACGGACGGCTCATATATCCCCCAGTATGTTTAATTCACCAAAATCAAGAGCGATACATACAGTATTGCGGGGGAATGATCAGAACATGGATAGGTCTCAATTGATCGAAAATGAAAAGCGGCCCGTGTCGCGCAGAGACGTTCTTCGACTTGGAGCGTCAGCTCTGGCGGCGACGACTTTTGTTGGAATCGGCAGTCACGATTCGGGGCGGCCAAGGGGCCGGGCAAGGGCGGAGGAAGTGCGACCGAAAAGTTGGGCAATGGCCCGACGACGCCATTTAAGTTCGTGCCATTTACCCAGAACTTGCCGATCGCTCCCATCAAGCAGCCGCTCAGCGTGGGCACTCCGCCTGCGGGCTTCGTTCCCGGCGAGGTCTTCCACGGAATCGCTCCCGAGTATTTCAACATCGGTTTCGATCGTTCGGCCTACGAGTTGTACCCGACCAAGTTCTACGAGATGCGCATGCGTCGCGGGACGCAGGAGATTATTCCCGGTGTCCGGACACCGATCTGGGGATATGACGGCATCTCGCCGGGGCCGACCTTCAAGACTCGCGTTGGCGAACCTGCGGTTATTCGGCAGTGGAACGATCTTGACGAGGAAATGTCCGTCCACCTGCATGGTGGTCACAACCCGGCCCATTCCGACGGACACCCCGCCCATTTGGTCCTGCCCGGCAAGGCGCGAGACTACTACTACACGAACTCGGTTCCGCGCGTAGGTGATGGAAAATCCGGACCGCTCGATTTTTCCGAGTCCCCCTCCACGATGTGGTATCACGATCACGCGATGGACATCACGTCGCACCACGTGATGATGGGCTTGGCGGGATTTTTTCTGGCATTCGATGAGACTGAGCAGGCACTCATCAACAGCAACGTGTTGCCCGGCGATCCGTGTGACATTCCGGTCGTTCTTCAGGATCGAACACTCAACGCCGACGGTTCGATCTTCTTCGATCCGCTGAACCACGATGGCCATCTCGGTGACCTGATGTGCGCCAACGGAAAGGTTCAGCCGAAGTTCCATGTCCAGCGCCGCAAGTATCGCTTTCGTTTTAATAATGGATCAAACGCGCGTTTTTATGAGTTGCGGCTCAGCAACGGTCAGCCGTTCATTGGTCTCGGAACTGACACGTGGTTGTATCCACAGGCCATCGAACGCGAGACCTTGCTGCTGGCAATGGCCAACCGGGCCGACGTGGTGATCGACTTCACCAACGCCCCCAACGAACTGTTTCTGGAAAACATCCTTCCTCAGCAGGACGGTCGTGGTCCAGGCGGAACCCTTACGGATCGCAACACGCAGATTCCAGGATTTCCGCTCATCAAGTTCGTTGTCGAGGGACCACCGCAACCCAACAACGCGACGGTCGAGGTGGGAACGCCTCTGCGGCCGCATGTCCCGATCCTGGCGAGTGAGATCGTTCGCACTCGCACCTTCGAGTTCGTGCGGCGCAAGGGGGCCTGGCAGATCAACAACCGATTCTACGAGCCCAATCTGGCCGACGTGTGTCCT
>Ga0114966_10000467_pt1 | contig 38770 bp, 34 predicted proteins | sample M_130207_XF_Meta_FD_87029 | JGI IMG/M metagenome (GOLD analysis project Ga0114966, IMG submission 87029) | Freshwater microbial communities from Lake Montjoie, Canada to study carbon cycling - M_130207_XF_MetaG | ecosystem: Environmental > Aquatic > Freshwater > Lake | place: Lake Montjoie... | reverse complement strand
GGCGGTGTGTCGGCCATCCTCTGCACCCGCGAGGACGGCGAGGACGACCCGTGGTTCGTCTACTTCCACGGCGGCGGTTTCCGGTTGGCCAGTGCGCTCGCCTACCGCGCCTTCGGCACGCACCTCGCCGCCGCATGCGGCGCGCAGGTGCTGCTCGTCGATTACTCGCTCGCCCCCGAGCACCCGTTCCCGGCGGCCATCAACGACGCACTCACCGCATACCAGTGGGTGCTCGAGCGTGCGGTGCCTGCGTCGCGCATCGTGGTCGGCGGCGACTCCGCGGGTGGTGGGGTCACTGCCGCGATGTTGCTGGCCTGTCGCGACCGCAAGCTGCCGCTGCCGGCTGGTGGCGTGTGCCTATCGCCGTGGGTCGACCTCGTCAACAATGCCGAGAGCTACGCGAAGAACACGAGCACCGACAAGCTCTTCTCGCTCACGTCGGCCACCGACGCCAGCGCGTTGTACCTCGGTGACCACGACCGGCGCGATCCACTGGCGTCGCCCGTCTACGGCAACTGGGGCGGCATGCCGCCGTTGCTCATCCACGTGGGCTCGGGCGAAGTTCTGCTCGACGACGCGGCAGCGCTCGCGCATCGCGCTCGTGCCGCCGGGGTGCGCGTGACCCACGAGGTCTACGGCGAAATGCCCCACGTGTGGCAGACCAACTACCCCGCGTTCCCCGAAGCCATCGACTCCGTCGACAAAATCGCCGCGTTCATCGCCGACGTCACGAGCTGACGCGCGCCGAACGCACCGACAAATCGGTCACCTCGAAGCCCGGATGGTCGAGGACGAAGCCGACGATGGCCACGAGATCTTCGGGCTGCAACAGCGGGTCGGGCTCATACGGCGCGCCTCGCGCCACGCAGATGGCCTCTTGCATCGGGGTCGCGACCTGCGTCGGATAGAGCGAGCACACGCGCACGCCATGCCCGGCGAGCTCGGCCCGCAACGAGTCGGCCCACGCGCGTGCGGCGTGCTTGCTGCCGGCGTACGCGTGAAAGCCCGGCGCGTCGCGCAACCCGGCGACGGAGTTCACCACCATCACCAACCCGCGGCGCGCCACGACCAACGAACGCAGACCTGCCGTGAGCTGCGCCGGCGCGGTCGCGTTCACGGCGTGGTGCGCGGCGACCTCGCCCGCCGTCGGCGATGGCCCGGCATCGGCCACCGCCACGCCCGCCGCGTGCACGAGCACATCGAGCCCATCGGTTTCGGCGCACACCGCGTCGACTACGGCCGCCACGTCGCCATCGACCGTGAGGTCGGCACGCACGACGCTGGCTCGACCACCGGCGGCATCAACTTCGCGCGCTGCGGCCTCGAGCCGGGCCACATCACGGCCCACCAACCACACGCGCATGCCCCGCGCTCCGAGCATCGCCGCAAGTGCTCGGCCGATGCCGCTCGACGCGCCCGTCACCAAGGCACACCCGGCTGACGAATGAGCGACGGGGGAACTGTCGATGCGGTCGGTGTCCACTCTTGCCGATCGTACCGTTGCGCCGACACGCCACGGACACCGTCCGGTGATGAGCTGGTCGTGCAAGGATTCCTGACATGTCGCAGATCGATCCGCTCATCAAGGCGTTCCGCATCGCCGTACCCGAAGCCGACATCGAGGATCTGCGCCTGCGGCTCCGCAGCGCACGCTGGCCCGACCAGCTGCCCGACAGCGGCTGGGACTACGGCGCCGACTACGACTATCTGAAGCCGCTGGCGCAGTACTGGGCCGGCACCTACGACTGGCGCGTGCACGAGGCAAAGCTCAACCGTTTCCCGGGTTTTCTCACCGAGATCGACGGTCAGCGCATCCACTTCCTGCACGTGCGCTCCCCGCACCAGGACGCGCTGCCGTTGATCCTCACCCACGGTTGGCCGGGTTCCATCGCCGAGTTCCTGCAATGCATCGACCCGTTGGTCGACCCGGTCTCGCACGGCGGCGACGCGGCTGACGCGTTCCATGTGATCGTGCCGTCGCTGCCCGGCTACGGCTGGAGTGGCCCCACCACCGAACCCGGTTGGAACGTTCGCCGCACCGCGGCGGCCTGGGCCGAGCTAATGGCCCGCCTCGGGTACGACCGCTACGGCGCGCAAGGTGGCGACTGGGGTTCGTTCGTCACCCGCCACCTCGCGGATCTCGACCCCGCCCACATCTGCGGCGTGCACGTGAACATGATGACGTCGACACCGCCGGGGAACGACGACGATCTCGCCGACCTGACGCCCCGCGAGATCGCGCAGCTGTCGCGCACGCAGGACTACGTGAAGAATGGCAATGGCTACGTGGCCATCCAGGCGACCCGGCCGCAGACCTTGGCCTACGGACTGAACGACTCCCCCATCGGGTTGCTGTCGTGGATCATCGAGAAGTTCTGGGCCTGGAGCGATCACGACGGCCACCCCGAGGACGCGATTTCGCGCGACGAGCTCCTCACGAACCTCAGCATCTACTGGTTCACCCAGACCGCCGGAAGCTCGGCCCGCATGTACTACGAGTCGATCACGTCGGGCGCGGTGTCGCCGCCCGACGTGACCAAGGTGCCACTCGGTATCGGCTGGTATCCCGACGAGATCATCATGGCTCGCAAGCGCTGGGTCGAGGCCGCGAACAACCTCATCTACTGGCACGAAGCTGAGCGCGGCGGCCACTTCGCGGCGATGGAAGAACCCGCGGCATTCGTCGACGATGTGCGCGCCTTCTTCCGCCTCGTTCGCTGAGCTTCGTCTACTGAAAGCTCAGCCGGTGTAACGGCCGGTCTCTCGCAAGCGGATCAACGGGATCTGGCGCGTGGTGCGCTTCTCGTACTCGCCGTACCACGGCGAGTCGGCCACCACCTTTGGCCACAGCTCGAGGTATTCGTCGGGGTTCACCACCGATGCTTCGCACCACACGACCGAACCGCGATCGCGGATGACCACGGCCGAATTGGCCTTGAGGTTGTAGTACCACGCCGGGTTGGTCGGGCCGCCGCCGTAGGAGGCGACGAGGATGCGATCGCCGGCGTCGGGGATGTACGGCAGGCACACCGTGTGCGCCTGCCCCGACTTCGCGCCGATGCTGCGCACCAAGATGCCCGGCTTGCCAGCCAGGTTCGCGCCGATGCGCCCCGCGGTGAGCTTGTAGAGCGCAACGTGGGTGCGCGAGATCCACGGGATCATCCAGCGCGGCGGGGTCTTCATGGCCGCCTTCACCGCGAACGATTCGGACTTGTCAGCCATGGTCCCCCTGGTCAGTGGTCTTGGAGATACTCGACGCGGAGGGACGCGAGCAACCCCGTGCACGACGAGGTGATCTCGTCGAGGGCTCGCTCGAAGTCGGATGCCATGCCGTAGTAGGGGTCGGCGATCTCGATGGCGCTCTGCGCGTCGGGGTCGAAGGTGCGCAACAACCGCACCTTCGACGCTTCGTCGGCGTTGGGTGCCATGCCGAGCAGTTCGGTGCGGTTGTCGATGTCCATCACCGCGATCACGTCGAACTTGTCGAAGTCGCCGCGGGTGAACTGGCGGCCGCGGTGCGCCATGTACACGCCCTGCTTCTTGGCCGCCTCGAGCGCACGGGTGTCGGGCGACTTGCCGATGTGCCAACCCGACGTGCCGGCGCTGTCGACCTCGATCGACGCGGCGAGGCCTGCTTCGCGGACAAGGTCGTACATGACGGCCTCGGCCATGGGCGAACGACAGATGTTGCCCATGCACACAAAGCACACACGGAGAGGTTCGCCGGAAGAGGCGTTGCGGTTGGCCATGAGGCGGGAGACGTTACGCCGCTGGTACCCAAGTCGCGGCGATGAGTCCGGAACAGGTACGAGGCATCTCGATCACGCCGCGATGCGTCCGAGGAAGCCGACCACCGCCGACGTGAACGCATCGTTGCGGTCGCCGGCCACCATGTGCCCGGCCCCCGACACGTCGACGAACTCGCACTGCGGCACGTCGGCCAGGAACGCCTGCGCGGCCTCCTCGGTGACGAGATCGCTGGCCCGACCGCGCACGAGCAGCATGGGCACGTCGATGTTCTGGCTCGCGGCGGTCATGCGCTCCCGGTCGTTGATCTCGTTCGGTGCGTTGCCGCGCACGCCTGAATCGGCCGGGCCGCCCGACACGAACGCCGGGTCCCAATGCCAGTACCAGCGACCGTCGCGTTCCCGTAGGTTCTTCGCGAGGCCGCGGTAGTCGCGCGGCGGCGGACGATGTGGGTTGTACTCCGCAATCGCCGCGGCGGCTTCTTCGAGCGACCCGAAACCGATGTGCATCTTCGACGTCATGAAGTCACTGATGCGATCGGCGCCGGCTCGTTCGAAGTGCGGCACCACGTCGACGAGCACGAGGCTCTGGGCCGCGCCGGGCGCGACCTCGCCGAGCAGCAACAGCCCGGTGAGCCCACCGAGGGACGCACCCACGAGGTGCACCGGCCCGACGATGGCCTGCAGCACCGCGAGCGTGTCGCGAGCGAAGGCGCCGAGCGCGTACTGCCCGTCGGGCGCCCAGTGGCTCTCGCCATGGCCACGGGAGTCGAGGGTGTAGGCCCGGTAGCCCAGCTCGGCGAGCACGTCGGCGGTACCGCCCCACGAGTAACGGGTCTGGCCGCCGCCGTGCAGCAACAACACGGCCGGTGCGCCCTTGGGGCCCCGCACATCGCCGGCGAGCCGGATCCCGCCGTGGCCTTCGAACTCGATGCGATCAGTCACGGGGTGGAAGATACGCCCCCGCGTCAGTGCGTGATGCGAGATGCCATATCGGTGTGGCCCCTGTGGCCGGGGGCCTCGACCGAATCACGCGGGTCACTCGTGACGTTCGCCGGGTCGCGAAGGTCGATCACGACTCGGCGTACACACCGATTCCTTCGGTAGCGCTGAGGGCCCGCAGGCGTTCGCCGAAGTGGTCTTCGTTGCCGAGCCGCCCGAGTGTCTCGGTGACGAACACCGGGTCGAGCCACGGCACCTTCACCTGGGAGATGAGTGAATGCTGGGGTCGTTCGTCGAGTTCGCCGTCGCCGAACAGTTCCTCGTGCAGCTTCTCGCCCGGGCGAAGGCCGGTGTACACCACGTCCACGCCGCCGCCCGCTTCGTCGATGAGCTTGCGGACGAGGTCGTCGATGCGCACGGGTTGGCCCATGTCGAGTACGAGCGCCTCACCGTCGCGTCCGAGCCCGCCCGCTTGGATGATGAGTTGCACCGCTTCCTCGATCGTCATGAAGTACCGCGTGACGTCTCGGTCGGTCACCGTGACCGGGCCGCCGGTAGCGATCTGTGAGCGAAAAGTCGTCAGCGCCGAGCCCCGGCTGCCGAGCACATTGCCGAAGCGCACGCTGAGGTACGTGCCGCCGCCTTGCCCGGACGCCCAGGCCGTGAGCCGCTCGCTGATGCGCTTGGTGGCGCCGAGCACGCTGATCGGGTTGACAGCCTTGTCCGTGGAGATGTTCACGAACCGCTCTACGCCCGCGTCGAGCGCCGTTTCCAGCAGCGTGAGAGTGCCGTAGATGTTGGTTTTGATGCCTTCGGTGGGATGCCGTTCCAGCAGCGAGAGGTGCTTGAGCGCTGCGGCGTGGAAAACGACCTCGGGCTGGTGCTGCGCGAACACTTGGCGCGTCCGCTCGCGGTCGCGGATGTCGGCGACGACGGTGTCGTCGCCGTCCAACATTGCGCGTCCGTGGATGGACAGCTGCACGGCGTGCAACGCCGATTCGTCACGGTCGAGGAGGATCAGCTCGGCGGGAGCGAACCGGCCCACTTGGCGTGCGAGTTCGGAGCCGATCGAGCCACCGGCGCCGGTGATGAGCACCCGCTTTCCGGTGAGGTAGCCCGCGATGGACTCGAGCGAGGTGTCGATCTCGCGACGGCCGAGCAGATCCGCGATCGAAGCGCGCCGCACATCGGTGAGCCCCACCGTGCCACCGAGCAGTTCGCTGACTGGTGGCAGCACGCGCACGGCCAGCCCGGCCTCGAGCGCGAGGCCGGTCAGGTCGCGGATCAGCGGACCGTCGGCGGAGGGGATGGCGATGATGACCGTGGTTGCGTCGTGCTCGGCCGCTACCCGGGCGATGTCGGTGCGATCACCACTGACCCTTATGCCCCGCACAGAGAGCCTGCGCTTCGACAGGTCGTCGTCGAGCAGTGCTACCGGGACGTACGGGCTGTGCGGATCACGCAACATTGCCATGAGGAGCTGGTTGGCGCCTTCGCCTGCGCCGAAGATGATCGCGGGCTCTGCGGTCATGGTGGTGGGCCGGCTGAGCTTCTCGACGCTCGAACGCCACACGTAGCGCAACATGGCCATGCCGGTGCCGGTCAAGACTGCCGCGATCAGCGGCGTGCTGCGAGGAACGCTGGAGCCGAACACAGTCAGGTTCATGAGCATGCCGGCGATGGCCAGCGCCACCACTAATTTCGCCATCGCTCTGACCTCTTCGAACGACCCGTACCGGTAGCGACGGCGATACAGCCCGGTGCTCAGCCCGAGCAGCGCGTTCATGGAAGCGAACGCGAGTCCAAACGGCACCAGGACGCTCGGCTCAAGTTGCCCGAGCCGCAGATCAAACCGGAGGGCCGCAGCAACGAAAACCGCAGCCGCAGCGCCGAGAGCGTCGGCCGCGACCTGGACGAGAATTCGGTACCGTCCCGCCATCTGCATCACGGCTGCCAGCATGAACGAGCGGAAGTTCCGAGCAGCCCTAGGTCCCGACCGTAAGACGGAACTCATTGTAACCTCTCGCGCGCGCGGCAGGTTGCCGAACGGATCCCTCCATGGTAGCGACCATGGTAGCGACCATGGTCGCCGAATGGTGCAGAATGGTGCGTCATCCACCTGATTGAGCGGGCGATACGTCTACCGGGAATTCCCCAAAGTCATCTCGCCGCTACCCGCCACATCCATTCATAAAACTCATGTGGTCGTATTTCTCATGAGTGCTCCTGAGTGCCTTATCTGTCGAGTGCGGGTCGCGGCTTGGCAAAACACTCGCCCGACCCGAGCGGCATGATGTGCAGGTGCACGTCATCCCCCAAGGGCCACTGCATCCCGAGATTGCGTGGGCGTCGCTGGGCGTTGGGGCCGCCGTCACGGGGCTCGTCGTTCTGCACTCGCGTCACGCCGATGACCGCGACCCGATCTCACGCGCACTCGTGGCATCAATGCTCGCGAGCCTGGCGGTCACGGCGCCGATCGGTCACGATCCGTGGACGCTCGTGCGGCGAATGGGTGGCCACGCCCGCTGGAGCGCGCTCGTCGCCACCCTCGCGGTCGGCGGGGCATTGGCCATCGTCAACTGGGCCTTAGGCCGCCGCGTGGCGTTGCTGCTCGGCCTCATGTCCCTCGCAGTCGCGTGGGCCACGGTGCCCGACACCGAGGTGTCGCTGGCCCTCGGCCTCGTGACGCTCCCCCCGATCGCGCTGACCTGCGCTCGACGTCGGCACGATGGCGCCGGAGCGGGCGCCGGAGCGGGCGCCGTGGTGGTGGCATTCGGTATGGCCACCGGCGGTGCGACAGGTCTCGGGGCGCGGGGCCAACCCGAGCGCATCTGGTTCGCGATCGTGGTCGCAGCCGGCGGATGTGCGCTCGCGCTGATCGTGCGAGCCGTATGTCGCTCAGCGACGAAGCGAACGCATCCAGTCGACGGTGGCGCGTAGTCCTTCGTCGAACGGCACCGGCGTCACGGTGGGGAACAACGACCTCAGCAGGGTGTCGTCGGCCTGTGAGTGCGGTACGTCGCCCGCCCGAGTGGGTAGGTGCTCCACCGCGACCGCGTGCCCGAGCACGCCCTCGAGCCGAGAGATCACGTCGAGCAGTTCGATGCGGCTGCCGAATGCCAGGTTGACCGGGCTGTCGTGATCGACGAGATTCGCAACCGCCTCGGCGAGCACCTCCGTGAGGGTTCCCACGTAGGTGAAGTCACGGCTCTGGGTGCCGTCGCCGTGCAACGTCAATGGCACGCCCCGCAGTGCCGCATCAACGAACGCGGGGACCACGGCGGCGTAGGCGTGGCCCGCAGCTTGCAACGGACCGAACACGTTGAAGAACCGGAACGCCAGTACTGGCATGGCAAAACAACGGCGGTACGCGAGCGCATACGATTCAGTCGCGAGCTTCGACACCGCGTACGGCGACGCCGGCATCGGCACCAAGCCCTCGTGCTTCGGCAGCGCCGGATTCGCGCCGTACACCGACGACGACGACGCCACCACCACATGGCGGCCGCCGGCCTGGCGCGCAACTTCGAGCACGTGCAACGTGCCGGTGGCGTTGGCGGCGTGCGAGGCCAACGGGTCGGCGATCGATCGCGGTACCGATGGCCGGGCAGCCAGGTGAACAACCGAGTCAACCTCGTCGATCAGCGGGTAGAGCGCATCGAGATCGAGGATCGTTCCTTCGACGAAGCGCACGTCGAGCCCCTCGAGGTTGGCCCGCGCGCCGGTCGACAGATCGTCGAGCACCGTCACCGCGCCGAAGCGCTCATCGGCGACCAGCCGCCGCACCAGGTTGGCGCCGATGAAACCCGCGCCACCGGTGACCAAGACATCCATGAATGCTCCAGAAGTGCGAATACGGCGAGCCGATGACCGCTTGAAGCTACCCTCGAGCGATGGTGACGAGAGTGCTGTGGGTGGTGAAGGGCTTGGGTCCCGGCGGCGCCGAACGTCTGCTTTGCGAGCTCGCGCGCGTTCTCGAGCCCGACGACATCCAGGTCGAGTGCGCGTTCGTGCTGCCATACAAGGATCACCTCGTGGGCGAGCTCGAAGCGGCCGGCGTGCGCTGCACCTGCCTGTCGAGAAGCGCTCGCGATCCGCGGTGGCCCATGCGGCTCCGCGCACTCATCGCCAGCGGTGGGTTCGACGTCGTGCACGTGCACTCGCCCCTACCCGGCTCGGTCGCGCGCCTCGCCGCGCTCACCGTGCGGCCACGACCACGGTTCGTCTCGACCGAGCACAACACCTGGCCGACGTTCGTGGCACCCACGCGGTGGGCCAACCACCTGACGTCGGTTCTCGACACGGCGACATTCGCCGTGAGTGAGGAGGTCCGCGACTCTGTAAGGGGAAGCGCCGCTCGGCGAGCGGTCACGTTGCAGCACGGAATCAACGTCGCAGGCATCGCTGAGCACCGCGACCGACGGCACGAGATCCGCGCCGAGCTCGGCATCGGCTCTGATGAGCTGGTCATTGGGACCGTGGCGAACTTCCGCCCCCAGAAGGACTACCCGAACCTGCTCGCCGCGGCTGCGCAACTTCGCGATCGCGGGGTGAGGTTCCGTCTCGTGGCCGTCGGCCAGGGACCGCTGGCCGACGAAGTCCGCGAGCGACGCGACCAGCTGGGGCTCCAGAATCACGTGGTGCTCACCGGGTTTCGTCCCGATGCCACCGCCCTGCTCGGCGCGGCCGACGTGTTCGTGCTGGCCTCGGCATGGGAAGGCCTTCCGGTGGCTCTCATGGAGGCCCTCGCGCTGGGCCTGCCCGTGGTCGCGACCGACGTAGGTGGCGTTGGCGAAACCATGCGAGATCACATCGACGCGCTGCTCGTGCCGCCCGGTGACGCGACCGCGCTGGCCGACGCGCTCGAGCGGGTCCTGACCGACGAGCCGTTGCGCCGTGGACTTGCGGCGGCCGCGGCGTCGCGTGCGGCGGAGTTCGATGTGCGTTCGAGCGCGGCCACGATCGCCGCTACCTATCGCGGGCTGGCCGAGGCAGAGCCACCAGGGCCTGCGGCGCCGAAGCCGAGCGCTCCCCGTCAGGGCTCGTTCGAGATCCGCGAAGCCACGCTCGACGACCGCCCCGCGATGCTCGAACTGCTCGACCGCTCGTTGGGTTGGGACGACGATCCGCGCCTCTCGCAGTTCTTCGAGTGGAAACACGATCAGAACCCGTTCGGAACGTCGCCGATGTGGCTTGCCCTCGACGGTGACCGGCTGCTGGGCGTTCGGGTGTTCCTGCGGTGGGAGTTCGTACGCGGCGGGCAGGTCATTCGTGCGGTACGCGCCGTCGACACGGCCACCGATCCCGACGCACAAGGTCGTGGCGTGTTCCGCGCGTTGACCATGCACGCTGCCGAAGCGATGCGAGCCGACGGGGTGGCCATGGTGTTCAACACGCCGAACGCCCAGAGCCAGCCGGGCTACCTGAAGATGGGATGGCGCACCGTCGGGCGATATCCCGTCTCGGCGCGGGTCGCGGGACCGACGCACATGTGGCCCATGCGAAACGCTCGCGTAGCCGCCAGCCGCTGGTCGCAACCGCTTGCGCTCGGTTCCGACGTGAGCCAGTGGGTCAACGCGAACGAGGCGGAACCGCCGTGGATGCGTTCCGAACCCGACGTGCGAGCGCTGCGCACCCACACCACCGCGGCCTTCTTGCGCTGGCGCTACGGCAACGACCTGCTCGGGTATCGGCTCCTCGAAGATGCGCACGCCGCGGTCATCGTGCGTCTCCGGCGACGCGGCGACGCGCTCGAGTTGGTCATCGCCGCCGTCGTCCGCGGCGATACAGAGTCGGCCGACACGCTCGTCGCGCACAGCCTGCATGGCTCCGGTGCCGACTACGCCATCCGCACCGGCCCGGCGAACCTCCGAAACGGTTTCGTGCCCGTGCCGAAAGCCGGACCCATCCTCACGTGGCGAGCGCTCACCGAACCCGGCATGCCCCCACTCGGCAACTGGCGCGCCACGCTCGGCGACCTCGAGCTGATGTAGCGAGCAGGCCGCCGCTCAGCTGCTCGCGCCTCGGTACCGCACCCGATTGGCTACGCGTCGCAGGTCGTCCTCCAGACGCATGCCGCCCCGTGCCTTCGCCGCGAAGTATCGCATGCCGTCGCTGCGCTGAATCGGGCTGCGGGCCAAGCGATGCACGTCGGTGCGGCCGGGTCGGTTCGGGCGCGTGCCAGCCAGTGCCGCCGACCGGAAGCGCTCACGCACCACCGATTCGGCGAACGACGAGCCACCTACCGCCTTGGGGTAGGCGAAGTGCCGCGGCGCGGCATCGAGCTCGGTGCCGATGCGGTCGATCGAGCGATCGATCTCGCCGCGTACGGTCGCGTCGTCGCACCGGTCGAGCAGGCGATGCGTGTGGGTGTGCGAGCCCACGGTGACGAGGCCTGTCGACGCGGCATCGCGGAGTGCGGCCCAGCTGATCGGTGGCGCACCCCACGGGAACGGTTCGCCGCGGTCCATGAAGTCGGTGGCCACGTAGAGGGTCGCCGGGGTGTTCTGCTCCATCAGAGCCGGCACCACGTGGTCGGCGAAGTCTGCGGTTCCGTCGTCGAACGTGATGACGACCACGTCATCCACGTCTTCGTGCGCGACCAACGCATCGACGGCGACGTCGATGGATACGACGCGCCGGTGTTCGTGCAACCAACGCAGTTGTTCGGCGAACAGCGCCGGTTCGAGATCGACTGCGCTTCCCGATTCGCCACCCACGCGGTGATAGATCAACACGACCACACCGCGCCCTGACGGCTGTGCGGCCGCCGCCACGTACTTCACTGTTCGACCGAGCAACATCGGGAGAATTATGGACACGCACGTGACCATTGCGCACTTCAAAGGTAAGCTTCTGGGTCGTGGCTGCAGAAGGGGCCTCTTTGTTGGACCTTCAGAACTTCATCCGAGTCGCACAGCGACGATGGTGGCTATTGGTGAGCTTCGCGCTTATCGGCGTGCTCATCGGTTACGCGACGACACCCCCGGCCGGGGCCAACGCCACCACCAACTACATAGCCACGCATTCGCTGCTGTCCGCCGGCGATCCATCCGACGCCGGCGGTGCAGGTGGCACGGTGTCCTTCAGTCAGGTGCCGGTTTTCGTCCGCATCGGCGAGGTGCCCAAGCGTGCCGCGACCGCGCTCGGTTACTCGGGCTCGCCCCTCACCCTTGCCGCAAGGATCAAGGTCAACGCCGACCCGAAGACCAGGCTCATCGAGATCTCGACCACCTCGGCCGACCCCGCCGAGGCCGTGCGCGTGGCCGATACGTTCGCCTCCGAAATGGTGAAGTACCTCACCGAGCGCCAGGACCAGGTAACGCGCGATCGCCAAGCAAGTTTGCTGACGCGCATCGCAGCCATCGAAGAACGGGTGCGCCAGGACGACTCCGCGCTGTTCGCGAAGCCGAATGACCTCACGCTGCGCGCGCAACGCGACGCCAGCACCCGCGAGTACTCCGCGGCCTTCGAGGAGTACCAAACGTCGGTGTCGAAGTTGAGCGCGATCGGCCTCACCACGTTGCAGACCGCGACGGCGGCGCCGGTGAAGGAGGACGGCCTCAGCGTGCCCCGCACGAGAGGGAGCCGCACCGCGATTGCAGGCCTCGTCGCCTTACTCGTGGGAGTCGCGGTGGCCAACTTGGCCGAGCAGCTTGACACTCGCATCCGCGATCGTCGTCAGGCCGAAGATACGTTCGATCTGCCCGTGATCATCGAGGTGCCGCGGTTCCACCGCAGCGAACGCGGCGAACAGTTGGTCGTGGGTTCGGATAGTTCGCTCCGCCTGGCCGAGGTGTACCGCACGCTGCGCTCGTCGCTGATGTTCCTGATCTCGAACGCCGCCCAAGCCGAGCCCGCCGCGAAATCAGTGGGGGTCGTCGTGGTGACCTCACCCGGTCCGGGCGAGGGCAAGACATCGACGGCGGCCAACCTGGCCGCTGCGTTCGCCGAGACCGGCCGGCAGGTGCTGCTGGTCAACGCCGACTTCCGCCGCCCGCGCATCAGCAAGTTCTTCATGTCGGAGCGGCAACTGGACGCGCTCGCGCTGCGGAAGCATGGGCAGTCACGCAGCGTCGAGAACACGCTGATCTCCACGAAGGTGCGCGGCGTTCGGTTGCTCGACATGTCGGGCGTGGGCGGAACCCCCGGCGAGTTGGCGCGCGATGCCGCTCGGGCCATCGCGTCGTTGCGCAGCAGCTTCGACGTGGTCATCGTCGACACCCCGCCATTGTCGGTCAGTGCCGAGGCACTCGAGTTCATCTCCGACGCCACCGCCGTCTTGGTCATGGCGCGCCTCGGCCAAACCAGCATCGCGGGGGCCGCACGCGCCGCCGACCTTTTGCGCTATGGCGGGGCCAACAACACGGTGATCGGCTTGAGCGATGTCGGCTCGCAGGCCGGCGCCAAGTACTACGGGTACTACGGGTACTACGGGTACTACGACGAGAACAGCACCGCGGGGCGCAGGCGCCTCGGCCGCGGCAAGGCTGCAACCCTGGCAAACCGTCGAGCGGTGCAAGAACCCGAACCTCGGGACGAAGACACCGACCCGCGGGCCGGTGCGCACGAAGCGGCCTGGCCCCAGAACGATCCATCGCAACAGTCTCGGTGACCGTGACCACCCTCTTCCGACGATCGTCCGCCCCGGGGGCGGGCGTGGCCGCTGCGGTCGGTCTGGCCTACCTCGCCGTACTGGCATTCTCGATGCAGCGCCAGACGTACGACGGCTGGGGCGGGGTGATCCTGGCACCCGTGTGCTTGGCGATCGGCGCAACGATCGTGATGCACGTCACCCGCAACGAGGCCGAGACCATCCGAAACGTGGCCTTGCTTGGGCTCGGGGCCAAGCTGATGGGCGCGTTTGCGCGCTATTACGTCATGAAGAGCGCTTTCGACTCGGCTGGCGACTTCGAGCGCTACCACCGAGCCGGCGTTGCCATCGCCGCGGCGCACGACGGCTGGCTTGCGCCGGCCAATGCTTGGCCCACCGGCCGAGGCACGGTGTTCGTCGAGCAGTTCACCGGGGTCGTCTACACGATCATCGGCCCGTCGCGTATGGGCGGCTTCGTGATGTTCTCGTTCATCGCGTATTGGGGCCTGTTCTTCTTCCAGCGGGCCCTCGCAACTGCCGCCCCCGCTTTCGATCAAGTGCGCTACGCCAAGTTGGTGTTCTTGTGGCCGTCGCTGCTCTTTTGGCCCTCCAGCATCGGCAAAGAGGCCCTGATGCTCTTTGCGCTCGGGCTCGCCACGCTCGGCGCGGCCCGCGTGCACGTGCAACGCATCATCAGCGGGACGGTGCTGTTCGGGCTCGGCGGCTGGGTCGCCTACGCGATTCGGCCGCACCTCACCGTGTTACTCGTCGGCGCACTCATCGTGTCCTACCTCGTATCAGCGGAGCGGGCACAGGAACGCAGCAGCGGCGGTCTCGGACCGCTGCCTCGCGTGGTCGCGCTCGCCGTCATGCTCGTCGGCTTCACCTTTCTGATGGGCCAGACCGCCGACTACTTCGGCGGCGATGGCGGCGATGGCGGCGACACCATCGCCCAGATCCTCGCCGCGACCGAACAACGCACAGCCGTCGGTGGTTCGGTGTTCGCGTCGAGCCGGCCGAACTCCGCGCTCGAATACCCGAACGCCGTGGTGACGGTTCTCTTCCGGCCGTTCATCTTCGAAGCACGGTCGGTTCCGGTGCTGATCTCGGCAGTCGAGGCCACCATGCTCGCAGGTCTAACGATCGTGTCGCTGCGTCGGACCGGTCGAGCGCTCAAAGCGCGCCAACGCACCCGGCTGGTGGTGTTCACGCTCGTGTTCAACGCAGCGTTCGTGTTCGGTTTCTCGAGCTTCTCCAACCTAGGGCTGCTCGCCCGTCAGCGCACGCAGGTGCTGCCGTTCTTGTTCGTACTGTTCGCCGGGCCGGCCGCGGTTCGTGCGACTCGGCGGGCAGACACTGTCGAGCGTGCGGAGCGACAGGCCCCCGTTCCTCCTCCCGGGACTCCGACGGTGAGGGTGATTCGGCCTGGGATCCGCAGGTGATCCTGACCTTGGAAACGAGAATGGACGATGACTTCTACGAGTGGTGCGCGGATTCGGCCTCCCCACAGCCGTCGAGTTCGAACTCGCCTTCACCACCCGCCCCGCCGCCCCCAGCGATCAGGTCTGGTCCGGGTCCTACCATCCAGCGATGGGTGGGCCGCATAGTTCGTGCCCTCCGGCAGCTCGCCCGCGAGACATAAGTCGTGGGCGACAACCCGAAAGCGGTAGCCGTCGTGCCGGTTGGCCCACGCTGCGACGTGACGTTCGTTCGCGACACACTCGTGAGTATTCGGCGCTTCGTCCCCGAGTGCCGACTCATCATCATGGATGACAGCGGTCGCGGCACGGGTACAGCAGCGGCGGAAGGACTCCATGCGACGATCGTCCCGACCCGAGCTCCCGACGATCCGCCGTTCGGCAAGAGCGGCGGCCTGTATCTCACCCTCAGCCGGGCGTTCATCGAAGCGCTAACCGAGCCATTCGATCTACTGCTCAGAATCGATACCGACGCGCTTGTGGTTGGCGGAACATTCGTCAGGGCATCCTGCGACGCCTTCGCAGCGGACCCCCAACTCGCGGTCGCCGGTTCGGACCGTGACAACAGGGGCGGGCGGAGCGGGCCGGCGAGAGCGGCGATCGTCCGTCGCCTTTTCAACCCGCGTTACGTGCTCCGCAATCCGCGCCGCGCGGTACGCCTCTGGCGGCTGGCATACGTCGCGCGTCGAAACGGTTACCCCCTCGGCTCGTACGTATTTGGAGGCGTCTGTGTGTACAGCGCCCCCGGTTTACGCAGCCTTCATGAGCACGGCCTCCTCGGGTTACCCGAACTAGCTGCACTCCATCTGTCGGAAGACCATCTCTTCGGTCTCCTCATCACCGGCACTCGAGGCCACCTCGCCGAGTTGCGACGCGACGGCCAGTCCCTCATGGGTACTCGATGGAAGCAGCTCCCCGATTCTCCTGAGCAACTCGTCGCTGACCGGCGCGAACTCGTGCACTCGGTTCGACAATGGAACAGCCTCGGCGAGGCTGAAATCCGCGATGCCTTCCGTGCGCTCCGAGAGCACGACTGAAGTCGACTGCGTGGTGCGATCGTTACGATCACCTCCAGTGGATCCGCTCGACCTTCCCGTCTTCGTTATCTGCCGCGATCGCCTGGAGGGCCTGACCCGACTCGTCCAGTGGCTCGAGCGTGCGGGTCATCGGCACATCATCCTCGTCGACAACGACTCGACCTACCCGCCGCTCGTTGAGTACTTGGCGATGTCACACCACCGAGTCGAGTACCTCGGCGACAATCTCGGCCACCGATCACCGTGGTCGTCAGGACTCATCGCCAAGGTCGCAAGCGACACGGCGTACATCGTCACCGATCCCGACGTCGTGCCGACCGAGGAGTGTCCACTCGACGTCGCCGCGTACCTTCAACGGATTTTGGATCGCTATCCCGGCTACGTCAAAGCCGGGCTTGGGCTGCGCATCGACGACTTGCCCACCCACTACATGAACCGCGCCGACGTCATCGCGTGGGAGGCTCAGTTCTGGCAGCGACGGCTCCATCGAGGCGTCTATCGAGCGAGTACCGACACTACGTTCGCCGTCTATCGGGCTGGGACGATCGAATGGCCCGGCGTCTGGCCGGCAATTCGGACCGGCGAACCATACGTGGCACGGCACCTGCCCTGGTACAACGACTCCGCCGCACCGAGCGAGGAAGACGTGTTTTACGAGGCACGCGCTCGCGTCGATGTCTCGAACTGGCTCACGACGGAATCCGTCAACGATCGACATCGTCCAACGACTGACTCTCTGCTGCTCTCCCGACTTGATCGAGTTCGTTGGCGCCTGTACGTGTTACGAAACCATTGGCGCGTTGGCATCTTCTGACTACCGCAAGGGGTCGGAGTTCCCCAATTTCCGCAGCAGTCGTTCCACTTGCCCGCCAACGTAAAGGATCGGGCAGAGCCCGGCGACGACAAGGTGACGTACGAGAACGTTCTGACCGCGAACCACTCGCATAGCCCCGAGAAGGCCTTGCATGCGCACTTCCCGAACGGTCGAGTCTTCTGCACGGAGGTTCCGCCGCACCCGGCGAGACGCTCTCCCCCACTGACGCACGGTGACAAGCATTGGCTGATCGCCGTCATCACGCTCGCTGTCGCCGTCGCCTGCGAGTGTGCGCAACCATCGCGCCGCAAGACGCTGACCGTGGTCCGTAAGCATCGCTGTCATACGGTGCGAAATTCCGTTTGGGTTGTCGAGATATCGAACCTCAACGCTGGGCACAACCCCCACGGAGCCGAGCGGCAGCAGCCGTAGCCAAAGGTCGTAATCCTCACCTGGCATCCACTCAGCGCGATAACCACCTGCTCGTTCAACAACGTCTTTGCGGAACATTGCCGTTGAGTGACCAATGCAGTTGAAGGCAGCCATCGCCAACAGGAGACGACCGCGTGAGCCGAATGTCGGAATGACCCGATGTGCCCCGCCGGCGGCGTCAACCACCGCAAAGTGTGTGGCACTCAGCACCATCCGCGGATCACTGTCGAAGAGCGCCACTTGGCGTGCAAGACGAGTAGGCGCACTCCAGTCATCCGCGTCCATCCGGGCGATCAGAGGCGCCTGCGCCGCCTCGATGCCGGCGTTGAGGCTCGCGACGAGTCCCAGATTTGTGACATGCGTGATCACGCGAAGTCTGGGATCGCCCATGAATGAACGCAACACCTCTGGTGTCTCGTCCGTTGAGCCGTCGTCGACCACGATGACTTCGATGTCGGCGAGCGTCTGCTGCAGCATGCACTCCACGGCCGCCCGCAGGTGCTTGGCCCCGTCGTAAACCGGAATGACCACGGAAACACGAGGGCTACTCCGTTCGCCATCCCCGCTTTGCTCGCTGGTCACGTGAGGATCCATCCGTCGCGTAGCAAAACACTCGAGTCGGGCACCTGCGGTATCCATTCGCGCGGGGCGACCACGGTGCGCGTGCCTAAACGCGAGCGCTGCAGATCGCCTGTAACGACGCCCCACCAACAGAACGTCGAGTTCGACATCACGACCTGATCAGCGCCAATCAGCAATGCGAGGTCACGCACGCGACTACTAATCCCAAGATCTGGCGGTTGCTCAACCTCAAACCCCCGATGCCTTAGCCACGCGCCCGCCAGGGTACTGAACAGCGGATCGTCACTGATGACCCATACTGGGCCCGTCGAGCAATCGAGCTCAGCGAGAGCGCGTTCGTAGTAAGTCAGGTCGAGGCCCCAGCCATTACGAAGGTAATCACCCCGGCGAAACGACACCACCGTGCCGCCCAGCAAAAGCCCAGCTGGTGCGACCCGTGCAATCGTGGCCGCCAGCATCGCCGTCACCTCCGGCAGCGCTGGGTCGAACCACGTCGGATGCTGAAAGTAGCCGAACAGCCCAAGTCGGCATGGCGTCGGCGTAGGGAGTGCTTTGTCGCTGGTTGCGTGCGCCCCCACTTGGCGGATTGTCGCATTGCGAGTTGAGCGATGGAGCCTCGCCGACCGAACTCGATGCCCGATGAGTGACTTCGCGGACCGCATAACCGGGTCGTACAACACGAGGCGTCGAAGATCGACGAGCGGCGTATGAGGAATCGGCGTGCCGAGGACACTCTCGAGACCAACACCCCCGATGAGCTCATGGAAGGAGAGGCTGGCCCCATGCTCCATCGCGACCACACGACCAGCCGCGTATTGGAACAACTGGTTACCGAGACCGCCTTGCAGGACAACCACTACCCGCTCAAGATCACTCACGTTCGCCTCCTCGTGAGAGAAATCGAAAGGCGCCGCAACACCCGACGGGCTGAACGCTCAACGAACCGGCGGACCACCGCCACATGAGGGCGTACACGAGCAACAGCGGCCTGCCACGTGGACGTCGCACGGAAGTAGCCGTGATTCTTGTCGAGGGCCACGATGATCGGGGTCGCTCCAACCTTTGTCTCTGGCCAACAATACGTGTGCGGCAGAATGAGCTCCGGGGAGTGCTCCGAGCACCAACGGTTCCACGCGCTTTCGTCGTGCCACACGGGAACCAATCCGTTCGCGAGATCAGCGTCAATCCATCGAGACATCTGCAAGCAGGCATCGAGGTACGCACGCGAAGTACCACCCTGTACCGCCCCGCAGAAGTACTGCGACGATTCTGTCGGCGAGCAGTACGTCTTCGACGCAGCCCGACGTTCGTAGGGAAGGTCGCCCGGATCAGCCCCTACGAACCAAGGGTGCTCGACGGCGAAGAGTCCGTCGACTTGCGAGAAGTCGCATCGCTGCTCGATCCGCATATCCACGTCCATGTAGACGAGATGGTCGACAGCCTCGAGTCGGCCCCGATGCGCCGTGATGGCGTGGTAGCGGAGCAGCGTGGGGTACGGCCACGGCAAATGACCCCAAGGCAGCCATTCGATCAACGGTGACGCTCGGCCAACGTCGGGGTCTTCACCAAGGGCGAAGACCCGATGAAGGTCGCTGACGTGCTCACGCGCACTCTCAATAAATGCCGGTACGAACGACGCATAACGACCGGTCGCCATCACTATGAGTCCGGTGGTCATCGCGAGACAATCTTAACGGGATCGTACACGGCGCCTCGCCCGACCGATGACAAGCCGAACGAACGGTCGACCCTCGCGCCTCAACACCAAGCGAGCGAAACCAAAGAACTGCAACGCCTCACGTACCCGACGCCGACTGAGTGCTGTCAGAGCGATCTCTACCGCGTCACCCGGTCGACAGTAGGCCCCGCGCTTGGCCAACGCATCGGCGTGACGACGAAGTGCCTCGAGCCGCGCCCGCTCGTTTCTTGCCGGGTCGGACAGCGAGATCCCAGTGGATCCCATGGTGTAGCGAGCGAGGGGTTCCGCGATGTTGGCCGCTCGCGCCCCCGGGAGCAGCAGGAGCCGCAGCCAGAGTTCGTAGTCCTCCGCGCCGAGCAACAATCGTTCCGGCGCGAACGCTCCGACTGTCTCCAGGGCAGAGCGGCGTACGACACAGGATGTAAATACGACGTTGTGATGCGCTATGACACTCAGCAGTCGCTCAGTTGACGCGCTCGGGAATTTTTCGCCCGCGCGGAACCCGAGATCCAGCCCGGCCTCGTCAACAACCACCGCTGTGGTGGTCACGAAGGTGAGGCCAACGTCGCGTTCCAGCATCTCGATACAACGCTCGAGGCGAGTGGGCGCCCACTCGTCATCAGCGTCGAGCATCGCTACGAACTCAGACCGGCTCGCATTGATGCCCGTGTTGCGGGCGGCCCCCGGACCAGCGTTGGCCTGCTGCAACACCGAGAGGCAACTCAATCGATCGGTGTGCGATCGAGCAACAGCTGCAGATTCGTCGGTCGAACCGTCGTCCACAACGACGACGACAAAGTCTTGGTAAGTCTGGTCGACCAACGACTGAAGGCAGCGCTCCAGCGAATGCCCCCCATCGAACACGGGGATCACGACGGCAACCCGAGCCGAGGGAAGCTTCGCCGCGTCCGGTGATAACCAACCATCGAGTCGCGGCCCAACCATCGAGACATCGTAACGACTCCGCCGAAAACGGCACGCAGGCTCACTCGACTCAATACTTCGAGAGCAGTGCCTCGATCGCTGCGTCTTTGCTGGGAACCTTGAACCAGTTGGAGCCGTTGATCGTGTGCGCCCATCCACCGATTCGTTCGATGTAGTCGCTCGCGTTCACCGTGCCATCTCCCCGCACCTGCTCCCTTATGGTCATTGGGAGGACGAGAGACTCGGGGTCGAGATCGCGAAGCACGAGCACCTCATTCCGGCCGCCGGTGTCGACGCCAAAACCAGGAAGGAAATCAAGGCCACGCGCCCGCGCGTAATCTGACCGAGCAAGAAAGAGCCCCGGCCAGATGTACCAATGATCTCCGCGACGCTGCAACGGACCCCACACGGGCTGGTTGGCTAACACCGCGCGAGGATCAAAGGCCTCGATCGGAAAGATGTCGTGATCGAGAAAGCCGATCACGGTGGACCGGCGACGGCGTAACACGCACCGCCACGAGAGGTTGAGCGCGAATCCGTGCGAGTGACTTGGGCTGATCGCCGTATAGGGATTATGCGGGATCCGCCAGTACGCCGCCCCGAGTTCCTCACAGAGACTGTGGACAGCGCTCGCGGACTCGCGAGTGGGCGAGTTATCGGCAACGATCCACACGAATGGTCGGGCAACGTACGTACTGAGCAATCGATGTTGATGTCGCAACAGCGCGGTGTTTGCGAAAGCGATCGTCACGAGGTCGACCGGCGCCGAGGGAACCCGGCGGACCATCCTGGCGCTCCATGCAGCGCTCAGGATGGCGCCACGAACTTCGACGTGCTTCCGAAACCGCCAAGGAAACCGCCGAAGCGCGGCGAGAGCAACGCCTCGAAATTTACCCACGCCCGAATCGTAACGACGTCGCGCGGAAGGGAGTGCAGTCAGTATCCCACGACTAGCTTTCGGGGATGCCACCAACGGGCGCCCTCCGACGAGTCGCGAGGCACGCAAAGCGCTCTCTTCGCCGTGCGGTGCCGGCTCGCGCGCCCGCGCGACCCAGCGCCCCGATCCCGCGACTCACGTCATTTCCGCTCGTCTCAGGTGACTCGTTCATGCTGGCGTGCGATCAAGTGCTCAACGACGTACGGCCGGATCCAGTGCGACCAGCGAGGAGCGGCGGCCACGAGGGCACGGTGGCGTTCGTGGAGATCAGCCGCATCGAAACGGAGGAGGACCGCGAGCGACTACTCGACTTCGGGCAGCGACCCCACACATTCTCGACGCTGGTCATTCACAACGGCGACTTCCGCCCGCGACCGGACTACCTGGAGGCATTAGCGCAATCGTTCTCGAGAGTCTTCGCGGTCAACGTCATCGACGAGTCGGCGCACGTTCGAGCGCTGCCGATCGGATTGCCAAATTTTCACCATCATGGTGCCTCCATTCTCGAGCCGCACATTGCGGCGTGGGCATCAACAGCGCACGGCGGCCTTCGATCTGCCGGTCGGTCCTTGCCAGTCCTGGCTTCTTTTCGTTGCGGTACGAACCGAGACCAGCGAGTGCCACTCGCTGAACTGTGCACACGACGCGGGTTCCCCAACCAGGAGATCTCATCGCGTGACCTTTTCGCCGCTCTGGATCGCTCGCTCTTCGTTCTCTCACCTCCCGGCAACGGCCCAGATTGTCACCGCACATGGGAGGCGATCTATCACGGTGCCGTGCCGGTGGTGCTCCGAGGGCATCTGGCCCCGCGCTTCATTGACCAGTTACCGATCCACGTTGTGGACGACTGGGACGAGGTGCTTGATCGCACCACATCGGAGCTTCAATCACTCTTCGATGAGCTGACGAATCGACCGAGACGACTTGCTTCGATGCAGCACTGGATCGAAACATTTCGACGGGCTACGTCGTGACGACAGCGCCCGAACTCGTGTTTGTTCACATCGGCGAATCGGTACCGACGTACGTCCGATCTGCGCTGTCACTCGCAGACCGCGATGCGCGTCTACCGCTACGGATGCTCTGCTCCAGCGCCACTGCGCCGCACTTCACGGGCCTCTACGCCACCACGGCGATCGATGACTTCTACGACCCGACTCCGTTCCTTGATGCACGCCGCAACATCGCCGCCGATCACACATTTCGCGATGGCTTCTGGCTGAAGACCACAGAGCGCTACTTCGTTCTCGCTCAATACATGGACGCGCACAGGGTGGATCGCCTCGTCCACGCCGAACTCGACTCATTGACGTTCGCACTCGACCGATTCGTATCGAACCTGGACCGATCGGGAGAGCGAGGCATTTTCCTTCCGTTTGACCACCCGGCGAGGTCCATCGCTTCGCTCGTGTACGTCAACGATCCCGCCGCACTCCACGAACTCGTGCGCTTCATCACCACGACCACCCCCGTACGAAACGACATGGATCTCCTCGCACGTTTTGCTCAACACTCGCCCCGATCCGTGCGTCGCCTCCCCACGTTGGAGTCGCTGACTCGACCAGCGGCCTTCGAAGAACTCGCGTGTCGAGCCATCACCCCGAGCCAGCTAGGCGGGATCGTCGACGCCGCATCGATCGGTCAGTGGATCGGAGGGATAGATCCTCGAAACCGCGGATTCGGACCGCACTGGAACCACTTCGAGAACGAGGTCACCACCCGTAACGCGCTCGCGTCGCTCGACATCGTTCTTGATGCGAGCGGGCCGACCGCTCGCATCGGCGATCTTGAAGGTGTGCACCTCTACAACCTTCACCTGCATTCGAAGATGCACAAACACCTGACCCGGCGATCTCAGCTCCGCCGCCTTTTTCGCTGGTCTCGCCGGCGACGACGATCAATCCTCAGGTGGGACGTCCGACGCAACGCGAAGATGGTAATCCAAGCGACCAAACGACAAATCCGGCGAACCCAGCGACTACGAGGCGCGTTTGTACGAATGGAAGCTGACTGACGTCGCCTCCGGATATTCGGACCGCAGCGTGGCGATCCGTAGTTCATCGAACTCGGCGCTGGCGTCGAGGCGCCTCGGTTCCACATTTCCCCATGAGCAACGCGCTGTCTGCGTCGGCTGAGAGAACAGTAACCAGGCACCGTACGAGTGGTACTCGGAGAGTGCCGAAGCGAGCGAGAAATCGGCAGCGCCCAGCCAACACCGCAAACCGACATCAATGGCAGCACTATCCTCAGCTTCCAGCCGGTCGCTGCCGCTGCCACATGACAGCATCGCCCGGACTACACCGGGCTGCATCAGTTGATGGTGCGTGACAAAGCTGACGTTGGTGTCGGCAACACGGTCTCCAAGCCATGTCCGGACGTGGTCACGATATGGCACGTGCATCTCCCGCGAAATTGCAAGGAGTTGGCACCCACCCGCGAGCCACGTCCGCTGCCGCAGGAGCACGGTGTCGGCATCAATCACCAGCACCCCCTGCGAACGTGACTGCGCCACATAGCCCAGCTTCAGTAACTGCTGTACCACCCAGTTTCGGCTCTCCGGCGGGACGATTCGATCGACCTGGGCCACAACACCAGGTGACTGAACCTCTTCTTCAGCGATGACGAAGGCGGCCGCTCCCACCTCGGCGGAAATCGCAGCGACGTCTCGCTCGGGAGCGCACACAGTGACCCGAGAGATTGGATTGCGACTCCCGAGCCGTGCGCCCTCAATCGCTAGGCGAAGCGTCGGTAGGTCTTTCAGGACGCATGGAATGAACACCTCGATCGGCGGCACGTCGCGACCGTTGCTGAGCGGATCGAAGGGTCGAGTGGCTTCATACCTACTTCGAATTGTGTGCCCGGCCGTCACGAGTCGCAAACCAAACGATTCCTCAATGACCCGTCCGACCACTGCAGGCCCGACGGGTCCAGGAAGGTCTGAGCCCAGCAACACGAACTTGGTGCACAGCCTCCGTATCAACTCGCGAGACCCTGCACGCAATGACGCCCACCTCTCAGGGAATGCCTTCGGCATGACACTTCCTTCCCGTGAGGACCAAGTTCGCACACAGCAGGAGTCGACCAAGCACAGGGAAGGCCCAGCCGTTACTGCGACCGTTGCGACCCGCGGCTGTTCAATCGCTCACAGTAACGGGGCGCGTGCGCGCATGACAGGTCGTTAGAGTTCGGAATGTGACTGCACCTGCCCACGCTGAACACGCCGTCGTGACGGGTGTTGCGGGCTTCATCGGTAGCACACTGGCGACGAACCTCATCGATCGGGGTTGGGTGGTGCGCGGTATTGACTGCTTCACTCCCTATTACGACGAACGCATCAAGCACGCGAATCTCGCACTCCTCCGAGAGCGGCCCGGCTTCTCGTTCGCGGACGTCAATCTCTGCCACGACGACATCAAGGACACCTTCAACGGAGCCGATGTTGTCTTCCACCTCGCTGGTCAGCCTGGCGTGCGACTTTCGTGGGACGAAGGATTTCCGACGTACCTCGATCTGAACGTGCTCGCCACCCAGAGGGTGCTCGAGGCGCTTCGCCGACAACCAAATACTCGCTTGGTGTATGCCTCGAGCTCGTCGGTGTACGGCAACACCGACACAGTGCCGACGCCCGAGAGCCAGCTGCCCCGTCCTTTCAGCCCTTATGGCGTCACCAAACTCGCTGGCGAGCACCTGTGTCTCGCATATGCGGAGAACCACGGAGTCTCGGCACGTGTGCTCCGGTACTTCACGGTGTACGGGCCGCGACAGCGCCCGGACATGGCGCTCCATCGCATGATCGTCTCGGCGTTGAACGGCGACGCGTTCTCACTCTTCGGAGATGGCTCCCAAGTACGCGACTTCACGTATGTCGACGACGTGGTTGAGGCAACGATTGCCGCCGGGCTCTCAGCCGACGCATCAGGTCATGTCATCAATGTCGCCGGTGGTGGTTCGACGACGATGACTGAATTGGTTGAAATTGTTGGCGATGCCGTCGGCAGACCGCTTCGAATTGAGACGCAGCCAGCGCAGAGCGGCGACGTCCGTGCCACGGGCGGAGACACCCGCCTCGCGCATTCGGTGCTGGGTTGGAGGCCGATGATCGATGTGCGCGAAGGTGTTCGTCGACAGACTGCGTGGCATCGCTCCCGCCCGCGATGAGTTCGACCGTGAACGACAGCATCCCGGCAGGCGCCTCGCAGCACATCACATTCGTGTGCGGCACGCCGCACGGCGGTGCTCTCGATAGCACGGTCGCACTTGCACAATGTGCGAGGGATGCCGGCCATCCGACCACCGTCGTTGTCGCGGCCGCTGACCCTTACTCCACCGATCGCCGGCTGAACGCTGCGCTTGTGCGATTGAGTCGCTGGTCTGCACCACTTGCGCACTCGGCGTGGCGCATCTACGAACGACGCCACCGCCGAGCCACGAGGGATGAGGTTTCGCATTTCACGGTGCTAAGAGCGACCGACGTCGTCGCCGTCGCTCGAAGCGTGCATCCCGCCGGGGGTCTTGTCGTCGTCAACTCGGTCCGCAGACTCGATCTCAAGCGTCTCATCGAACTCGCTCAAGCGACGTCAAGCGGCGTCGCTTGGTATCTGCGTGAGGCGACGTCATTGGTCTCGGTCGCTGAACTTGGGCCACTCGTCGATGTACTGCTTGCGAACTCGGTCCCGCTCGCGGCTGAGGCCTCACGCCTCGCGGGGCGCGCGTGCGAATACGTGCCTTCGGTCATCTCGGTGGACGACCTTGTGGAGCCGACAGAGCGTCGCTCACTGCTCTTGGTGAATGCGGTGGCGTCATACGGCCTAGACGAAGCCATTGAGATCGCCCGGCGTCGACCCAACGACCACGTGGTCCTGCAGGAGTCGTGGCCCCTTAAGGCTTCTGACCTTGCGTCACTTCGTGAACGAACGCAGGCGCTGCCAAACGTAGAGTTCCGACACCGGACTGACCGCTCGGCCATCTATCGAGACGCACGCATCATGTTGCTGCCGCACGCTGCGAACGTCGTCGGACTCAACCGGCCGAGGGTTGCACTCGAGGCGCAGCACCTTGGCGTGCCGGTCATCGCGTACAACACGCCTGGGTTTGCCGCTGTGGTGGCGTCAGACCGATGCATTGTCGAGGATGACGGCATTGATGGGTGGGTGACAGCTATCGACCGTATCGACGAAGACTACGGGAGGTCGGTTGCAGAGGCCCGATCGTTCGCGGCCCAAGAGTTACCCACCAACGAGGTGATCTGGCATCGATTTGCTGTCGTTGCCGGGCTCGACTGAGCGACACGCCGTCGTTCGCGAAGGCGTATCTGTGCAGCGGTCAGGAGCGCTTGGCGGCGGCTCGCAAAGCGCCGAGTCGACACGCTAGTAACCACAACCATGCGAGGCGACGGCTGGGGTGCCACGCCATGGGTGCCAATACAAAGAGCCGCAGCCACGACTTCCAGGCGTGGCTGCGCGGCGGTTGCAACCCGAGGGCACGGCAGCGTCGCGACAGAGCCACCTGGCTCGCACCGTAGAAGCGGCCCTGCTTCCAAAGCGCTCGTGCTTCGCTCCGGTATCGGTAATGCACTACCGCCGCAGGAACGAACTCAACGCGCTCACCAGCGGCCGCTATACGTAACGACAGCTCGATGTCCTCGAGTCCTTCGAATGACTCGTCGAACCCATCGAAGCGGTTCCACGCGGCTCGGGTCATGCCTCCGCTGCCGCCTCTCAGGATCGTGTGTGGGCCAAACCGCGGGGCAACTCCGAGCTGCTTTCGTCCGCGGCTTGCAGCGAGGCCGGGCTCATTCAGCCGATCGAGCTCGGTCTGACCGGTCACGCACTCGTGCTCGCGCAATGCGATCCCGAACGACCTCACCCATTCCACGCCAACGATGTCGTCGCCGTCGCAGAACACCACGGATCGAGCGGCGGACGCCTCAACTCCGCACCGCCTGACTGCCGCCACACATTTTGCGTGTTCAGCGTGCACCACGCGGATTCGGTTGCGAAGGCCGGCATGATTGAAGGCGATCGCAGCGCTGTCGTCGGTCGAGCCGTTGTCGACAACGATTACCTCCCACGCCCCGTCCCAATCCTGCTGGGCGAGAGCATCGAGTTGATCTGCGAGCGTCGCTCCTTCATTTTTACAGGCAATGATGACCGACAATTCGATATCACTCATGGCCGCAGACCTCGCCGACTACGAGCGCAAGCGTCCACGACCACTGCACTCTGAATGCCCGTCGGTATAGCTTCGGTGAGCGAACCATGAGCCAAGCGAAGCGACGTCGCTGCTGCCAGCAGCGACGGGTACGAGATGAGGTGTGGCCGCTGAGCCGAGCAAGCCGCTCAGTTGCTCGACCGAACGAGACACCCTGACGCCAGCGTTCGCGTCCTGATCTCCGGTGTCGGTAGCCCACGACTGCTTCCGGCACCCATGTGGGCGCGACGCCAGTGCGATCGAGCCTGATCGCGAAGTCCACGTCGCATCCGATCAGCCACGACTCGTCGAAGCCGCCGACAGCGTCGAACGCTGAACGCTGAACACCGAAGTTGCACCCGTGTGCGAAAGGAGTGCCGCCGGCCGTAGCGGGTATCTCGGTGAACAGACGTCGCCCGCGAACTCCCGCGAGCCATGCCGGATTGAGGCAATCAACGTTGAGGGGACCGGTGACGAACTGGTGTTTCTGCAGCGCGTTACGCATTGCTGTGGCCCAGGTCGGGGCCACGACATCATCGGCGTCGCAGAATGCGATCGAGTCCGATCGCGCTGCCGCTACTCCCATGTTGCGCGCGTGGGGCTCGCCCTGTCGGTCGGTTGCATCGACGACCCGGAAACGCGGATCAGCCGCCGCGAACTCAATGGCGATCGCTCGCGAGTCATCGGTTGATCGGTTCTCAACGACGAGCACCTCGATGTCGTCATCGATGGACGCGGCCAGAGCGCCAAGTTGCTCAGCAAGGGTGGCTGATGCGTTGTAGGTCGGGATGACTACCGACAGGCGCGGTGCGGGCGATTCAGTCATCGGGGCTTTGGTGGGTTGTCCGACGGTATGTACCGAGCACGGCCCGGTCGGCCGCGAAGTCCATCAATGAGACCGTGACAACGCGCGCGCATGAGTGAGACGTCACGGTGTTTCACGGTCAGTAGTACCCCACCGAGAACCACCGATCGACAAGTAATGACCGTCAGCGCCCACATGTCGAGGTGGCGCTGTGCAGTGATGACCAATGCCCGTGTTTTGAAGTACTCGCGCCACGCGGTGCGTGTTGGCGAAGTGCTGGCCACCTCAAACGATGTTTCTGTCTCTACAACCTGCAAGCGAAGGCCTACTGCGCGCAGCCGAAGGCCGAACTCAAGGTCCTCGAACCCGAAGAACAGCGTCTCGTCGAAGAAGCCGATCTGATCGAGTACCGCCCATCGATAGAGCGGCACACCATTGCTCGCAAGGTAGTCGCAATCTTGCGGCATCCGATCGACAGGATGTACGCGCTTCAGAGACGCTCGAGTTGGGCGCCATCGGGCACCGCGCAGGCCGATGGCGGCAACTTCATCCGGGGCGCCGACTGCCTTGGCCAACATCTGAGCGCACATACTCGGCTCGGCGATTGGGTCGTCATCATCGACCAACAAAAGCCAGTCGCCTCGTTTGGAATCATGTTCGGCAAGTAGGGCGGCGCGGGCCCACGCGCCGGCCGGTCCGAGGTTGTGTCCGGTCGCCAGATATCGGAGCGTTGTCGTCGGTCGAGCGGCTGCAGCTTCGACGACCGCACGCGCCGACTGCGCCGGGTCGTTGTCGGCCACGACGACCAGAGACGGCGGCACAGACTGGTTGAGCAGGCTCTCGAGGGTGGCTCGCAACGCGTCGGGTCTCCGAAACGTCGCCACGATCGCGCAGTACTGGTTGCTGCGTGAGTGGCCCGTCGCGTCGCCGGGATTCAGGTCATGCCCGATCGTTCGAGGGCCAGTCGGTAAAAGCCACTGGTGGAACGCAACACTTCGGGAGTTTCGAATGCGGTCATCTGTCCCTGCTCGATGACAATGATGCGGTCACACATGTCGATGGTGGACATGCGGTGGGCGATGATCACGACGGTCACTTTGCTGCGCAGGCTGGCGATCGTGTCACGGATGAGCGCCTCACTGTGGCTGTCGAGCGCCGAGGTGGGCTCGTCGAGAATGAGAAATTCTGGTCGACCGGCGAGTGCCCTAGCGATCGACAGGCGCTGTCGTTGCCCACCCGAAAGTCGCGTGCCGCGTTCGCCGAGAAACGTGTCGAAACCATCCGGTAGATGCTCGATCTCATTGAGGAGATTGGCCTGCGTGGCGGCGTCGCGCAGATCGCTGTCCGAAACGGTGCTGCGAAAGAACCGAATGTTGTCCGCCACTGTGCCGGTGAAGAGCGTGGCATCCTGCGCGACGAACGCGACCCGTGAGTTCCACGAGGCACGATCGACGTCGCGAAGGTTGATGCCGTCGATCTCGATGGTGCCGCTCGTCGGTTCTCGCAGCCCGAGCAGCAGTTGTACGAGTGTCGACTTGCCAGCACCTGAAGGTCCGACCACCCCGACAACCTCGCCGGTCTTGATGAGAAACGTGAGTTCCTTCAAGACGGGCTGATCATCGAGGTACGCGAAGGCGAGAGTCTTTGCGCTCACCTGGCCAACTGAGCTCACCACGACATGACCATTGGTCGCTGCGTTCGCGTCGTAGCGGATGAGCACCTCATCGAGGCGTTCGATGGATGGGATCGACGAGACAAGTCCGACCGAAGCGCTTTGAAGTTGCTGGCCGTAGCTGAGTGAGCGCATCATCACCAACATGACTGCCCCGAGGGTGGAGAGTTCGCCGACGCCGACCAGCGCGGCGGCGCCCAGGCCGACAAGGAGTGCGCTGTAGGCAAGCGTCGTATACACCGGCGTCACCATGCCTTGCAGCACATTGGCGCGACGCCGCACGAAGGTCTCATGCCCGGAGAAGTGCTCAAGCCGGTGAGCGAACGCGGGCCGCACCCCGTAGGTCTGCATCTCGAGGCCGAGGGAACTCAGTTCCGAGAGGGCGGTGTTGTATTGAATGCCAGCGTCGACGGTGATTTTGGCGTGCGCGCGGATTCGACTGCGTAGAGGCCCGAGCACGCTCCCGAGCACTGCCACTGCTGCCACGACAACGATCGTGGCAAACGGATCGACGACGACGGAGACCGCGATAAGTGCGGCAAGGTTCAGGCCCGCGGCGATTATCGACGTAAACGATTGCAGGACTCCTACGCCGGCGCCAGCGAGGCCTGCAAGGCTCTGCAACTGGCCGGCAGGCTCACCCTGCTGGGTGGCCCAAGAGGAACCCAAGAAAGCGTCCGAGAGCCGCGTGCGGAGGGCAACGAGTGTGCTGAGCGCTAGCGCCGTCGACGTGACAACCCCCAACATTGCAAGGAGCAGCCGAATCACGAGCAAACCAGCAGCAACTGCAATCGCCCAGCCGACAGGAAGACGTCGCGCTGCGATGAGTCCGGTCGTGTCTTTCCCATCGGCAATCGCGAGCGCAGTGCGGGTTACAACGACAAGGAACAACGCCTCGACCGATCCACCAGCGAATGATGTGATGGAGAGGTAGATCACTCGGCGGCGCTGCGGTCGCACCAACTCAAGGACACGCCGCCACTTCGATGGTGTCGAGTTCTTCGCAGCCCATTTCGGAAACAGCTTCATCTCAACGGTCAAACTACCGCCGGAGATGCGGCGAGACCACTGGCGGACAGGTGACATAAATCAGTTCCACATAAATCATTATGAGGTTTCTGTTCGGTAGTGGCGGTCGACCGGTGTCGTTCGGTGACCGCCGAGCGAGGAGTGGACCACCGCCAGGCATGGGAAGAGCCACCGAACGAATGTGCGCTGGACCGACGCAGTCAACGCCCTCTACAGGAGTGAACTACACCGCAATCCGACTGCGCTCGCCGCGAACGGTGGTCCCTGGCGCGGGCTCGATGACCCCACCCCAGCCAAAGCCGAAGCCGAATCACGCTGCAGCGACGGCAAGGCTCAAGTCATCGCGCTCCGGAGCCGTTCCCAGACGATCCGCTGATCGAACGCCTTTGCGATTTCGTCATCCACCAGCGAGCCATCGCGTTCGGTGGGTCGGTGGCCGGCCAGGGCAACCAAGCAATCCGCCAGTGCACCCGCATCGCCTGCAGGCACAAAGTGACCGTTCCCCTCGAGCACAGCGTCTACCGTCCCCGTCACTGCGTATGCGACCACCGGCACTCCGCAGTACTGCGCTTCGATGGGCACGTTGGGTAGTCCCTCTCGATACGACGGAAAGCACAGGACGTCCATCGCCTTGTACGCCGAGCCGGGGTTGCTCATCCACTCCACATGAAGGATGTGCGAGTCGTTGTCGATTCGTTCCATCGCCTCCTCACCAACCGGATCGCCGCGTTCAAAGGAACCGACGATCAATAGCCGCGCGTCGTGGCGTCGGTCGAGCAGCAGGTCGTACGCTGCGAGAAGATCGGCGATGCCCTTGTCCTTCGTAAGCCGGCCCACGAAGCCGATCACGTAGTCATCGTCGAGGAACCCGTGAGTCGCGCGTGCCTCGTGACGCGTGGGCAAGTTTTCGAATCGCGTCGTGTCGAGCCCGTTGCCCCCGTTGCCGAGTACCGAACCTCGACCACGTGCGATCAGCCCGTCGTCCTCTGCTACCTTCCGAAGGCTCCTGCTGTTGAAGATCACGTCGGTCGAAACCCGCATCGCCAGCTTCTCGGTAGCGCGGAAAATCGCTCGTCGCGCTCCGCATGCGGTTTCGTAGCGCAGTCCACGCACGACATAGATGCGCTTGGGCACGCGACACAGCCACGCGGCGATTGAACCGATCAACCCTGCCTTAGGCGTTGACGCATTCACGATGCCGGGCCTGATACTCCGGATTAGGCGCACCGTCGCAACCAGCGCCACGAGATCGTTGATCGGACTCGGCTCGCGGACGTACCGCAGGTGGTGCAGAACCACGCCGTCGTCGAAACTTCCAACGCCATCCTCATTGTCGAGGTTCGCGCCAAGCTCCACATGGAACCCGTGCTCCTGGAGGTAGGCGAGCTGGCCGCGGAGGAAGATGCTGCTGATCTGGCTCGTGATGAGGTAGAGCACCACAGGTTCCGTGCCCGCAGCCTCCGTCATCAGAGCACTTCGCCCCGGTACTCATGGCCGCGGAGGAGGTTCTTCGTGTCGAACGCGAGCGGCGAGTGCTCCGCGATGATCGAAGGGACGAACTCCGGATGGTCTACGAGCACGATCACCAGATCTGAAGCGCGCAGCGCGTCGACCGTGAAGTCCACCAGTGGATACTCGAGGTGCTGGGTGTTGACCTCGGGGATGTACGGATCACAGAAGCGAACTTCAGCACCGCTCGCCGCGAGACGAGAAGCCACCGCAACCGACGGGCTCTCGCGCCAGTCGCTCGTGCCCTTCTTGTACGCAAGCCCGAGCAGCAGCACTCGGCTGCCGTTCACCGCCTTGCGTTCGTTGTTGAGCATGGCGGTCACGCGCATGTGCACGTAGTCGGGCATGTGTTCGTTCACGTCGTTGGCCAGTTCCACGAACCGGAACGTGTGCCCAAGGTGCTGCTTCACCCGCCACGCGAGGTAGCTCGGGTCGATGGGCAGGCAGTGCCCGCCCACGCCTGGCCCGGGCGTGAACTTCATGTACCCGAACGGCTTCGTTGCGGCAGCGTCGATGGCGCGCCACACGTCGACTCCGAGATCACGGGCGAACATCGCGAGCTCGTTGACCAACGCGATGTTCACGTGCCGGAAGGTGTTCTCCAGCAGCTTCACGAGCTCGGCCTCGGCACACGAACCGACGGGCACGGTGCGATCGACGAGTGCCGAGAAGAACGCGTCGACCACTTCGAGCGACGCCGCATCGGCGCCACTCACGACCTTCGGCGTGTTCACCAGGTTGTAGGTGGCGTTACCAGGATCGATTCGTTCGGGCGAGTACCCGAGGTAGAACTGGCCCACCTTCAGTCCGGAGCCTGCTTCGAGGATGGGACCCAACAGCTCTGTGGTGGTGCCGGGATACGTGGTGCTCTCGAGGATCACGCAACACCCGGGCCGCAGGTACCGGGCGAGCTCGTGGCCCGACTGTTCGATGTAGCTCAGATCGGGCATGCCGTCGTGTAACGGCGTGGGCACGCTGATCACCGCCACGTCGAAGCCGTCGAGATCGGTCGGGTCCGCCGTGGCGCGGTAGCCCTGCGTGAGCGCGGCGATCAACTCCTCGTCGCTGATGTCGCCGACGTAACTCGTGCCGGCCTGCAGCGACTTCACGCGCTCGGTCGACGCGTCGTAGCCGACCACTTCGAAGCCTGCGGCCACGGCCCGCATCGCCACCGGAAGTCCGACGTATCCCTGCCCGATCACCACGATCTTCGCTACCCGCTCGTCGATCAAAGCCCTGGCGTTCATTGCATCCTCTTCGCCGGCACACCGACAACCGTCATGCCGTCGGGGACGTCTTTCGTCACCACGGCGCCTGCACCTACTTGCACGTCACTGCCGATGCTCACGCCGGGCAGCACCACGGCACCCGCGCCGATCATCGTGCGCGCGCCCACCCTCACGTTGCCACTCAGCACCGCAGCCGGGTGCAGTGACACGAAGTCGCCCACCACACAGTCATGCCCCACGGTCACATGCCGGTTCAGATGCACGTGCACACCGACACGCACGTTCGTAGTCACGCTCACGTTGGCGCACGCAACAAAGCCTTCGCCCCATTCCACGTCTGGTCCGATCAGCACCGAGGGGTGCACGACGGCGAACCGGCCACCGATGCCCGCCAATTCCGCAGCCACCGCCGCACGCGATCGCGGTGCGCCGATACCGAGCACAAGATCCGCATCGAGCTCCGCGAGCACATCCATCGGCCCGAGCCACACGCTGCCGATGCGGTCCAAGAGTCCGGCCTCAGGTGGGCGATCGTCGACAAACCCGGCCAGATGCCCAGCGCACTGACCAGCATCGATCGCGGCCGACAACGCCCAGTACAGCTCGCGCCCGTGGCCGCCGGCACCCACGATCACGATCGACGGTGGCGCGGGCGTCGACATATGGACGACCATAATCGCCGGATGAAACGCTGGACAGACCTATTCCTCACGATCGGAGCCCTCCCGCTGGTCGTTCCGATCGCGCTCGTCGTCGCGCTCGCCGTGCGCGTAGGTCATGGCTCACCGGTGCTCTTCCGGCACGAACGCCTCGGCCATCGTGGTGAACCATTCGAAGTCCTCAAGTTCCGCACCATGACCGACGCGCGAGACGAGCACGGAGCGCTCCTCCCTGATGAGGAGCGCCTCACGCGACTCGGCCGTTGGCTGCGCGCCACGAGCCTCGACGAGCTGCCCGAGCTGTGGAACGTGCTGCGCGGCGAGATGAGCCCCGTCGGTCCCCGACCCCTGCCCACCGCGTACCTCGCCCGATACACCGCACAAGAAGCCCGGCGCCACGAGGTGCGCCCTGGCCTCACCGGTTGGGCGCAGGTCAACGGCCGGAACGCCCTCGGCTGGGACGATCGCCTCGCGCTCGACGTCTGGTACGTCGAGCACCGAACGTTGCGGCTCGACCTGCGCATTCTTTGGCGCACCGTCGCAGTCGTCGCACGGCGCGATGGCATCAGCGGCGAGGGCACCGACACGATGCCCGAACTGCGCCCCGATAACGCATCACCGTCGGCGAGACTCGACCCGTGACCCGCATCTACCTGTCCCCTCCCGACATCCGTCCGCTCGAACGCCAGATGGTGCTCGACGCGATCGACTCGGGGTGGGTGGCCCCCGCCGGCCCCGACCTCGCGCGGTTCGAGGCCGAGGTCGCGGAGGTGACCGGCACAAAACACGCGGTTGCGTTGTCGAGCGGCACCGCAGGCCTACATCTCGCGCTGCTCGAGCTCGGCGTCGGCCCTGGTGATTTCGTGCTGGTGTCCACCTTCACGTTCGCCGCGACGGCCAACGCTGTGGCCTACGTGGGCGCGACGCCGGTGTTCATCGACGCCGACGCCGAGACGTGGCAACTCGATCCTGAGCTTTTGGCCGCGGAACTCGAAGCCCGCGCCGCGGCCGGCACGTTGCCCAAAGCGGCGATCGTTGTCGACGTCTACGGCCAGTGCGCGGACTACGCACGCATCGTGCCGTTGCTCGACCGCTACGGAGTCGTGCTCATCGAGGACGCTGCCGAAGCCGTCGGCGCCACGTTCGCAAACCGCAACGCGGGATCTTTCGGTCGCTGCGGTGTCATCTCGTTCAACGGCAACAAGCTCATCACGTCGGGCGGCGGCGGCATGCTCGTCACCGACGACGCCACGTTGGCGGCGCGCGTGCGCCACCTCTCGACGCAAGCGCGCGAACCGGTCGCGCACTACGAACACATCGAGATCGGCTACAACTACCGGCTTTCCAACATGCTCGCCGCGTTCGGCCGCGGCCAGCTCGCGTCGTTGACCGAACGCATCGCACGTCGCGCCGAGATCGAACACCGCTACCGCGCCGCGTTGGCCGAACGCCCCGGCTACTCGTTCATGCCGGTCGGCCCCGATCGCACGGTCAATCACTGGCTCACCGTGATCACGATCGACCCAACGCTTGCGGGACACGACGCCGAGGCACTGCGCGTGCACCTCGAAGGCGATGACATCGAATCGCGGCCTGCATGGAAGCCCATGCACCTTCAACCCGTGTTCGCAGACGCGCCACGACGCACCAACGGCGTTTCCGAAAACGTCTTCAAGACCGGTCTTTGCTTGCCGAGTGGCTCATCGATGTCCGACGCGGATGTCGATCGCGTGGTGGCGCGTCTCATGACCGTCACGTCGACGTGAAACACCCATCGCACGCGCGGCGGCATCACCGCGACCTTTCGGCCGTTCACTGACGCCACTACGATCTCGGCGGTCATGAGGCCGATCGCACGCGTTCACCGTCAACGATCCGGCGTGCACCACGCAGACCGGGTTGCGACGTCGCTCATACCGGTAGCAGCCACCGCAGCGGCACTCCTGTCGCACGTGCGACCCACGGGAACGATCCAGGCCGACGTGGTGCTCACTGCCGCGTTCGCGTTGCTCGCCGCACTGGCCGGCGGCCGAGCGCGCCCTCCGGCGCTGTTGATCTTTGCGGGTGCGGCGGTCGCGGCCGCGTCGCCGGTCGGCGCGGTTGTAGCGGCCGCTCTCGCAATCGCGCTGGCCATCGCGTCCGCATTCCCGGCGTCGGCTGCGCGTCCGTCGCAACGCACGCTGCTCGGCGCGTCGGTCGGCGGCCTCGGTGCCAACTCGTTCCTCCACGGCACTGACCTCGCGCTCGGCAGCGCGGTGGCCCTCGGGATCGGCGGCACGCTGATCCTGGCGGTGTCCGCGTACCGCAACTGCACACTCTCCACGCGACGCGTCGCGCGCTACAGCGCGTGGGGCGTCGTCACCTTCTGCGTCATCGCGACGGGCGCGTGGGGGTACGCACTGCTCGGTGCACGCGGCGATGTCACCGACGGCATCGACCACTTGGAGGCCGGCATCGACGCCGCTCGCGACGGGGACAGCGAACGTGCGGAAGCGGAACTGAACGCGGCCGCCACCTCGCTCCACGCGGCCCGCAACACCATCTCGGCGCCGTGGGCGCGGCCGGTACGGGTGCTGCCAGTGGTCGGTGCAAACGCACGGGCCATCGACCTGATCGCCGAAGCCGCCGACGACCTGTCGCGCTCCGCCGCCGCCGCATCCGCCGCCGCCGATGTCGACACATTCCAATCCGATACCGGACGAGTCGATCTCGACGCAGTCCGTCGCGCCGAACGCGCCGTCACCGCCGTCGAGCAGGCGATGACCATCGCACAGGCCCGGCTCGACGACGCCCGTTCACCGTGGCTCGTCACCCCCCTGGCCCATCGATTGGCCGAAGCGCAGGGAGAGCTCGCCGACGCCGCCCCGTTGGTTCGTAACGCCGTCGATGCGTTTCGCGCCGCCCCCGTGCTCCTCGGCGAGTCGCAGCCTCGTCGCTACCTCGTCCTGTTCGGCACGCCCGACGAGGCACGAGGTCGAACGGGATTCCCCGGCAACTGGGCGGAGCTCGTCGCCACCAAGGGGCAGGTGACGTTGTCCGGCTTCGGTCGCCTCCGCGAGTTGAACCAGGCGGGGCTCGATCCGTTGAACCGCAAGCTCACCGGGCCCGCGGAGTACCTGGCGCGCTACGGGCGCTTTACGCCAGAAACGTGGCACAACGTGGCGATGTCACCCGACGGACCAACCGTGGCCGATGTCGTCGCGCAGCTCTACCCCCAATCAGGGGGCTCCAAGATCGATGGCGTGCTCACCATCGACCCGGTGGGCATCGCCGCGCTCTTGAAGATGACCGGCCCGGTCAGCGTCACCAGCTTCAAGGAGCCCATCACCTCGGCGAACGCCGTCGACTTCCTGACGCGACGCCAGTACCTCGAGCTGGCGAACGACGAGCGCATCGATCTGCTCGCCGAGGTCGGCGTCGCCACCTTCGAACGGCTCCTCGCCGGCACGACACCCGGCTTCGTCGCGGCAGCTGATGAGCTGGGCGATGCGGTCACCGGCAACCACATCACCTTCGTCGCGTTCGACGACCGCGTGCGCCCGCTGCTCGAGCGCACCGGCCTCGACGGTGCACTGCCACCGGTGCGCGGTGACGACATCGCCGTCATCACGAACAACGCCGGAGGGAACAAGATCGATTTCTTCCTACGACGAGCACTCGACTACCGCGTCTCGTGGCGGCCCGATACGGGCGATGTCACGGCCACACTTTCGATCAACCTCACCAACGCCGCGCCCAGCACCGGGCTACCCGACGCCTTCCTCGGCAACGCGATCGACCGCGGGTCACCCTTCGAGTCGTTGCCCAGGCCGGGTGTCAACCGCCAATGGCTCTCGGTCTATAGCGCATGGACGCCGACCGCCGCCACGCTCGACGGCAAGCCAGTGTTGCTCCAGTACGAAACCGAGCTCGGGCGGCGGGTTTCGTCGCTGCTCATCGACATCGACCCGGGCGCCGCCCGCACGTTGACCCTGACCTGGAACGGGCAGCTACCGGTGGGTGGCGACTACACGCTGGGGCTCACGGCGCAGCCGCTCGTGAACCCGGACACCCTCGCGCTCGGGGTGACGATTCTCGAGAAGGACGATGCAACGCGACGCACTGAAACAAGAGCATTTGTGCTCGATCGCGACCGGCGGATAGTGGTCAATCGAGATTGAGCGACCATCGACGATGGGGTTGAGTTACCCTAACGCTACGTTTTTCCGTCGCTCGCGGCTCGCGCGAATCGACCCTTGTGTTTGGAGTCGCGTGAAACGCAAAGGGATAGTCGGAATGGTATTAATCATCGGGTCTTTGTTGATGCTCGTCGCGCCCGCATCATCCAACGTCATTCCGAGGCAGGCGGCCAGTGGCCAGGCCGTCGGCAACTACCCGCCGGTCGGTTGTCAGGCCAGCCTCAGCAGCGCAAGCGCGTCACCGGGAGAACCGGTCGACGTACAGGCGCTGTGCTTCAAAGGTGAGGTCCAGTTCTCCTTCGGGCCGGCCGACCTC
>Ga0114966_10000461_pt1 | contig 38865 bp, 33 predicted proteins | sample M_130207_XF_Meta_FD_87029 | JGI IMG/M metagenome (GOLD analysis project Ga0114966, IMG submission 87029) | Freshwater microbial communities from Lake Montjoie, Canada to study carbon cycling - M_130207_XF_MetaG | ecosystem: Environmental > Aquatic > Freshwater > Lake | place: Lake Montjoie... | reverse complement strand
TTTTTTATATTTTTTATATTTTTTATATTTTTTATATTTTTTATATTTTTTATATTTTTTATATTTTTTATATTTTTTATTTTTTAAATAATAATAAAATCTTTGTAAATAATAATAATAATAAAATCTAATTTAATTTTTCTATATATATATATTTCTAGATATTTCTAAATATATCAACTTATTTTACTATGCCTAGAAAGATTACTAAAAAAAATAATCATAAAAAGGGTAAAAAGAGCACATTATTTTCTCGTAAGTCTCATAGAGCCCATAAATCTGGTAATGGAATAAAGTCACATAAATTACAAAAGGGTGGTAACCCAGAACAAGAAGCAGAAAAAGAAGTAATAGTATTGAAAACCAAATATAATGGTGATATAAAAAAAATTTATCCTTATGCAATTGAACTTATTACCGGAACAACAAATCTAAATAAATTAATAGCACATAAACTTTTTCAATATATTGCCGAATTACAGCTTGAAAATAATCAAATTGTGATTGCTGCTCAATTTAATTTAGGAAGACAATTTTTTATGGGAGATGGTATTAAAAAAAATCTAGAGTCCGCTAAGAAATATTTTGAAATAACATCACAATGTATTATAGATGACGATCCAAATGTACAAGCTTATGTACGTTCGCTATCTAAATCTTTTCTAGATAAAATAAAAGCTATGAGTACAGATGATTCTACATATATTAAATTAAACATACAAAATAGTGATATGGCAATGAATACAGCATACGAGGAGGAGGGCTTTACAAGTCATAATACAGACATGTACAGAGAAGAGATGCTTCAACCTACGAATCCAAAAACAGTAGAGTAAATCTGTATTTAATGCACATAGATTCAAATAATATTAAAATTTTATTCTATTCTATTCATTATGACGTAATTTAAGTATTATTTTATATAAAAATTTATGTTGTCCTACACTATTATTTGGTATTTTACTAGCGAATCTGTATGGATTTTTCATAACTAAATCTATAATCTTATTATCAATATATGATTGTTTACTAACAGTTGGTGTATTATTTAATTTGCTAGATACGTGTTCGCTGCAAACATTTATTATTTTATTTATTTCAACCTTTGTCATTTTTATTTTTAAAGTACCATTATTATATAAATCTCTTAAGTGTTCTAGCATATGATAATTACCATACCAAGTTCTAAACATCTTTGGCGTTATTTCTGAATTATATTTAATTTGAAAAAAAGAGTGAATGTGTTCTGGAGTTATAAATACTTTTGATGGTTTATGATTATCATGATTATCATGACTATCATGACTATCATGACTATCATCATTATTATTATAGTAATTTTTATTATTATAATATTTAAAAAGAAATCCATCTGGATTAGAATGTTCAATCAATGTTTTAAGTAATTTAATAATCATTGGATTAGGATCATTATCGGTATATCTATTTATTACACCTTTTTTACCAACAAATTCAATACTGATTTTATGACTATTACTAGTATTACTGCTATCTATTTTACTATTTTTCGAATCAAACTTAATATGTTGTTTTTTCAATGTTGTAATACCATATGAATTATTTTCAATAGCATATTTTTCATTACCTATACGAAAATGATAAGTACGTAACATATATATTATAATAGGTATATAATCATTTGGTAGCAACCAGTCATCATATGGTTTAGATGCTAGAACATGTAGTGCATTTTCATTATCTTTTTCAATTTGTATTATCTTTTTACCTAAAGGAAGTATAAAATCATATTTGCGATCATTGCGTTTTTTAGTATATTTGGGATTATATACATACTGGCGCCGGCCGCGGTCATCTGTTCCAATCGCCTGTATTTTATTACTTCCCGATTTAGCTACTACTATATCTTTATAAGCAGGAGGAATATATATAGATTCTAGACGTTTTACTAATGTTTTATCTGTAGCAACTCTATTATTTACTAAATGAAACATTTTCTTTTTAGTTTTGGTATTTGATTTAGTTTTTGAATTTGTTTTGGAATCAGATATATGTTTAGTTCCTCCTCCTTTTGCATATAATCTTTGATAAGGCCAAAATTGCTTTTTATTAAATTTAGCATCACCTTCACCTTTAGTATTTGTAGAATTTGAAGTATTTGACATATGTGATGTTTTTTGTGATGTTGTATTATCCATATTTTTATTTTACTATCATATATACTTATTACTTATATGTTACATATATTTTTAATGTATTATATTTATAAATAAAAAAAAATAGATTTTATATATTATTTTATATATTATTTTTTTATATTTTTTAATTATTACATATATTTTCTAATCTAATCTCTAATCTCTAATCTCTAATCTCAAATCTATTGACAAAAATCACAGGATTGAGGTATTTTACGAGCTGTACCTCCAGTCGCAAGATTCTCTTTACAATCCTCAATTGTAAATATTAACTTCATAATATCACATTGGCATCTATATTTACTAAAGGGGGTTCGGCACATTCCGCATCTAGGTTCAATATCATGTCTATTTAGAGATACAAGTCCATTTTCCATATGCTCCGCAAAACATAGCAAATGTGTTAAACCTGAACATTCAGTACAAGGCTTAATTACATCTAGCATAGGATTGCTTACATCAGATCGAGAGTCTGTGACCTCTTCTTGACAGATATAGCATTTGTCTTCATCTGTAATTGGTTTTAGTGGAAATCTTTCTCTGATCTGTAAAAATTCAGAAAGATCAATAGAATATCCTTTTTTCAACATTTTTTCAATCCTTTTATAATTAGGTGGATTGCTCGCAACCATAACTAAAGCACGTTTATCAATATTATCTTGAAAGACTGTTTCCAAATCTTTTATAGCTTGTTTTGCCCTTTCAATAAAAGATATATTCCGCTCCAATGTGGTACTTACATAGCTTGTGGCCAATATATATTCATCCTTGCTACCAGGTCGCAATTCTAATAAATTACAACGAAAATCCGGTTGATTAAAAGGTGGGCGAATATTATTACGAGAATAACTATCTCGTAGAATAACGAAATCCAAATCTATGTTAAAATTTGAAAGTAAATTATGCATATTGGAAATTCCAAATATTTCAGATAAATTACTAGTAACTTTATATGATGGTTTAATTATAGAAATTCTAAAACGTCTAAAAATTATAGCTTTGCTAGCACTAGTTCTCTCATTTAAAAAATACGGACATCCAGTTACTTTAATTTCATCAACAATGTAGCTTTTCCTCAAATATTCCAAGATAGGTTCCATTTTATTTTGCTCAGTTGATACATCAATATCATTCGGGATCATATTGCGGCCCTCAAAACTCTCGGGATGAAAAAGAGGATTGTTATAGTTTTTAAGGTATACCTCTCTATATAATTTCCTACATATTTCCCTATGTTTTTCATTAGTTTCATCATCAATTTCGTCATATGTTTGGTCAGGAATACAAAACTTGCGATAGAGTTTTTCGTAATGTTCCCGTATGGCAAAAGTCGTCGCGCATCCACCAAAAATAGTTGCGCCTATTATACATACTAAATATCTTATAATTTGGCGGAGATTAAACCATTTGCTTTTCTTGATTCCTCTAATAAATATTTCATCGTCAATATTTTCAGTAGTGGCTTCAGTAGTGGCTTCGGTCGATCTGACACTCAATTCTGCTACTTTTGCTTCTGCAAGACGCAGACGCTCAAGCAATTCGTCTCTAGAGAGATCTTCTGCCATTTTGAAAAAGCTAATTATATTCTAGCTATAGAGTTTTACAAAATATTATAAAATATAATTAATTAATAAATAAAAATATTACATTTATATTTCAATTTTTTAGATATATATCAAATTTTTACTATTTTCTTTTATCATATTATCATACCATCATACCATCATACATCATCTCGCATCATCTTATTTTCTCTTATTACTGCTTCCAGAACCTCATTTGATATTTCCATTTTTTTAAATACTTCGCTTAATGCTTTTATGTCCTTAGGAAAACATTTACCGCCAAATGATAATTTACCATCGTGTCCTGGTATTTGTGTATGATATGGATTAATCCAGCCATTAGATATCATCAAATCTTTTACATTATTATAATCAATATTTAATTTATCACAAAGCAATTTCATCTCAGTAAAGAACTGTATCTTCGTGGCATAAAAAGAGTTACAGAACATTTTCATACTTTCACTTTCATCGCTAGAACATATAGATATTTTGGCATCTGGAAAATAGGTACTAAAAAAATTAGTAAGATATGTAATTGTATGAGTGTGTGTATCAGTGTTTGTATCAGTGTTTGTATCAGTGTTTGTATCAGTGTGTGTATCAGTGTTTGTATCAGTGTTTGTATCAGTGTTTGTATCAGCGTGTGTATGTGTGTGTGGTTCTGGATACCCTAAAACAATATGTTTTTGATTCATAAAATCATCAGTTGCTGTTCTAGCGCTTAGAAATTCTGGACTATGTATAATTTGTAGTCCTGCATATTTATAATTTTTATATATTAATGATGTTGTTTGAGGTTCAACTGTACTTTTTAATATTATAATGCCTTTGTATTCATACATGGCTAAATCGGAAAATACATGTTCTATTTCCGATTTATCATATTCTTTCTTATCATTATCGTATTCAGTAGGTAAACATAAAAAAATAATATCACATTTACACACATCTAGAATACTCGTACCAATACCTTTATATTTATCGTAAGATATGATGGATGATATGACTGATGATATATTTTGAGAACTTTGATTGTTTTGTAATTTTTCAAATGTTTCAAAAGTTTCTTTAATAGCTGTTCCCAGAACACCAATACCTATTATACCTATTGAATATGAATATGATTGTGTATGTGTATATGTATTTTGTAGATTGGTAATATTGGTATCTGGATCAGCCATTTTTTATTATTATAGTTTGGAGTTAGATTTATAGTGTATAGTTTATAGATATATGATATGTTTATAATTATATACTTTTACTTAAATTATATTTAGATATATTTAGATAGATATATTTAGATATATTTAGATATATTTAGATATATTTAGATATATTTAGATATATTTAGATATATTTAGATATATTTAGATATATTTAGATTTATAAAAAAATAGAAAATCAAAAAGTCAAAAGTCAAATCTAGATAATTTTTAATTATCTATCAAAATGAATTTACGCTCCACATGCCATGTAATGTTCAATATTACCAATTTGTTTACAAAATGGACACTTTCTGAGTTCTGTTCTCTATAATTCACTCTGTCTCTCTATCTCTTCTTCTCTCTCTCTCTCTCTTTTATCTTCTTCTTTTTTTTTTGCGTAAATACGCAAATACAAATACGCATAGTCGTTTTTATTTTTAAGCTCTTGGAGATATTCATTCGCAATTTCACTAAGTTCTATCATATACTTACTAAAATGGCGTATTATCGAAAAATCTCCAATCATGGTCATCATAAGATAATCACGTAAGGCCTCTAAAGCCTTTTGATGGCCTCTGTTTGCCGCTTGGTAAAAGTAGTGTAAGGCTTTTTTGTGGTCTTCTTTTATACCATGAATGTCTCCGCTTTGGTAAATTTTAGCCAGTTCATAAAAGGCATCAGGTGACCCTTTTAAAGCCAAACTCTTTATTGTTTTAAAGCTTAAAGAATCTATCATCCTAGTAAAGTTAATATTTAACGACACCATACGGTTAAAAAACGTAAATATGTTTTCTAAATTTTTCCATGCCAATCTTGAGTCCCATTCCCTATCTTCGTCCATTTTAAAAGGTAAAACTATTAATATTAAACGTTAATAATGTAATTTTTCTATTTACATAAAATATATTTCAATTTTTGTTCAAAAAAACTAAAAATGCTGAAAAATACATAAAGTTAAAACAAATATACAAAACTATACATTACAATATATCATATATCACCACATATCATCATAACATCAAATCTCACTATTATCCCACAATTCATCTATATTTATTTTTTTTTTAGATTTTTTATTATTATCATTACTACCACCATTACTACCACCATTACTACTACCACCATCACTACTACCACCATCACAAATACTACTTTTTTCGCTATATTCATCATTATCACTCCTAGCATATTTACAACTACATCCATATGTCAAAATCCACTTTAAACAATTACAAGTATGCGCAATTTCACAACCTACTATACTATGATTACTGCTATTACTACTAGTTTCACTACCTCCGGCACCATTTCCGCCGCCCGTATTGCCAGTTCCGGCACCATTTCCGTCGCGTTCCACTTCCCCATCACCTACCCTCTTGCGGTTCCAGTTTAAGTCATCTAAGTAGTAAAATGTGTAAAAGTATATTGATAGATTCAATAATGAACCAAAAATATAATATATTAGAAAACCAGCATAATAATACATTATATTATATAATTTACTTTTTATGATATGATTCTGAGTATTATTCTGAGTATGATTATTAGTATTCTTATTCATAATTCTAAACCTAATATTGTCCCTACTATTACTACTGTCACTACTTATACCATCATTGTAAATTATAATAGGTATTAATAAAGAATATAGCGCAGGTATTAACATTATCGTGGCCAATTGCAATATTAAATATGTAGGATAAAGTATTATCGACATAATAAACTGAATAGTTGCTACAAATACAAATATATTAGATACAAATATTAATACATTTACAAATGATTGTAGCCTTTCCCATTTATTATGATTAGGATTAACAACTATAAGTAAATCATTACTAGAGGCGCCGGCACACCATCGCTTTCTCTGTCTTGTAAATTTCATTATTGTATCTGGAACATGGGTATACGATATGGCCTTTATAGTTTGTACTGTTTCAACATAAGGATACATAGCAAACATTAGACATATATGATTTCTATCTTCACTGGCGTAGCTCCTAATATGATTAAGTATGCTCTCATTTTTTTCCGGTAATCTATTGAAATTATCTAGAATAGCATTGCCACAAGTTTCCTTACAAACCTTTATAAGTTGATCACACCCAGAAAGACAACTTACTTTATGTGTAATATTTGATTGGGCATATCTCTTTAAACATTGCGCATATACATATTCACAATATTGATAAATTACTAATGGATTCCAGGATTTGACAACATCTACAAAACCTACCACACCCACCGTATTACTAGAGGCATTTTGTATAGTATATATTAATTCATAAGCGCAATATGGATCTAGAATAGTATCCGCATCAGTTCCTATAATATAATCAATCTTTGTATTTATATTTATTTTGTTTTCTTTATATGTAACTGGGGGCGGTAGGGTTGGTGTTTCAATTGATACGGCCTTTATTAATTTATCAATTGTATCAATAGCTTCTGGCTCTATATCATCATATACTATTGTTTCAACATCAAAGGCGGTATCGGTAAAATCTAGTATTTCCGTTGATAAATATCCATAATACTCGATTATATTATATTCATTTGATAAGTCTTTTGAAGTATTATAATAATGAGTCATGCGTCTTACTAATGTTAAACTATCGCGCTTGCCTAGATTATATGATTTGATAAAAATAATAAATTTCATCCCATTCATTATTCCAGTATGGACTTCCAAATCATTCCATTTAGAGTCCCACATTTTATAGGCATCCTCGTATACTTTTGTAAATGTTATGTAATCTTTGAATATTATATCTGTTAGTATTTCATTTGTTTTCATAGAATATTTAGCTTTGCCACTTGGTATTTTTCCATCACATATAACAACTAATATTTTTGAGTGTTGGGAAACTTTAACTTGATTATTAATGGATTCTATCGTATTGCGGAGCTCATTTTCTGTCTCATTATAACAGGGCAATACATAGAGGAATTTGCTTGTGGATGTGGATGTGGATGTGGGTGTGGATGTAGATGTGGTTGTTGTGTTTATTTCCTCTGGTGTAATTTTATATATTTCACTTCTTGATGTTCGTTTTTGTTTTATCCATTTCCAGATACTAACTGATATAATTAATATAATATTGATACATTTTATAAAAGATTCTAAACCTAATATACATATAAATATATACCAATTTTTATTATATATAGTTACTACTACACTCAATAAAGTATTTAATGATAATAATACTAATATGATAGCGTATTTTTGCTTTCTAATGGATAATGACGATAAGTATGATGATACTGACATTTATGGTTAGTTTATATAATTTAATTCATAATTTAGATAATATGGTTCTAGATAAATATTGTTTCTAGATACATTTAATTATATTATAATTAATTATAAATATGATGATAACTTTTTAAGTTAAAAAGAATTATATAATAAATAAAAATAGAAAATATGATAAACTATAATAAAATCTATAAAAAATAAAATTATAATAAAAATTCTACATATACATTCTACAAAACTCTATTTCTTTCCAATCTCCTAAGTTTATATTTTCTTATCCAATCTTCGTTTTTTTCTTCAACATATTCTTTAATATGCTTTATATAATCTTTTCCTATTAGATCTTTATTATCCACATAGTAAATTATTCTTTCAATGGAATTAACATAATTAGTTGCCAGTTTTTCATAAATATTAGATAATTGAACAACAAATTCTTCTGGATACATATCATCAAATAAATCTGTTGTAGGAGGTTCAAATGTTTTCTTATCAAATTTGTCTATTTGGTTAATCAAGTATTCTAGAACTTTTTCTTCTGTTCCTAAATATTCCTTTCCTATAATATAAAATTCACGTGATTGACTATTCTGGACAGGTTTGAAAAAATACATTTCCTTAAAATTTGTATATGTAATGTATATTAAATTCCAAATTAATGGTAAATCTAAAGGTGTATCCTTAATCTTATAAACCATGGTTCCCCTTAATGGCAATGAATTGAGGATCGCTACATATGAGGCATATGCGACTAGCTTATATTTGGGTTCTCCTGGTTCCAATCCGGCGTCAGATGTTATTAGGAATGGTGTTGTATTATCCATATTAAATAGTTTAATTATTTTTGCATAATGTCTAATATTTTCTGGATTAGAAATATCGCCGGTTCCATCTACACCCCAATCCCAGTTTTTAGGATGCCTTTTAATAATTCCATAGGAATCCTTAATATCGGCTAGCCTAGGATGAAGACTTTGAGCCATCCATTCAAATTTATTATATTTACTTTTAGTATAAACATAATTATTTAAACAATTTATAAATGTACCTGGAGCTTCGCAATAATGAAATGATTTGAAGGTTCCGGTCTTATTTAATGGAACAATATTACATTCACTAATTATTTCATACATCTTAAGCCACGCCTGTGAAATGCTTTTATCACCTAGCATATTTTGAACAATAATATTAAGATTATTTTGCTTATCCCTGCCTTTTGACCTATAATATCTAAATTCATCTCTAAATTTCTCATATTCCTCATTTGGATTTGCTTTTGTAAAGTCTTTTCGTGAATCAATCATTAGTCCTACTTGAACTATTGAATTATTACTATTAAATAATGCTTTGTCCAGAGACATATTTGTATGTTTAAATAAGGATTTCGATATGGATTTGGTTCTGGATGATGTTCTAGATTGTGATTTGGTTCTGGATGATGTTCTAGATTGTGATTTGGTTCTGGATGATGTTCTAGATTGTGATTTGGTTCTGGATGATGTTCTAGGATATGATTTGGTTCTAGAATTAAATATATCATTAAAAAATGATTTACCAATAGATGATTTACGTTTAGTATGCTTTTTATTCCTATGAGATTTAGATGATTGTATTGTTTTAAATACAGAATAAGAGTTAGTTGTAGATTTTTTAGTAGATTTCTTAATTGATTTGAGTCTGGGATTTAATACTATTTTATTTACAATATAAGTTTGGAATGGGGTTTTGAATTTATGCAATATTGGTTCTTGTATTCCATACATATCATTTAATATTGTTTTACTAGTTATATTATTTAATTTGTCCTCTGTATATTTATCATTAAAGGGAATATTATATTTGCGACAATATATTATGCTAGACACAATTTGTTCTGGAGTAGGTAGTTTAGTATTATTCATATCTTTAATATGTTCTGGTGATGATAATATATTAATCATTTTCTGAATAAATATACATTTCTTGAAATTTATTTCTTCTGTAAATTGTTTTATTTTATCATATATTTTATCATTTATATTTGTATCTAGAAAACTAATAATTTGTTTTGGAATTATAGATGGTATTTTTACAATAGGTTTATGTATATGTAATTCTTGTCTTATATCTTTATCATATATATTGAATTCTCTACCTTCTTCTGGATAAAGTTTTTTAATAGTTTCTAATATTTTTAATAGTTCTAGATACTCATTCTTATCATTATCTATACCTTTAAAATTCTGAAATATTATATTTATACCTGAACCTTTATATTTATTATGTATTTCTGGCATAAATAAATCATATGTCTCAAAATAATTAGAAAGTATTAATACCATATCTGCTTCAAATTTATATTCTAAATAATTTATATTAAAAATAAATGTACCTCCTATTTTTAAATTTTTTAACATAAATAAAATACCTACAAAACGACAAGGTATATTATAATAATTTTCATATGACACAACGCTTCTATAAAATAAATTAACCGAATAATAGATTATTTTGTAATAGTTTGTATTTTTATTTATAAAATCAAAATGAATTAAATTGTAAATAGACTCATTAAATTCAATATTTTCAATATTATAAATAGTTTCAACATTTTTAATATATTTTTTCCAATTTTCTAAATTATATAAATTATAATAATTATTTTGTAGTGTTAATATATTTTTAATATTTTTAACCTTATAATTATTAAATTTTAGTACTTCAATAAAACTTAAATTTGTACCAATAGATAATATTGAATCATTATTATAATTAAAATTTTTAAATATATTATATTTATAAAATAATTCATGTATATGATAAAAATTTAAGCTAATTGGTTTATATTTAGTTAAATTTAATTTTTTGCCATTAAATTTTAACCCCATTGATGTCTCATCATAATCTATTAATAAATAATCATACAAATATACAATCATATTTTTAAATACTTCTCTTTTTTGTGAAATAAATTTTTTATTTATATCATCACTATAAAATCCTAGATTTAATGCTTTATTAATTAATAATTTACATTTTACTATATAATCTGAAATTATATTTTTACTAAAATAGAGTTGTTTTTCATTATTAGTAAATGATAATTTATACATTGAATGTATTGACTTTTTTGCACCTCCATGTACTATATTTATCCTATTATTATATTCTAATGTTAAATATATTTTTTTATTAATATATGGATATATATTTATATCTACTTTCGTCATTTTTAAATCTGCGATAATTGGATATTCATTAGTATTATCAAGATTATTATATAATGATAAAAATAATAATGTAGGGTTATATTTTGTTTTATATAAATATATTTTATGAGTATCAACTAATTTCTTAAAAAATAATAATTCATAATATGTTACATTATCTTTTTTAAATAAACTACCTTGATTTATATAATAAAGCTCTTGTGAAACACAAAAAAAATCTTCTATAACACCTGTTAATGTATCTAGTCTATTTTTTTTGCGTTTATCATTATTTTTAAAAACATATAAGTTCCATACTCTATATTCTGGTTTATGTGTTTCTAAAAATTTTTCTTTATTATAAATAAATTTAATAGTAATTATACCAATAAACGATGCATTTGTATCATCATTAAATAAATCTAATAATTGATTATGAGATTGTATTTCATATATTTCTTGAATATCATTTGTTTTCTCTGGTATATCAGATAAACTTATATTTTTAGTTTCACGATTAATAAGAGTATCTAAAACTGGTAAATATAATCTAAGAAAACATAATGGATAAGTATTATATGTAGCACATTTAGATAATACCATATTTAATACCATATTCCAAATAACTAATGGATTACACGGTTTTGGTTGATTTGGTGTTGATGGTAATATTCCAGCAGTCATATAAAATGGTGAATTTAATTTAGATAATAAATCATAATCTTTATTAGATGAAAAACCATATATATATTGCATATAATTTTTAGTTAATAATGTTTCAGTTACTAATTTTTCAATAGTATCATAATTTATTTTACCTCCTTCTTCCCAACATTCTTTTGGTAAAAAAGTTTTTGCATACTCGTGTTCTTTACTATATAAATCTTTTTCAAATAATGTTTCTATATCTTTTCTTATTTTTTTAATTTCTTCAGTATTTGGTAATTTTACAGTTTGTCTTAATTTTTTAGGACTAAAAGATATTAATTTACAATGCTTATCAATATCTTCTTCAATTTCTTCTTCATATTGTTTTTTTGATAAAGAATCTTTTTCTTTTTTTTTAATTTTATCATAACTAGCTTTTTCTTTCTCATATTCATTACTAAAATATGTTTTTAATTCTTCGCTATAATTAGGATCTATTTTACATTGATTTAATCCATCAATACGTTTTCCTAATGTATCTAAAAATTCTTCATCATTTTGTTCTTCTATTTTTTTAGTAATACCAAATTTTTGTTCAAATTTTTCATATGGTAAAGCATTTTTACTATAAAGATCTTCCTCAAAAAAAGGATATTTGTTACCAGAACTGGTTTCTTTTCTAAGAATTTCTTGACCTTTATCATTTACAACAGGTTTATCACTTTCATATATACCATATAAAAGTTTATATTCTTCACACATGTCCTGTATTTCTTTTGTATATTTTTCATCAAAAATATGACATTGTATTATTTCTCCTATATTAGTATCTATTTCATTTTTTAATTTTTCATAAACATTTTTTTTAAATAATTTAAATTTATTTTAATATTCCTTATTAAATTTTCATTTTTTTATTTTTTTTTTTTCTAAATATTTATCTAAATTTAATATTGTAGCATTATCTAAATTTTGAGTAAGATAATCTTGACTTCTTAAAATATGAACACTGTTTTTTTGTCTAGGTGGTATATAAGGAGGAGGAGGAGAATTTACTTCTGTCATATTCTAGAATATTTATACTTTCTACTAATTACAAATATATAAAAATATAAAACAAAAATGTAATAATATAATAATAATAATGTAAAATAATATTATTAAAAATGTCCAAAAATCCTACACCATTCGAATCTAGATATAAAAAGTTTCGTATTCTCAGTTATGGTAAGGCCTATACAAACTATAAATCATATAACATTAAACATAATCCTCATAATACAACAAATATATCAACAATATATGTAGATAATCAACCTTGTAATAATATACCACGAACTAAAGACAATGATGATTCTGAAGGTGAAAAACAACCATTATTAGGTAAAAAAGAAAAACAAGAAACAAAAGAAGCAAGAGAATCAAAGGATACAAATGAAAGGAAAGTTTCTAAACCTATTGATATTATTACTGATATAAAACCTTATAATTATAAATATTTTGTAGAAATACATTATGATGAAAATTTGAAAAAACCTATTCTAGAATACATTATGTCCCAAATGGAAATTAATGAATTATTGATTAAATATGGGTATGTAATGGGTATGTAATGGGTATGTAATGGGTATATAATGGGTATGTAATGGGTATGTAATGGGTATGTAATGGGTATGTAATAGGTATGTAATGATTGGAAATTATAGGAAAAATATCTAAAAAATTGAATTTTATTATTATTATTATTATCATATTATTATCATATTTCTATCATATTATTAAAGCTTGCTTCTAGTCCAGACTAGATTTACAATTACATTTATTCAATAAAATGGCTTCAATTAAAAAAAATAAAGAACCTAATTTCATTAAACCATTAGATCCAAAAGATTTTGAAATTTCTAAAGTTTCATTTTCTCGTGTATTAACAAAGGTAAATCATACTGATTTAGAATCAAATTATGTTAATATTAAATATGATGAAAACAAATTCTTTGTTGTTGCTAGAAATTGTAAAATAATGACAGAATCTAAAACTACAAAAATAAATAACAAAATATATTATACTTTATTTTTGAAAATAACAGATGAAAATTTTATTAAAATGATTAAATCGTTTGAGGAATTACTTATTTTAAGTGGTTATATTAATCGTGAAACCTGGTTTAATAATAATGATTTTACTATAAATGATATTGATATTATGCAAATGCTAAAACCTACATTATTACACCATTCATACAATGGATATTCTATAGGATCTTTTACTAGCTTTGAATATCAAAATAGTAATCAAATTACAAAAGACTGCTTATTATTTGAAAAAAATAAAATTGTTGATGTATGCTTTTCATTTGATAAAGTTTATATCAAACAAAACAAATTTTATTGTATTCATAGAATCGAAAAAATTCAAAAAATTAAATATATTGGTCCTTGGTCTATACGTATACATAATGAAACAACTAATAATTTTAAGAAATTTATGATGACTATTTTATTATGTAATGATAAAATGGAAAATTCATTGTGTTATGATATATTAATATACATATTTGAGTTTTTAAAAACATTCTAAATTTTTTATTGACCTTGACCTTGTTCCTGTTCTCCTCCTTGTTGTTCTTGCATTTGTTGCATCATCATTTGCTGCTGCATCATCATCTGTTGCTCTTGTTCTTGAGACATTTGAGCCATCTGTTCGGGGCTTTGGCACATGCCAGATGTCATATCACAAACGGAAGCCATAGATTCCATACCATCCAAATCATGGGAAGGTGTAGGATAAGGGACTTGACCTGTTGCTTCTGTTCCAGAACCACGACGGAACATAAAGATGGCAACTATAGACACTAAAGCCAATATGGCCATAATAACCATTGTTGAATTATTAGTAAAAAATTCTTTAATATCTTCAATCATTTTTGGATATGAATATGTTTATGAATATATAATAAGTAATAATTGGATTTTATTATTATTATGTAATCATTTTCTTTTTGTAAAAAATAAACCGCAATTATATATTTTCATATATTTTCATATTTTTTGGATATTTTAGATAATATTTATAGAAAATTGAAAAATATGAATCTGTATATGAAATACATATATATATTATTATCTTCTTAGTGATTACTACTAGGTTTTACTTTCTGATTAAAAATGTCTGAATTTTATGATGATGTTGAGCCTGTTGAGCCTATTGAAGAGATTGATACTGATTATCCTGTAGGAGCTGGTGTTGATAGCTTTAGCAATTTTGCTCACTGTGGTTATCCTGGAGATAATATTGACGAACATGCTGAAAATAATGTTCGTCCCGAACCTGAAGAATTTGATATATACGGTGATTATTCCGATAATGGCTATGATGGTGACTATGATGAGTTTGTTAAACGTTCAAAGAACAGAGTAAAATTAGAAGAAGAGGTCGAAGAGCCAGAAGAGGTCGAAGAGCCTGAAGAAGATATATACGGTGGTCCCTTTGATGCTGACTTTGATGCTGCTGCTAGAGAGAGAGGACAAGCTAGTATTGCCGAATGGAGGGCTGAACAATCGGCAATTGCCCAGGCTCATGCTTGTCAGGGATTTATTGAATATATAGTAGAAGCAATGACTACTGATGATTACTATGATTTGCCTGAAGAGCTACTCGTATTTATCAACATTGTAAATCCTCGTTTGTTCTCCACAACAATTAACAGGGCTCTAGATAATTCGGTGGATGCCCTAGGCCTTTGTAAAACACTCCTTACAGGTTGCTACGATATTCTTGACAATTTATTGTATTGTGGTGGCGATGCTAATCCGATAGTTGCTGAAAGAAAAATCAATGAGGCGATTACAGTTTTGGAAGGGAAGTACAATATCCTTTTCTGGGAGGCAAATCAACACCTATTGCCGATTGAATCGCGACCCCCTTACCGTATTGGACCATTACCGTAAATATGGATTTAGGTTTGGAACTGTCTTTGTGAATTTGTCTTTGTGAATTTGTCTTTGTGAATTGTATTTATTAATTGTATTTATTAATTGTATTTTTTTATTTTATTTTGCATAAAAAAAATTATTACCTTTACATATATTTATGATGGATTACACATTAGATTCAGATGTACCTGGAACAATCTGATCATATGGCGGAGGTTCCACATATGAAGGTGGAGGTTCCACATATGATGGAGGAGATTGCGAATTATTATTTATTTCTGGTGCCTCTCCTAAATCTGTATATTCTGGAAGATAAGGTTCTGATATTACACATTCTTCGACAGGTAGGTCAAAGGATATAGTATCAGATTCATTAATAGAACTAGTATCAGATTCATAATCCACAAATACATTAGTAGAATCTTGAGGAATTATAGGAATTGGAGGAATTACTATTTTTCTCCTTAATTTTATACAAATATTTAAAAATCCACAACAGTTACAAGCCCTACAAATCATGAGAAAAACTATCCCTGCAGCAATTCCCCCTATGTATATAAGAGGAGTTACATTATCTACTAAAACCAGGGGAGCTTTTTTAGGGGTTTGATCACAGGTAGGACAATATGGAACACAATTCTGTGATGGAATATCCCAAATCATCTGGCTGGGGCAATTCTTCATTATATTTTGTTTTGTGCTTGTTGTATCAGTAGTACTTGTAATTGTACTAGCAGTGCTATCATCAGTAATATCCTTGCGAACATACACCGGCATTGCAACACATGACACAAAAAGGCAGCATAATACTACAATAACCAATGAATACATTTTTAAATGTTTTCAAAACAGAATATAATAATATAATAATTTTAAAAATAAAATGTAATAATTCAATTTTTGTTAATTTTTCTATTTTTGTCTAAAAAAAAAGTCTAAATCATAAAATGACTTACAATTATTAAAAATTAAAAATTAAAAATTAAAATTCACAATAAAACAATATTACTATACTCTAGTAGAAATAACGGCATCTCTGGATAAATCAGAAATCGGTCTTTCTTCGTAGGGTGGCGTTTCTTCAGAAATGTCGTAAGCTTCGTAGGGTGGCGTTTCTTCGTAAGCTTCTATAACTGAAAATTCAACTATTGTATATGGAGGTGGTAAATTCACTACATTTACATTAGGTCTATAACTATTTGTATCATTGACTGAATAGACAGGTAGAGCAAAATTACTTTCCTGGGAATGTCTAGTATATGAATATACTATCAGAACACACCTTGTAATTAAATAAATTACAAACGATATCACCAATATGGGTAAAGTTATAATCGCCAGGAAAGAATAGTAGGTAACTAATACCACTTTATAAAGTTTACCTATTTCAGCTCTTGTTGAATCATGAAACTTGTATTTAAAATACTCAACTAAATACAAAGGCAAATTAAGGTTCTTATAGCGAACCAAATGATTTGAATTTGCATATGTAATATGCAAGTATAACGCTATAAGTACAACTCCGTAAGGAGTTGTAAATATAATAGTTAACAAATCAATAATTATTTGATGCATTTCTTTATTATAATCTCTAATAATTGACAATAAAACTATGGAGTAATAATAAGAGAATGATAATAAAAAATATAAAATTAAAAATTCAATTTTTGTTGATTTTACTGTTTTTTCCATTTTATTGTATTGATATATTAACATTTGAACGGGACATATTCAACTTACCCAGAACATAATTTACAATATAATTATCATCATTACCCCAAGCTATATAGTCATCTCCTTTAATATCAAAAAACTTATTCTCAATTAATTTATTATCTTCTAATAAATTTACAGAGACAGATACACTTTTAAATAATACAATACGATTTATAGAAATTTTAATATTATTAATAGTATTTGTCCTAACATAAGGAGTACCCTGAACTTGCACTTTAATCTCTTCCATTTTATTAGTATTAGTATTAGTATTAGTATTGATCTTATATATTATAATATAAATATGTTTTATATTCTATAAATATGTTTTGGTAAAATAATAAAATAATAAAATAATTTAATATATATAATAATGTAATATAGTCATGTCTTCAAAATGTTTTATCATATTACCAATTCATTTATTTGATATAACTATTCTAGAAAAGCAATTGCTAGATATCTCTAACATTACAAATATATTCATAATTGAAGAACCCATTTATTTTGGATATAGAACTAAGAAATCAGATGATCTAAACTTCAATAAACTTAAATTAATCTATCATCGATCATGTAATAAATATTATTATGATTATCTAAATACATCATCTCTAGCTAAAAAATATAAATTAAATATTACATATATTGATTGTCATGATTTTCAGTCTGGGAATGGGAATGGTAATGATAATAATAATAAAGTAGGTTATTCGCAATTAAAATCATTTGATGAAATACACATGTATAGACCAGTGGATACCTTTTTAGAAACTAAATACTCCAAACTATTTTCTAAAAAATTAAAATATCTAGAGTCGCCTCTCTTCCTCTGTACCAATTCCGATCTAGAAACATATCACAATACTAGACCAAAAGCTACTCGTGACAAATCATATAATCACGCAACATTTTATAAATGGCAACGTGAAAGGCTCGATATTCTAGGCAACTCTAAAACATATGATACCGAAAACCGCAATATGATGCCTCTAGATACAAAAGTTCCAGCATTACCCAAAAATGATTCTAGCAATGCTAAAATGAAAGCGCACATTTCGGAAGCAATTACATATATAAAGAAATACTATCCCGACAATTATGGACCTGTTTATGAATCGGAAGGCACACATATCACTCCGGAATCAATACATTTTCCAATATGTCATAAAACCAGTTCTGCATGGCTGCTAAATTTCTGTAAAAATAGGCTATCCGATTTCGGTAAATATGAGGACAGTATTGACAGCCGAGGTCGCAACTTTCTATTTCACTCAACCATTTCACCAATGCTAAATATAGGATTACTAACACCTGGACAAGTTATAGATATAGTCACTAAATATTATGAATCGCATAAGGCAGCTATAGGCATAGCTAGTTATGAAGCTTTCATAAGACAAGTAATAGGCTGGCGGGAATACCAGAGATACATATATGTATATGCCGGAGATGTTATGCGAAAAGGGAATCATTTTGGAAATACTCGGCGGCTTAGTAATTCGTGGTATAATGGGACAACCGGGGTAACACCGGTAGATGATGCTATCAAAATGGCATTTAATGATGGTTATATACATCATATATTGCGATTAATGGTGGTAGGGAATTTTATGAATCTGGTAGGAATACATCCAGATGATGTTTATAAATGGTTCATGGAATTTAGTCTAGATAGCTATGACTGGGTTATGATAGGCAATGTTTATAGTATGACCTTGTGGGCAGATGGCGGTATGACAATGAGGAAACCATATATATCTGGTTCTGGATACATTATGAATATGAGTAATTATGGGAAAGAGAAAAAGGAAAAGACTGATAATAATAAAAGTGGGATGACCTGGCAAGAAAAATGGGATGTCATATTCCATAATTTCATTAATAGAAATAGTGTTAAATTATCTAAAACTTATTATAACGGAGTTGTAAAAGCTTGGGCACGAAAGAGTGAAGGTGATAAAGAAAAAGAGATAAAAATGTCAAGTGAAATTATAAAGAGTATTTGTAAATAGAATTATTAAAAAGTTATTCGTTTTTTTATTTTTCTTTTATTCTAGTTTAAATTTATTATAATTATTATAATTATTAATATTATTATATTCTGTTGTCAAATTTATTAATTAAACGAAAAATGAATAATATAGAATTTGTGGATGTTGTACTGGACGTGCGCATAGGAGATGTAGGCAAAGGAGTGGTTTCTTACGACTTACTTAAAACTCACTCACACGATCTCTGTGTAAAATTTAATGGCGGTCCTAATGCTGGTAATACTATCTATATTGAATCATCTGACAACAACAATACCCCAACCTATAAAAAAATGGTTCTCCATATGTTGCCTATTGGTATGGCGAAGTCCGATGTTTATAATCTTATCTCTAGCGATTGTGTTATAGATATTGAAAAGCTCAAAAAGGAAATCGAATATGTTAAATCATATGGTATTGATATTACAGGGCGCCTATTTATTAGTAAAGCATGTCATATTATTACCAAGGAAAATATAGAATACGATTGCCAGAATAATCTAGTGGGTAGTACTGCATCTGGTATTGGTCCCACCTATGCCAATAAGATGTTGCGAATTGGTAAGCGTGTGGAAGATTATGCTGAGGAATTTGAGGCAATGGGTGCCCAGGTGGTTGATATGCGCAAATTCTGGACTTCTGAGTTTGTTGTAAATAATGTTAAAGGTGTTCTCCTCCAGGGCTCACAAGGTTTTGAGCTAGATATAAATTGGTGTGGAACATATCCATATTGTACGAGCTCAACTTGTACCATAGGCGGAGCAATTAATACTGGCATACCAATTAGAAAGCTCCGTAATATATATGGTATCGCAAAGATATATGATACATATGTGGGCAAAATGGAGTTTCAACCTCCTGGGGATGAGGATCTAATTAGAATAGGTGACCTCGGCCGGGAATATGGTTCTACCACAGGTCGCCGAAGGCAATGTAATTATTTGAATCTAGACAAATTAAAAGAGGGATTAATCATTAATAATTGTAATATATGTATTATTAACAAGGTCGATATTGTTGCGGAACTAGGAATATTTAGATTATATCATAATAATGAATTGAAGGAATTTAGCGTTCTAGACGATATGAAGAATTTCATTATTGAACAAATGAGTATCTATGTTCCAGATATCAAAGAAGTTATATTTTCTTATAGCCCCTACAGGATCTAAAGCAGCTTTTTAGGAAAAAGCCGCGCCAAAAATACCCCACGGGAAAATATATTTGGTATTGTAACTTTATAAATTTATTTTTATACTTTTTAATTATACTTTTTACTTTTTATAAAATAATATGAATATATAGAGTAGTATATATAAAATGTCATCTAAAATGAAAAATGTAAAAATAGATGATTTTCATGTAATGACTGTGAAAAATGTGTTTTGGGGTATTACTGGTTTAATACTAGGCTTAATCATAAATGACATTGTCATATTTGTTTCAAATACATTTAAAATTAAATATTTATTACTACAAAATTTTATACAAATTACACTTTGTGCTATGCTATTAGCAGTAATACATACTAATAATTTATATGGGTGGTCCTGGCAACACTTAATACCAGAACTATTTTTTATATCATTTTTCTTTGGTGTTCAATATAAAATATTAAGTAATCTACAACATTCATATGTTATTCATAGTGATAATAGTGATAATACTACCAATAGTATTTAGTAAATAAATATATTATTTTATATTTTCTTTTTAATTATACTTTTTATTTAACATAAACATTATTTATCATTATTTATCATTATGTATCATTAATTACTATAATTCTAGATTAGGATACGCTTTACATATATATCCTATATATAGGATTCAAGGACAGCATGGCGTCATATATATCTCCTATTAATAGCCGCTATAAGGCTCCCGTCCTCTCCAAACTTTGGTCGCCAGAATCAAAGATTACCCAAATGCGGGAACTGTGGCTAGACCTAGCAATATTTCAAAAGGAATTGGGAATTAGTATTATTACTGACGAAGGTATTGAGGAAATGCGGGCAAATATTTATGGTGGAGGGGTTAGTAATGGTAGTAATGGTGGTGATGGAGGAGGGGGTGTTGTAATTGACTATGATAAAATTAATGAATATGAGGCCAGATTTAAACACGATATTATTGCTCATATACATGCCTTTAGTGACATTTGTCCTTCGGCTAAGCCATTTATCCACCTAGGAGCAACTAGTAATTTCATTAATGATAATGTGGATATGATTATTATAAAGAAATCCATGATACAAATTAATTCTTATGCACAAGAATTATATGATACTTTGAAGTCTAAGTCATTACAATATAAATCAGTACCCACTCTGGCATATACTCACCTACAACAGGCACAATTGACCACGGTCGGCAAACGTTTTACAATGTGGAATGCTGATTTTGCCCTTGATATTGAAATATTAAAAGGGCTACTAAATAATTTACCATTTAGAGGATTGAAGGGGACTACCGGAACAGAGGATACTATTCTTAAGTTATTTGAAGGTGACCATTCTAAATGTGAATTATTAAATAAGAAGATTGCAAATAAGTATGGATTTTATGATTCAATTACTATTTGCGGTCAGACATATTCCCGGAAATATGATGTTATAGTTTTTCATGTTATTAGCGGATTTTGCCAGAGCATATATAAAATGATGAATGATATTAGATTATTATCTGGGAAGGGCGAATATTATGAATCATTTGGAAAAGAGCAAGTGGGTTCTAGCGCAATGCCATATAAGAAGAATCCTATTACTTGCGAGAAGATCTGTTCCCTAGCCCGCTATGTAATTACACAGGTGAGTGCAATGGAGAATACATATATAAATCAATGGCTAGAGCGCAGTCTGGATGACTCGGCAATTAAGAGAATTATATATCCAGATTGCTTTATGCTTCTGGAACACATACTTATTGAAAGTGTAAAATGTATAGAGGGTTTGGTTATTAATGAAGACCATATTAAAAAACAGGTGGCTCTAAGTATGCATAATATTATTACGGAGGAGTTAATTATTAATGGTGTTAAAATGGGTTATAAGAGAATAGATATTCATGAAAGAATTAGAAGTATTTTAACTAAACCTATGAAAAGTTATGATGAAGATAATAAGTTTTTTAATGGTAGGTGCGGGGTGAGTGCGGGTATTAGTGCGGATGGAAGTAGTGGATATGATATAGAAAATGTTAAAAGAATATTTGAGAAAGATGAAGTTATATCGAAAATAATAGAAAATAATAATGTAAGTCTAGAACCATTAGATTATATAGGCAGGTGTGTAGAGCAAATTGATAAATTTTATGATGTGACTATGTAATTGGAAAATGAAATATGGAAAAATGGAATATGGAATTTATATTTTTATTTTTATAGTTGTTTTTTATAATATAATTTTTTATAATGGTACTATTTTAATTTGTGCAAATGTTAATTTTGCATCAATATCATGGTTTAATATTGATTTAATATATAGTCCTGCCATTGTATGACCACCCTCCCCTGTATTATTTGATGGTTTTGTTGCTAAATCAATAGCTTTTTTAGTTGCTTTAGCACCACAAAGCAATATAATACGTATTGCTTGACAATCCCCCATCAATGAAGCATAGTTTAAAATCTCTTGTAAATTTGCTTGAGAGAGCTTTGTTTTCTTTAGTTCTTTATTTAATCCTGAAGCATCTGTTGCATCAATTAATTGTTTAAATGTTGAAAACTGATACGAATTACTCATTCTGAAAAGTTATAGTTATGTTTATATTTATGCTTGTTATCGTTATAATATATTTTAATTTATAAATTTTATGATGAAAATATGTAATTGGAAAATTTTGGAACTTTTAGATATTTTGAATAAAAATTGATATTTTATTTATAATTTTTAGTTTATAATCTTTTGAAATCATTTACTATAATAAACATCTCGAGAATGTCTGATAGCGATAGCGATAATGAATATGCAAATGCCAAGGCTGCGAGAAAGGAATCTGTGGGAAAGATTGCATTTATTATATATCCACCGGAAAAACAAAATGACCCACCTTTGAATTTAAATTTAGGTTTCAAAATAAAATACGACGATCCAGTGATTAAATTAATAGGACCGGATACCGAAGAGGCAATTAGAGACTTAAACACGGTTCTACCTATTGGGCTCAAATGTGTTAAGGTGAAAACCACTAACATCTGCTGTGGTAATGTGGTATTTATAGTGATACTTGAATCGCAGCAGCATAGAGTTTTTCCTTGGAGTATTATACCTAGATACTGGAATTGTGAGTGTGGTGGAATTTATTCTCATATATGTTAATCGCCACTAAATTCATTATTTATTTGTGTAGTTTATGTATATTTTATATTTATTTTCTTATATTTTTTATTTATAAGTTGATAAGTTAATAAGTTGATAAGTTTATGATAAATATATAGTAAAAAACGGAAAAAAGTAATATTTTAGACAAAAATTGAATTTATATTTTAATTATTTAAAATTTATTATTCTTTTGTTCAGAAAAAATGGAGTTAAATACATTCTCATCTTTCGTCCATGTTAAAGGAAGTGATGTTACTGCCGAATTTGCTCCTGGCCCTACTAGGACCGATGAAGTAGCTGTTCCAACAGACCCAAATGCTTCGTTCGGTCCTGAAGGATATCCCTCCTGTTTGGAAGACCCTTTCTTGCGATCACCTCCGGTTTCACTTCCGCTTCCATCTTCGAATCCACGTTTGCTTCCAGATCAGGTTACAGGTCTGCTTAGACATTCACTTCACCGTAGTTTACGTCTATGTATAAATATGATTAGCGCAGAGCTCTGTTATTGGGAGAAGGATGATTATCGAAATGAACATCTCTTTCTTGAGGAAAATCTGGAACATTTATCTGAAAAAGAGCTGGTTCTATTTCGTAGTTTACCGCATCGGCATACCGTTGTCAAAGACAAACCAAAAGGCATTTACCGTAGCAATACTCAGTAGGATGTTGTTGGTACGGTAATGGGGATTATTTTATACTTTTGGGTTTCTAGTTTTCTAATTTTTAATTTTGCTTATTTAATAATATAACTTCTTCATAGGTTGTATATGTGTATATGTGTATATTTTTTTTACATTTTAGTAATAAAGTCATCTAGCTTCATACAAGGTTTAGGGCTAGTAAAAATAAAGAGGACAAATGCAAGGAATATCCAGAATGGCATCCAAGTTAAAATACTACATCCGCCTTCGTCATTTTCCGTCTCATAGTCATTATTGATATTATTAATATTACTATTACCATATAAATTCAATCTGGGCATGCTTGAAATGCTAGATAGAGTACATACTGGTCTTTGACATACTGAAGCTTTTTTTTGTAAATCTTGAAGTTGTATTCGGAGTTCTCGCAATTCGGCCATAATAGCATTCATTTGCTTGCCGAATGTACAACGTTTCATACATTCTCCTTTATCCATTGTACTATTATTATTATCATTTTTACATGCTTTGTGTAATTTGTGAATACGTTCTTTTTCCTTTTCAATACATGCTTTATATTGCTCTTGCTGTTCTTGATATTCTTCCTTTGTAATTTGTTCTAGCAATTGCTGGCGTTCAGTAGGGGTCATCTGTTTTAACTGAGAATGAACTGTGGAAGTAGGAACTGGAGCTAGTACAACTTCTGGTTCTGGTCGCATAATATTTACTTGTTCTTGGATAGAAGGTGTTGTTGGTATTGGTATAGTTAGTGCAATTGGTAATGTTGTTTCCATTTTGTATTGAATATGTTTTAATGATTTATGTATTTATGATTTATTTTTTGATTTATTACTTTATTACAGATAAATTTATTTACAGAAATAAACTTTAAAAGTATTTAAAATTGTAAAAAAAAATTGAAAAAATAACTATTATGATGTATTATTATTATTATTATTTATTATTTTGATTTTATAGTTTAAAAGTTTTTAATACATTGTGCTAGAATGGGTAATGCTCTTATTGCGCCATTTGGTGATTTACTAAAACACTATATTGAAATCAACTATATTCAATTTGATGATAAAAAATTAAATTTATTAGTTTATTCTTGTGTATCAATAATCATATCATTTCTCTTATCAACAGTATTAAATATATCATCATTCAAAGATATATATAATTATATTGTCTGGTTTATTACATATAGAATATTGAAAATAGAACACCGTATCATATTGACAAATGCCAATACAACTCCCTATTCTCCCGAAATTCCCTTATTGTCTGATAAGGGGAGGCTAGATGCCTCAGTTTTCTCATTCTATGATCTATATGATCACCAGCAACAATGGTTTCTAGAAATAGTAGGTTTTAAATTAGCCAGGAATCATTCTGGAAGTACAACATCATATGTTCATACTAGCATATACACATTTAATATTCCAGATATTACTATTGAAAATCAAAAAGTTAAATTACAAGTTACTAGGAAAACATTTAATTCCTATTTCAAAAGCAAAGGTGATAATTACAAAATAATAGCTTTCATTGATGGCTATTATATATTGATTGATATTTCATCATTAAATACGAAAAAGAAAAATGATGATGAAGAAGATAATTCAATCCGTCTATTAAGTAATAATGTTCGGGCTCTTAATATATTTATGGATAGCATTCAAAAAGATATTACCGAGAATAAGCATTTACTTAAAAAGGCGGGGACATCTGGACTCGAAGTATTTGAATATAATACTAAAAGCGGGTCACTAAATGTTCTAGGTGAGGTAAAATCTAACCAAACATTTGACAATTTTATAAGCCACAAAAAGAATTATATAATTAAGAAAATGGATGGATTTCTCAATGATACATTATACGATTCGAATCTATCAATCGAAAACAATCTAGGTCTATTAGTTAATGGACCCTATGGTACCGGTAAAAGTCACCTAGTGTCAGCAATTGCCAATTATCTGAAAATGAATATTCTAGTTGTTAAACTATCTGGACTCACAAAATCGGATTTCTCTACAATTATGAAGCTAGCGCAAACTCACAAATGCATTATTTCATTTGAAGAATTTGATAGCCTTATTTCCGATTTTCTAGAACACAATAAGGGAGACCAAACGGCGGATTTACAAATGAAGATACAAATGATATCGGCCCAGATCAACTCATGTGTCGATAAGGAAGCTATAAAGCCCCTTGTAGATCAGATGAAGGAAATGATGGAAAATAGCAATAGTAACCGGTTAACCTATGATGCCTTCCTAACTATTATTAGTGGGCTAATAAGTGTAACTGGGCGAGTGATGATTGCCACTACCAATTTTCCAGAGAAAATACCAAAGGCGCTACTAAGGGCCGGCCGCTTTGACATTCCTATCCACCTAGGAAAGTTTAACGAAAATGAAATAAGAGAATGGATATGCAAAGTCTATAATCCAAATGATAGGGAGTTACAGGTTATTGCCAAAAAACATTTTACATCAGATAAATATACACCATCTGAACTAAATATGAAGGCCCTAGAATATAAAAATGTTATCGATATTATTGATGTACTTACCAAAGATCAAAATAGAAGTAGTATGCTATCTGGAAATGATTCTTACGACGGATATAATGGATTTGATGGCTTTGATAGTTATAATTAATGGGCCTTTTAATAGGGTTTCATATGAGAACATATATATATTATATATATGTATCGCATATGAGGATAAAGTCTTGTTTTTTTATATTTTATAATTATAAGTATTAAATATTAAGTATTAAATAATAAATCATAAGCAATACGTAATAACTATAAATAATAACTATCATGTCTTCTCCAACAGATGAACAAATTATACATGTAAGGAATAATCTGCGTAACCTAATAGATTTTAACAATAGCCTATATGTTCAAGGCAACACTAAAATATTGAATGCCTATTTTCTTTTATCTATTTCAGATAATAAAGATTTAGGTCTAGCAATTGGATTAAATTTATTAAAAGGTGCGTTTATCGCTTTAGGAGCAGAGGGTAGTATTGTTGGTGCTATTGTGGCTAATTTTATGTGTGGAGTAGTAGATAGTTATACTGATACAACACCTCCTTCACTAAATGCCCAAATGAGCAGTTTATTAACACGCTTTCAGGCAACATCTGAACAATTGACTTCTGATTTAGAAATGTATTATGGCAACCCTGGGCTATATTGGAATAAAACATTTAGTGGATCAGTTACTAATGCTTTTGGAACATATGCCGTTTCTTCAACATTTAGTGATCTAGATACAATAGATTTTCCTGCTAATACAAATTCGGAATTTATGGTTTATTTATTAAAGGCTCAGTATGCTTTAGATCAGCAAGTATGGTTTACTCTATTACCTAATTTTGTAATCACCCAATTTAATCCTTCATCTGATTATCCATGTAAAACAAATAGCGAACAACAGATGGAAACCAACGCCGCAGGTTTTTATGGGAAACATAAATCATATTGGAATAATTGGGTATTTCATTATAGTACTAATCGCAAGGGTGAAGATAATTCATATTTTACACAATGGCAAAATGATATTGGTACAGGAGCAGGGGCATTTACCGATGGTGCCTTAAATGATAGCGCTTGTGACTATTTATTCATAGATTCATATGATAATGTGATAATTAATTCTAATGGACTTTTTAATAGAGCTTTCGTATTTACAAAAATGGCAAATATTAAGCATGTAACACATACATATAATCACTAGATTATTGTTATGTAGGTAATTAAGTTTTATTTATTATTTTATTTTTTATTTTATGTTTTATTTTATGTTTTATTTTAATTTGGTATTTTATTATGTTTTATTTTACAATTAAACATATTTTATATTTATAATTATAATTATAATTATAACCCTATATAACTATAACTCCAATATTTATTATGGATACAGTATGTACCCCTCAAAAACAATATATATATAATAAATATTTTAATGATGATTTGGGATTTGGTAAATTTAAGCATCTAGCTGTAGATTTATTACAGAAAACTATAAATATTCTAGATGAATTTAAAATAGAATATATGCTAATATCTGGAACATTATTAGGTTATGCTAGACATAATGATTTTATACCTTGGGATGACGATATTGATTTATTAGTAGATCCTTCTGTAATAGATAAATTACCTGATATATTAAAAAAATATAATAATACAGATGATAATACAACTGAATTTTCATTTCTAAATATAGATAATCATTTACTAAAAATATGTTTTAAGGATAGCAAACATATAATCTCTGAGAACGGAATAGCTGAAAATCTAATTAATAAAAATGATAAATATACCTGGCCATTTATTGATTTATTTATATTTAATTATAGACATGATAAAAATTGTTTAGGTTTCTTCAAAAAAACTTGGGATATTAAATATTTTTTTCCAGTTAAAAAAGTAAAATTCTTAAATATTGAAAATGTATCCATACCAAATAATCATAATTATTTTTTAAAATATAACTATGGATTCAATTATATGGATAGATTGATATCTAGTAGCTGGAATCATAAAAATGAAAAAGATAATGCTAATTATGGAGAATTAACTATGAATGAATATATTATTATAAAATCTAAAATATAAAGATATATCGTTTATTACATATAATTATTTAATACTTATATTGTAAATAATATTAGGTTTATAATTATTAATGAAAATACAAATGTCAGAGCAAAAAATTCATAGGTATGATAGTAATGTTCTAGATACCAATGTTCTAGATACTAATGTTCTAGATACCAATGTTCTAGATACTAATGTTCTAGATACTAATGTTCTAGATGATGAACAAGAAAAACAAAATAAAATAGATATGGAAAATATTTTGTCAACTTATAAATCACAAATTAGTTCTGGAACAGATGCTAAACAATTTCAATATGATTATTTTGCTATTAATAAATGTACTAATCAGATTGATTTAAAAAACATACTTGAACAATACATATTTAAAAAACCAATAAAAAGTAATTTTATTTTAATTAATATTATGAAAGATGCGAAACGATATCATTCTGCAGTTAATCAATATAAAACATTATCCATTACTAATTTTGTACATCTTAAAGCAACATATTGGAAAGAAAAAGCAAAATTTACTAATGATTTAAAATTTATATTAGAATTTATGGAGCAATTTAATCCCATGATTACCGATAATATTGATAAAATAGAAAATCTACAAATGACTGAGTTTTCAGATTTCACCGATAGCAATATTTATATACAAGATGGTCCTCTAGCTTGTTATTGTAGTCATGTAAGAGCAATGATATTTGGATATTTACATTTTGAAGATTATACTGTAATTACAGAGGATGATATATTAATTTCAAATACAGAGAATATTAGTAAATATATAAGTATGATACCAGATGACTGGGATATTATTTGTTTAAATGCTATGCCAATTAATATTAAATACGAGGGTCCATATTATAAATTTACTGATCTATTTCATTCTACTCATTTCTATATAATTAAAAATAAGGTATTGCCATTTTTATTTGCAAATATGTATCCTATTGTTGATCAAGTAGATATATTAATTGCCAAATTACATAATCAAATTAATATTTATAATATAATTGACACTGTATACCAGAAAAACTATTCTACAAATACACAAAATAATTTATATGTAATATTGAATAGTCCTAATTATAAATCTATAAGAGGATATCTAGATGAATTAAAACTTTTACTCAATAATAATATAAATTTACTATTACCTAATAATATTGAAAATAATGGTATTATAACTTCCAATATTATTTTTGATGTAATCTATAATTATATTATAAATAATATGAATTATATAGAAAATAATGATAATGATATACAGGAGAAGAGTATTTTAGAGAAGAGTATTATAGATAGTAGTGTTCTAGAATATAATAATATTGAAGATGGTAATATAGATGGTATTGATTATAATATTGGGTATATTAATGATAATAGTTTATTACAAAATAAAAGATTATTTGAGTTAATATTTATAATTACTAATTGTTCTGTAAAAGGTATAAATGTTACTAAAAAAGTTGTATTTTTGATTAAAAATATAAATCATATTATAGAGAGTTTTAATTTACATAATACTATTGATGATTTATATAATACTAATATAAAAGCATATAGATATGGTTCTACTGCAAACACATATATGTGCTATGATAATATTAAAAATCAAAATATAATTATTAAGGCATATAATTCTAAATTGCGATGGACATGTGAAAATCATAATATTATGCGTGATATATTTAATCGAGAAATTGCAATATTAAATGAATTATATGGAATACCTAATACTCCTCAAATATGTATGTATGATGATGAATATAAATATATTATCAAAATGACATATCTAGGAGAATCATTATATGATAAATTTATATTACCAGATGATTGGAAAGAGCAAATATATTCTATTTTTACTACATTAACTACTAAAAATATTTATTATCCAGAGTTCAATTTGAAAAATATAGTTGTTCTAGATAATAAAATATCATTTATTGATTATGGGCTAGCTAAATTTAATAGTGTTGGTAGTGTTGGTAGTGATGGTAGTGATGGTAATGGTAGTGATGGTAGTGATGGTAGTAATGATAATACACAGAATTGTAATATATTTATTGAATTAATAGAATTACTTAATGAAAAATTTAAAAATATTGATGATATACATACTAGGCAAGTATTATATATTACATTTATAAATAATATTAGAATTGATATGGTTATAAATAATGAAGATAAATATAAGAATAATATTTTTTAAGTTGTTCTAGATAAGATATTATTCTATGTTCTACATAATATATATTTTATACATCATCAATAGTTGTTATTTTTCTTAGATATTTATAATGCCCTTCTATAAAATTATATTTTATATCTAATAATTTCATGATAGGTATAAATTCATTTGTAATTCTATTTTCTTTGTCCATATAATTTTTAAATATAAAATCAAATATATGATAATTAATACATAATGGAGTACATAATTCTATATACTTATCTCTATCAACTATCTCATGAATTCCATTATCTATATCTATATTCATTAAACCATTAATTAATTTTAAATAATATTGTGAATAGAGGGAATTATTAATTGATCTAGAATTTATTAATAAATTTTCTATATATTCTTTTTTAATATGTGGTCTAGCAGCATCATGAATAATAATATTACTTAAATTTATACTTTTATTATTTTTGTAATATTTATTAATATATTGTAATCCTGTGTTAATAGATTCTAATCTACAATTTATATCATTTTTTAATACAATTATTTTACTATTGCTATTTTTACTAGTGAAATTTTTCCTTTGTAATTTAATAATTGGTAAATTTACTATTTCATTATAACATTTACTATTAGTTATAATTATTAATTTATCTACATAATCTATAATCGTTTCTATTGAAAATGTAATAACTGGCTTTTTATTATCTAAAATATATAATTGTTTATTAATATTTGATACGAATCTAGAACTAGTTCCAGCTGATAATAAAATACAAATATTAAATGGGTCTGGAAGTGGGTCTTGAAGTGGATCTGATGGATGATTAGGAATGTTTTTAAGTTTATTTAATCGTAACATAAATCTATTTAATTTTACATTATTTTTAATATTATTTAATTCAAATTTTATTAAAAATTCTGATTTAATAAAATGAATATAATTATTTTCTATATGAAATTGTATTGCTTTTACTTTATCTAAAGTTAAATAAATTATATATTCATAATTACAAGCTATATATAATCCTGATTTAATATGTTTAATATAATTATTTTCTATAATCCATTGTAATTTATTTTTTAATTTATATCTGTATCTGGATACTACTAATTTATTCTTTTGAATACTTAAATATAATTCATGTTCCAGATTATAAATGTAATTATTATTATATGACCATTTGTATTTATTATTAATATTATTACTATTTATATTATTTATATTATTATTATTATTATTATTTGTAGTATTTGTAATACTATTGTCTATTATACCAAATTTTACATTATATGATGAACTACAATATAAAGATAAGCATGATATATCTGGATTAGTTAGATTTATTAGATTAGTTAGATTTTTCATTTTATAAATTATATTTTATATCTAGCTAGATACATATTTTTTATATACTTAAAAATTGTAAATGTAATAAATATAGTTAAATATATTAAATATAATTATAAAAATGTCAGAGTCAGAAAAGACTGTTTCAGAACAGATTATTCCAGAACAAATTACTAATGAAAATAGTATTACATCACATATTCATCATCCGAGATTATATTTACGTAAAATTAAATATGATATTGAGATATTAGAGGAAAATGTAGATTACATAAATATGAAAGAATGTGTAAATACTCAAGTCCTAACTGCTGAATTTTGTGTAAAATATGTATTGAATGAGGACTATATGTCTTGTATTGAAGATACATATTGTATAAATTATGGATATGTTTTACAAAGGCAGCCACATTTAACTAAAGAAGATATATTTAGGGAATATGCAAAAATAAATAACGGTAAAGGATATTGTCATGGAATATGAGAATATGAGAATATGATCATATGAAATAACTATATTTTTTGTCAATTTTCACCGTATTTATAAAAAAATTGATTTTTTAAATTTTTAAATATAAAAATATAATTATTTAACTTATTATTTAGGTTTTATAAATATTCTAGGTTTATCTAGATTTTTACATTACTACATTACTAGATTACTAAGTTATATACTTAAATACATATCATTATGTCTTCAAAAATGGGTAAACGGGGTTCTGGAACTGGTTCTAATGTTAGTTCTAAAACTAAACAAATTATTAATAGACTTAGACTTAAGGCTCAAGAAAATCATGAAAAAAATGAATTATCGGTTGGTGATAAATCTACTGATAAAAAATCTAAACATGTAGTTATTGATCCTTGTATGATATCATCTACTATGAATAAAGATCATGATGTCGTTATGAGAATAAGCGATTTTACTAATATGGTATTTAATGGTAAAACAGGATTTATTAAAAATATTACATATGATAATGGTCTTACACTTGTAGTATCAGCTGTTCCAGAATGTATTAAATGGCTACATGTGAAAAATATTATTTTAAAATCTACTACTGAAATTGGCACACTTTTGGCCATATCGGTTAAAGAAAATAAAGACGATGATTACCCCGGCGGTGTTTCCTTTATGATTCTAGAGAAAGTCAATGCTATGTCTGTGCTTAGTATTAGAGTTCTTGTGAATTTGAAAATTGATGATACCTATGTTAAAAGAGATGAACTAAAAGATATTATATTTGCAAATATGGATAGCTTTTGGGTAATTCTTAATCAAAAGGATGGATTTCGTATTGTCTATTACTATAAAGATGAATTTCGCAATGATGGTGATAGTTTTGTTGTTGATGGTAATGGAATTAGAAATGAAAAACCTATTGAATATATTAATGATAATATTACTATTAATGATGAATATACATTTATATGCTCCATGTGGTCAACACATGATATTAGCCCGCCTATTGCTTACATTGTAGTACATGATAAAGAGAAAAATGTTATTCTTCTAGAATACATAATTAATAATTATCAAACTATTAATCCTCAAATAGAATTATATAATATTAATACTACTTTATATGGCAAGGGAAAATATTTAAGCTTTTGTTCAAATTACAATGTATCTATGTTTTCAGTTCTTCTCGAATTACCCAATGAAGATAGGTGTTTTTACACTGGTATAATTCATATGGCTACACCAGATAAGGATCGAAGGACATCTCTTTCTGTGGACTTTACAGAAGCTACTGATATTCCTAAAGAATTGTCTTTACTCCAAATAAACTATATGATTTATAATATTATGCAAAAAACGGAAACTTCTATACTTTTAGAATTGAAAGAATATAATGATAAAGCTGTAGAACAAAAGAGGAAATATATTGCCGCTAAAGAGTTGGAGCTTAAAGAACAAGAGGCTAATGCTATTCGCGAGGCTTTAATTGCCGAAGAGGCAAAAGAGAAAGCTATCGAAGCGGATAAGGAGACTGCAAGAGAGGCTGCTAAGGCTGCTAAGGAAGCAGCTATTGAAAAAGCCCGTCTTGAAAAACATGCTATAGTTGCTTCTAAACTTCATAAGGAAATTCAAGAAAAAGAGGAACTTCGTAAGAATGAAGAGGCTATTAGATTGAAAGAAGAAGAAATTCGTTTGAAGGAAGAGGAAAAGCGGATCAAACATGAGAAGCGCTTAGAAGCTCAAAGACTTGTAGCTGAAAAACTTGAGAAAGAATATCGAGAAAATCAGAAAAAGAAAGAAGAGAAGGAAGAGAAAGAGAAAGAAGAGAAGGAAAAGAAGCAATTAGATGATGAGAATAGACAAAAGATTATGAAACAAAAACAAATAGATTTTGAAATATTTAAATTAAAGAAACTTGAGGAGAAGAAGATTAAAGATGAAGCTCGCATGATTGTTGCCGCTAAGTTTATTGAAGAAGCTCGTATAAGGTCTGAAGAAGCCAAGAGGACTGAAGAAACTAAGCGAATTGAAGAGACTAATTTGATTATTACTGATATTATTGATGATTTGATAAATAAAATTGTTTATGTTGAAACAGAAAAAACAGTAGCAACCGAAGTAGCAACGGAAGTAAGTCCAGAACAATATACCGATGTTATTGTACAAGTTGTAGATACTGTAGTAGATAATGTAGTAGATGGTTATATCTATTCATCAGAACATATTTTTCTGGAACAATCTAAAGAATCATTATATTTTGAATTTATTTCAATTATGTATTCACTCAATCCAACTATTGCTTCTATATTGGTACATTGTACTACAGATCAACAATATTGCGAAACATTATTTATTAATAGATATGAAGTATTGAAGGCTATTGATATATTAGTTGTAAAGCATAAATATATTTTGAATTTGAAATCTATTGTGGAAACACATAGACAAACTTTATTTAATGGTACCAATACATATAATAGTAATGATATTGTTGGCATATATGGTTCATATTTATCTATTATATATTCATTAATTTTAAAAGAAATTGGATATCAGTATGACCCCTTTATGAAAAATTCCCAAGCATTATTAAAAGTTGATTGCGATACTATGACAATAAAGATTCTAGATGATAATTGTACGTATAATCAGAAAAATGGTGGCGAATATATTGAAGAATTTTATCGCGATCAAAGTATTACTATTGGCTATCATACAGATGATAAACCCATACAACATACAAAAGTCCGAACATCTTCACTACATACCCTACGCAAGTACTCCCTAGATCTAAATTATACGGCCGCTATGATATTGTATGAAGAAAATAAAATGCCACATGTTTTAAGACATTCTGATTTTACAGAGTTTTTATTCGGTGCTCAACCTATACAGTTAATATATGGAAAAGATCAATCTAATCTATATAATTATGATGTCACCATGAAAAGATTACAAAAAGCTAAAAAAATGTGGGAGTATTAGATTTATGAGTATTAGATTTATATATATACATATTCAATATTGATCATTAATATTTATTCATTTTTATCGTTTTTTTTCGTTTTCCGTTCTCATCCACACATTCATTCGCATAATTCCCTATAGTCGCCGCCAATTTAGACCTTTTAGTCACCCCTTTGCCGTGAATAAACTATAGATTTCTTTCTCTTGAATATGAGGTTGCCACTGTATAATATCACGAAGGCATATATCCTCATCATCTTCGTCTTTAGCATATCTTTCATTAGAATCTAATATATATTTAAAACAAAAAATAGCATTCAAATGCTGTGTTTTTAATAGTGTCCAGAGACTAAGATTATTTATATTTTGTTCTAGCATATCAATTGTATATTGATTCATTAGTAAATCATCATTTTTTATTTTTAGGGGAGCCATAGTTAATATTGATACTGATATTGATATTGTAAATTACTAAACTATTTTTTAGTTTTATTATTTTATTTTTATTTATTTTAATTTTATATTAGATTTTATCTAATAAATATTTTATAAATATTTCTAGTAATATATTGCTAGTTAGACCAATCTATTTCTCTACCCAGAATACTTTCCATCTTTTTAAATATATTTGACCCAAAGAAACCATTGGATGCCGATAATGGCGAAGGGTGTGTTCCTAGAACAATATTTGCCTTATTTGTAATATAGATTTCCTTCGCCTTTGCAAAATTACCTAGAAGTAAGAAGATCGCGTTTTCATTATTTTCACTTATAAATTTTATTACATCATTTATAAATTTTTCCCAGTATTTGATATGACTACCTGGCTTATTTTGTATAACAGTTAATGAAGCATTTAAGAGAAATATTTTTTCAGTATTAAACCATTTTTCCAAATTACCATGAGTAAAATTATAATTGCGATCTGGATACTCGGCCTTTATTTCCTTATAAATATTCTTCAGTGAAGGTGGAATTGGTATATGAGATGGAACAGAGAAACTAAGCCCGTGAGCTTGTTCTGGATTATGATAAGGATCTTGCCCTAATAATACAATTTTTATATCTTTAACATTCATAGAGAAAACACGAAAAACTAATTCTGGAGGGGGAAAAATATTTGTAATTGATGTATCATTAGGTGTAGATGTAAGTGTAGATTTAGTAATATCCTTATATTTATCAAATAAGGGAGACCATGAAGCATGGATTGGATATGTTTGATCGATTAGATATGTATTGTCCATATTATAATATATATAATGTAATGAATGATATAATAATAATAATTATGATACAATAAATATATTTCAATTTTATGATATGTTTATGATAATGTGTTTATATTCATAGGCATTTCATAATTTCTAATAATGCTTTAACATCTCCATTTGCCGAGTGAGCATTTTCAAACTCTTTGCCATAATAAAACTTATATAATTCCGACATTTTCGGCATTTTGAAAGTTTCTTTTTTTCCTAAATAATTATTCTTTGAAGGAAACCCCATTTTACATATAGGCGTACTTATTTCACCAGTACATATTACTTTTTTATTTACTTTCAAATTTATCAAATGCATAATACATTCATATGCCATTTCACGAGTTCTAAGAGAAATAGGTATGTTGCTATTGTTAGTGTTAGTGTTAATTGTAGTGTTAATGGTAGTGTCACTTACATTATCATTATCAATTGTTAATCTGTATAATTCATTCATTAAAATATGATAATCAAAACCTACATTGTGAGCTACAATGTACTCAGCATTTAATAGAGCAGCTCCTAATCCCCCATTATCTAATATTAATCCAAATGGTATACCATTTTTAAGGGCTTCGTGAATTGTTATACCGTGAATATGTGATGTAGGGATATCTTTAAAACCCTCTGGATAACGAATATGATATTCAATAGCATCGCTATCTATGTGTTCTCTATCATAATCTTTTATTGATGACCAAGCTATACTTACTATACGAGATGAATCATATTTATCATTAAGGTTAAACTCCCAATAAGAACCCCAGCCGCCTGGCGCTCTCATAGGCAAACCCGTGGTTTCCGTATCAAATACAAATACATTTTTACCCTTTAATATTTCTAGAGCTGATATTTTTGATATGGATTTTGACATATTATAAATTCTGTAATTCTAGATATAGTAAATTATATATATAGTAAAGTATTGTTTATATAAGAAAATTATTATTATAAGATAAATAAAAATTGAATTTATAATGATAAAGATATGTTTACTATAAAGACTACAAAGTAATCTAGATTGCTATTAAGATTGGTAGATTTTGCTTTGTGAATATTTCCAATATGTATAAGAATTCTGAATTTAATGGTAAATATAAATCATATCAAAAAAGAAATGCGGGAAGGGATGGAAGATTTGAGAGGGATGGAAGAATTGAAAGAGTGGTGATAAATCGATCAGATGAAAGCAAAAATTGGAGATTGCAAGATTCCAAAGTAAAATCTATTTGTAAAAATGAACATGAACATGAACATGAACATGAACATGAACATGAACATGAACATGAACATGAACATGAAC